>Ga0247836_1004163_pt1 | contig 18328 bp, 6 predicted proteins | sample LaCruzMarch2015__4_FD_187116 | JGI IMG/M metagenome (GOLD analysis project Ga0247836, IMG submission 187116) | Freshwater microbial communities from meromictic Lake La Cruz, Castile-La Mancha, Spain - LaCruzMarch2015_14m | ecosystem: Environmental > Aquatic > Freshwater > Lake | place: Spain... | reverse complement strand
GTTTCGGTCCCGTTGGCACATGGAGTTGATTCCAGGCCTCTTCGGTGGTCTTGCGAAACAATTCGTACCCAGATGCAACCACATTTTCAATCTCGCGGCGGATGCTGCGACCTGCATCCCCTTTGGAGAGCTGCGAAACGAGCGATCGAAGGGCCGCACGGTCCATCGTATCGAACATTCGGCTCACTGCTTCGTGTTGGATTTGTTCTGACTGGAAGGTATCCGAGAGAGTCCAGCCTGGGGGCAGTTTGAGTTCCAGTGCGAATGATCTTGCCAGTTGCGAGTAAAAGCTATCGAGCGTACTGACTCGGAAGCGATGGAGATGTGAACAGAGTCGACCGAGCTGGTATCGTACTGTGTCGCGAGTGATTCCGAGCGGATGAAGCACCATTGCGAGTCGATCGAATCCAGATTGATCTTCGACGGCATCCGCCAGCCACGAGAGAACTCGATGCAAAATCTCCCCAGCAGCTTTCCGAGTGAACGTCGTCGCAAGGATCGAGTCCAGTTCTTGGTCCGTGAACAGGAGTCGCACTGCTCGTGAGGCCAAGCTGTACGTCTTGCCCGTTCCGGCAGATGCCAGAATCATTTGCGGGGTAAACCAATCCGGGTCCGCGTCTCCGGATACGCGATGTACTTCGAGTTGCAGTTTGGAAGGTGGTTTTTCCGATCGTTTTGGACGAGTGTTGATAGCATCCTTGGGCTCCCCCTTGGCCCCAGATGCATTATCAGATTCTTCCGCAGGCTTCGAAGTCGATTCTCCACTTACTGGAATGGCTACGGTTTCAGATTGGGGGGAAGCTTCCGTGGTAACCAGCGATTCGTTCCAGCGACGCACGACAGGAAGTTGCGTGATGGCACTGTAGTCATCCTCGACGGGAATCGACTTGTACTTGGGTGGCCAAAAGACTCCATTCATTACATTGCGTGCCAGAGCTTTTGCAGATTCGAGAGCTGCCTTGTGCTGTTCCTCTGAAAACTCTGCAACGATGAACTGAGTATCGATGGGGTTTTTGGGAAGTAGGATGTAGCCGAATTGCACTTGGCTGAGATCCTTGATGCCAAGGGTTTGAATGAGCAAGCCATACAAGGGCAGTTGCCAATCCGTCCAGGTTCCGTTTTGTTTCAGGTGAGCTTCTGTCGGTTTTCCAGCTCGGTCGCCGGTCTTGTAGTCCCAAACGGCATAGCGACCATCTGCCTCATGGAAGTCGATTCGGTCGATTCGACCGTGAACGATCATGGGTTTTCCATCGATATCAAGCGAGATACCGTCTGTCTTCGAGACTTGGTGTTCGATGTGAAGGATGCGCCAGCCCGCGGCAGCTTGTGCGGATTGGTGTACGGCGAACGCTGCGAGTCGACGTTCGGCTTGTTCGAGCTGGATTTGCAGGGCAGGGGATAAGCTAACACCGAATCGTTTTCGAGCGATCGCTTTGAGCTGGTCGCTAAGCCAGGCGGCGATAGCATCCGAATCGGTGGAGCTTGCAACGGGAGAATCGAACAACCCCTCCAGGCAAATATGGAGAAGATCACCGAACCCTCCGCCATCCAGTTCGAGTCGTTCATGTTCAAAAGGCCGAGCTTTTTCGATTCGATTGAGATAGAAGCGATAGGGGCATTGGTCGTATTTTTTGAAGTCGGTGACAGCCATGTCCCTTACCATTGCATCGGGGCGAGGAACAGGGATTGGAATGGCGGTCTGCAATGGTTGCGGAACCCATGCACTGGCGATCCTTTGATCTAGACTTGTTTCTTTTGGATTCAGTAACAGTTTCACGCGTCGTGCAAGTAGGTCAGAAGGTACGGCGAGAAGCAAGCGACTTGGGGTTTGAGGATCCCCATCAAGGCTCAAGTGGTTTAGCACCAGTTCCAAATGTTCGCGAGTATGCAGCATGGCCAGCATCGCGTAGGCATCCCGAGCATAACGACGCGCGTTATCCATTAAACCCAGGGAACTGCGTAGTTGATTGGGTAAGAATGCGTCGCCGTTGACACTTTCTGGAACAATTCCGTCGTGCATTCCGGTTAGCATCAAGACCGGTGCATCGTCCAGTGTCAGCTCCAGCCAGCCCAACATCTCGATAGCCGATTCATCCACGATGGGTGGAACGTTGGTCGTTTCCAGTTGGTTGTGAAGCCAGGTCATGGTCTCCTGAAACGTAGCGACAGCATTCAGGTTTTTGGGCAGCTCCGATAACTTCGTCAAAGCTTCGTTGATTTCACTGCATGCCCGGAGCGTTATGTTGCCAGAGACGTCGTGGCTATCTAATTGAACGTTTTGATAAAGTTCGCTCAGCACATTGCGGAGCGGGGCAGACCAATCCGAAAGGTTTGCATTGATCATCCGAAGGGGTTTTAGCAGGGATTCCAGGCGTTCCACCACTTGAAGTACGACGGCCTTGTTTGTCCCTTCAGGCCATTCCGGAACGTTGACGCTTCGCAGCAAAGTCGACTCGATGTACGAATCGACCTTAGCGAGAAAGTCGGTTGAAAACGCTGGTGATTCACCCCTCTGGAGAGAGCGCTGCAACCAATCGTAAATCGAAGGCAAGCGAATGAAGCTGTTGAAGATATCGATGGAGCCATCGACAAGATACTCGCCGAGGAGCTCGATCAGGTGCATGGGGGGAGATTGAATGACCGATGTGCCAGGTCCATACCGAAGGGGGATTCCAACTCGACCTAAAGTCTCTTGAAGCGATGGAACAATTTTGGCGTCAGGAATGCCAACCGTGATGTCACGGACGGAATAGGAGTTGCCTAGATCAGCGAGCTGCGATGCCAGTTCATTGGCAGCATCTTCGGCAGTCGATCGGACGTGCAGTTGCGATTCCTCAATGGGAATTTCAATGTCTTGCCAGTAGTCAGGTACCAACGTTCCGTCGTCGCTGAATCCAGAGGCGTACGAGGTGGGTGCACCGACTAGCACATGCACGTTTTCTGCCACTTGCGACAAGAAGCGACGTTGTGCTTGATTCAAGTCCACGGCTCCAACCAAGATGATTTCGCGATCGGTTTGCACTTCTTTGTGGTCGATCGCAAACCGACGAGCCGACTGAACATCCCACAATCCTGCGGTATGAAGCTCGTCCAAGTAGGCCCGTTGTACCTTGGCGAGAATGTTCCAGCGAACTTCTTCCGCGGTGCCCTTGAGTTCCGTTGCAACGTCATCAAAGTCCACTAGATCGGAAGCAAGTTCGCGGTGTAATGAGCTGAGAATTCGTGCCAGGTCCATCCAGGGGCGCAAATCGCTCGAGTCGGGCACACTAAATAAAAGTGGGGTTAACATGTCGCGATCGGCTTGGCGAAGGACTTTGGTCCAGGCCAAAACTTGTTCGAGATCGCTCGCGAAGGGCCATTTGGCGGAGTACAGCTTCTCTGGGAGTGTTCCCAGCGTCAGCAATTCAGGTGGACGCAGGACAAGCGACTGTTCTTTGGCACGGACTGCCATCAATTGTGTCAGCTTACGCCCTGCAAACGAACCAGGCAGCACAAGAAGGCATCGATCCATGTCCCAATGATGGCCGCGAGTGTACTGGAGCTGAAGAAAGTCACAGGCAGAGTGGAGTATGGGCTTAGACCAACCGAGAAATGTCGACCGAATTGCCTGTGATTGCGAGAACAGTGAGCTACGTTGTCGGAGCGGGATTTTAGTCGTTGCCATGGTTCGAAAACGTCCTTGCGAGGCTTTGTTTCTTGAAAATTCAAGGGATACATTGAATTGGTTCTAGTCTGGCAATTCACGGTGTCACGTTAGGTCACTCTGGATTTTCCTATTCTCACGTAACTGGCTCGTTCTCACAAGTTGACGTTGCGGCAGTGTTTTTGCTTGTCTTGCGTGAAATTTAGCATTGGCTACAATTCATGGATCGAAGGAGGGATGTCGGGATGGGGCGTAGCTGACAAAATGGGTTGCTTGCAATCCGAGAATAGGAGTTCAGGTTTGTCGAAAATTCATTTGAATAAGCTATTTCTTTTGATGGTGGGTTTGTCGCTCCTTCTGGGGTGCGGGGATCCCTCGAAGACACGCGAGGGGGCCAAAACCACGGACCAAGGGTATCAGGGCAAATATCCAATTGTGGCTGTGGCGACGGTTGGTATGGTTGCGGACTTAGTTCGAAATGTCGGGGGCGAGCACGTCAAGGTCGTTCAGGTCATGGGGTCTGGAATTGACCCTCATCTTTACAAAGCAACGCGCGATGACGTGCAAAAGTTATTGGACTGCGAGATCGTGTTTTACAGCGGCTTGATGTTGGAAGGCAAATTGTCGGACGTGTTGGTCAAAGTCGCTCGAGGTAAACCGGTGGTGGCGGTGACCGAACAGATCGAAGCGAGCAAGTTGCTAGAGCCAGAGGATTTTCAGGGCCACTTGGATCCCCATGTTTGGATGGATGTGGATGCTTGGTCGCGAGGGGGAGAAGCGGTTGCAACCGCTTTGTCTAAGTTGGATCCCACCCATTCCGATCAGTACCGTCGAAACAGCCAAGCGTATCAATTGCAATTGGCGGAATTGCATGAGTATGGAAAGACGGCTCTTGGATCGATCCCTCGCGAACAGCGGATCTTGATCACTTCGCACGATGCTTTCAACTATTTCGGGAGAGCGTATGGACTGGAAGTGCAGGGGATCCAAGGATTGTCGACCGAATCGGAGGCTGGGTTGCAGCGGATCAACGATTTGGTCAGTCTGATCGTTGAGAAGGGAGTGAGGTCCGTGTTTGTGGAAAGCAGCGTGCCTCGCAAGAATGTGGAAGCGATTGTGGAGGGGGTGCGCAGTCGCGGCAAGGAAATCAGCATTGGTGGCGAATTGTATTCCGATGCGATGGGGAAGCAGGGAGACTATGAAGGAACCTATATTGGGATGCTGGATCACAATATCACTTTGGTAGCTCGATCCCTAGGTGGTGAAGCGCCAGAGGGAGGGTTGCATGGCAAGCTAAAAACGGTACATGGTACCGAGAAGTGATTGGAAGGCATCTGGACATGAAAACTACGATCGAGTTCTTAAGTACAGCGAATCCATGAATAGCTCTTTATCCGAATCCAAATCAATGGTAACCAACGCGATCCCATTATCGATCGACGACTTGACCGTCGCTTATCACCGCAAGCCAGTGATATGGGATGTTAGTCTGGATTTGCCAGCAGGCTCGTTGGTGGGAGTTGTCGGGCCGAATGGCGCTGGCAAAAGCACTCTTTTGAAAGCCGTCATGGATTTGATTCCAAGGGCTTCGGGGCGCATCAAGGTTTTCGGGGAATCGTATGCGGACAATCGTGGCCGTGTCGGTTATGTGCCTCAGCGAGAATCGGTAGATTGGGACTTTCCTGTCGACGCACTCGACGTGGTCACGATGGGGTTGTATCGAGAGATTGGCTGGTGTTTTCCCGTCCGCAAAAAGCATCGGCAAGCGGCCATGGAAGCGCTTCGACGAGTGGGTATGGCGGATCTTGCGAATCGCCAGATCAGTCAATTGTCCGGTGGCCAGCAGCAACGAACCTTTTTGGCGAGGGCATTGGTGCAGGATGCGGATTTGTATCTAATGGATGAGCCGTTTGCTGCTGTGGATGCTTCTACCGAGCGGGCGATCGTCGATGTATTGCGCGACATGAGAGCGCGTGGCAAGACGGCTGTTGTCATTCACCACGACTTGCAAACCGTGGCCGAGTATTTCGATTACGTGGTACTGCTCAATATGCGAGTTGTTGCGCACGGCTTTGTCAAAGACGTTTTCACCCCAGAGAATCTTCAGAAGACCTATGGCGGCCGATTGACTCTGTTGGACGAAGTCACCGAAGCCATGCGACATCAAAGGCGAAAGCTATGATGTCGCGATCCCTTCTCATTCTTTTTGGCGTTCTTGCGTGGATCGGTATGTTGGTACTGAATTGCTTTGCGACGGAGCTGGGGTTGCAACCGGAAGGCCCGGAAGCAATTCGCAGCAGCGTTGCACCGACTGTCGCTTTGCTTGAGTCCAGGGGTTCCATCACGGATCGTAGATTGGAATGGCCAACCTGGGAACAATGGTGGAGTTTAATTCTGTTGCGAGATTACAACACTCGCGTGGTGGTATTAGGAGTAACGTTATTGGGTGCTGCCGCAGGAATGGTGGGTAGCTTTACGCTATTGAGGAAGCGTGCGTTGATGGGTGACGCGCTTTCGCATGCGACTTTGCCAGGCATTGGATTTGCGTTCTTATTGGCCAATCAACTTGGATGGGATGCTAAGTCGCTGCCGCTCTTGTTGTTTGGCGCTACCGTAACGGGATTGATCGGTTTGGGAGTGGTACTGGTGATTCGCCATTCCACTCGATTGAAAGAAGACACTGCCTTGGGGGCGGTTCTTAGTGTCTTCTTTGGAGGAGGGGTTGCGTTGTTGAGTGTGATTCAGCAGATGGATGGGCATGCGGCGGGACTGGAGTCGTTCATCTATGGCAAGACGGCATCGATGGGTATCCGCGATGTGCAGCTGATTGCGGTTGCAGCGATGGTATGTATTCTCGTGTCCTTCTTGTTGTTCAAGGAATTGAAGCTGTTGTGTTTTGATGGGCAGTTTGCGAGCTCCCGCGGGTTTCCTGCTATTCGCTTAGATATTGTTCTGATGGGGTTGGTGGTGACCGTGTGCATTGTTGGATTGCAAGCGGTTGGGCTGATTCTGGTGATTGCTTTGCTGATCATTCCAGCGGCAGCGGCCAGGTTTTGGACTGAGAAAATGTGGGTCATGTTTCTTATATCGGGGTGCATTGGGGCGGCAGGTGGAATGGTAGGAGCCGGGATGAGCGCTGTTTTTGCACGGTTGCCGTCAGGGGCCATGATTGTTTTGGTATGTACCGTGTTTTTTCTCTTGAGTATGGTCTTTGGGACCTCGCGCGGGATTCTTGTGCGTTGGTTGCAAAGGACGCAGCTCCATCGATCCATCGATCGGCAGCATCTATTGCGAGCCGCCTTTGAGTTAGTAGAGCCAAAGCGTGCGACGCCTGGTGCGGAGAAGGAGAGCGTCCGGCAAGATGGTCATCGCGAGCAAGTGACTGTGTCCATGCAAGCATTGTTGGGCAAGCGTAGCTGGTCTTCGTGGCGATTGAATCGCGCGATTGATCGGGCAGCGCGTGATAGTCTTTTGTATCGGGACGGTGACGGTATTTCATTGACCGCTCGAGGGGTAATCGAGGCGGCTCGACTTACACGCCAGCATCGACTTTGGGAGATATTCTTGATCGCTCATGCTGATTTTGCCCCAAGTCAGGTAGACCGTCAGGCGGATGCGATCGAGCATGTGCTGGAACCGGAGTTGATACGCGAATTGGTTTCGCTTTTAGATCAGCAAGACATCATTGTGCCGGCAAGTCCGCATCCCGTTGAGGAGTTGAAGTCTTGATTTTTGCGATCAGTTGGAATTGGAGCCTCGATGGTTGGATCGTGCTGGCTGGCATCTTAGCTGCTGTGTCCGCAGCGCTGTTAGGCAACTTTCTCGTTTTAAGGCGAATGAGCATGCTTGGGGATGCGATCAGCCATTCGGTGTTGCCTGGATTAGCCGCTGCGTTCTTTATCAGTGGGACTCGGAACAGCTTTCCCATGTTCATTGGTGCAGTGGTGGTTGGGGTGTTGACGGCCTATTTGACACAATGGATTCGAGGGATGGGGAAGGTCGACGAAGGTGCATCTATGGGAGTCGTGTTCACGTCTCTTTTTGCGCTCGGGTTGGTTTTGATTGTGCAGGGGGCGGATCGGGTCGATCTTGATCCTGGATGTGTTCTGTACGGAGCCATCGAACAAACGCCATTGGATCAAGTTCGACTGGGTGGGTTTGGGGTTCCACGGGCCGTTGTTACGCTTGGGATTGTCACAGCCATCAATACTTTGTTTGTCTTGCTGTTTTATAAGGAACTGAAACTCAGTTCCTTCGATCCAGCCCTGTCTACCTCCAGTGGTCTGAACGCTGGCTTAATGCACTATTTATTGATGACCTTGGTAGCGATTACTGCGGTAGCAAGTTTCGAAAGCGTAGGCAATATTTTGGTGGTGGCCATGTTGGTGGTCCCGCCTGCGAGCGCGTACATGCTGACCGATCGATTGCCTGTCATGATTGGTCTCAGTGTTGCGTTAGCGACCTTGGCAGCCGTTTTGGGCCATTTGGGGGCTATGGTTGTCCCGGCTTGGTTCGGTTTCGAAAGCACGACCACTGCGGGAATGATGGCAGTGGCAAGTGGGCTGATCATGTTGTTGGCTTTGGCGTTCGCGCCGCGGCATGGCATTGTTGTGAAGTGGTGCAATCAGCAGTGGCTTGCCATCAGCATTCTTTGCGATGACATCGTAGCGTTGTTGTACCGACGTGAAGAAAGGCAATTGCCTTGCGTTGTTTTTGAGAATGAGTTGTGTCGAGAGTTGCAGGCCAGTAGATGGTCGATCTACTTTTCTCTTGTGTGGTTACAGCAGCGAGGCGAAACTACGGATGCAAATCAACGGATCGCATTAACCGAAAAGGGGCGTGATCGAGCTAGGAACTTGGTGCGTTCTCATCGTTTGTGGGAAAACTATTTGGCATCGCAAACGCTGGTGGATGGAAACCGGTTGCATGGATTGGCGGAGCGGTTCGAGCACTTTACAGGTCGAGAATTGCGAGAGCAGCTGGACAAAGAAATGGACGCCCCGTCCCATGATCCTCATGGAAGTGTCATCCCTGTAGAGAAACGCGAGGAGGGGGCTTAGCCTAGAATGATTTGGGCCGTGTGCGCTAACGCGGATCATTCATAACCCGAAGCTTACCAGTTCGTAGCTTTAGTGATGTCGTTATTGGGTAAGGGCGGTGCGACGGACTTCCAAGTCCGTCCATGGGGAATTCGACGGACTTGGAAGTCCGTCCATGGGGAATTCGACGGACTTGGAAGTCCGTCGTACCATTAAATCAACAGCCCGGTAAGCTTCGGGTTGTGAAAGCAGTCTGAATTGTCTGCAACTTCCTCGTAACAAGTAACGCGAGCTTGATTAACATCCAAACCGAACTAGGTTCATGAATAATCCGCACTAGCCGCGATCTGCGTTTTTCCGTCGGGAACCATAACGCGACTGGCGTCTGCGGTTCATAGGGTTATCTGTTTTATCCAACGATGTTCTGAATGGTGGGTAACCACTTCGGGATAAAAATAAAGCAGCCGACAAGCAAGGCAAAGCAAGATGCCAATAAGACCGCGCCCGCTGCAAGATCCTTTGCAGCTCGAATGCTCGGATGTGGTTCGATGGTGATTGCGTCGCAGGCTTTTTCGAGAGCGGAGTTTAGGGCTTCCCCCATGAGTACGATCATGGAAACCATAAAGATTGAAATCCATTCCCAAGTGGATACCGAAGACAAGAATCCTAAGAGAACAGCCGCAACAAATGCAGTCAGCTGAATCCTAGCGTTGGTCTCACGTTGAAAAAGGATCGCTACTCCTCGACCTGCGTTCTGAAAGCTTCTGACGCGACTGCGGAGTGTTTCCCAAAGTTTTGATTGATGCATTTTTTGAATTTCTGGAGCGACTTACGCAAGTGGCGGAAACGACTGAGCTATTCAAGTCGCGGTGGGAGGGGATGAATTGCAACGATTCTAACGGCAGAAAAACCCTCATGTTCCAAACCGGAGTAACTAAGAGTGTGTGGAAAGCTTGAATTCGTTACCAACTCGTTCTCGAATTCGGTAAAATGGAGCATTCAGGCAAGCTGTAGGGTTCCGGGTGGATCGAGTATTTCGATCGCATGGTAGGCTACACTATGCAAACTATTCCCACGTAGCCCATAGGCGAAGCGCGTGATCCTTTCCTCAGAGAAGTCGAAATCGAAATTGCCGGAGTCTCCGAATCAGGCGGCAAGTGAATGCGCTCGGACAGGGATCGCTATTGGATTTTGGTTCTCGGCCCTTCTGTCCGTCATTGATTCTTGGTTTGGCTCGGTCGTGGCTTGGAAAGTATTTAGAATTGCCGGGGTGATTGTTGTTGCTTTCGGGCAAGTTGGGTTATCACAAGATTCGGGAGTACGTCCGTCGTCTCAGGACAAAGTGCCCAACTTGATTCGACCAGGGGTTTTACCTGATATTATCTTGATGCGCAACGAGGCGGGTGAAGAGATTTTGGTTCCGAAGGCTCGTTACGAGGATTTTGAAAAATTCTTGCAGCAGCAGGCGGTTACACAGACGGTTGCTGGTAACAAGGAAAGCTTGGATCGGATCGAAATATCGATCTTGGTGGAAAACAATGTAGCCAAGCTTCGGGTCGATGCCGAAACGCGGTTGCGAGAAACGAGTTCACGGTGGAAATCCATCCCGATTGGGCTCGGCTTAACTCAGATAGTACCCACGGCCTCGATGGTTGAATCCGAGCCGAAGTTTCCGTCGATCCGCATGTCTAATGAGAACTCGGGTTATGAATGGTTGATTGCACCAGGGGAGGAGCGAAGTCGGAGACTTTCCTTTGAATCCCTTTCCAATGTTCAGACCAACGGACAGACCCAGTCGATACGTTTAGATTTGCCGATGTCGCCGTCGATTGTGAAGCTTAACTTGCCCACCGCGCAGTGGGATTTGACCGTAACTGGTTCCGGATCCGAGGTTGTTGAGCCGTTTCGCGAAATACAGTCGTTGTCGCAAGCGTTGGTACGCGCATCAGGAGGCACGATTGTTTTATCGTGGAGCAAGAAGACTGCGCAAGAACGCGTACAAGCGATCGAGGTTTTGAGTCAAACTAAGTTTTTGCCCACGTTGGATACAACGGTTTTTCGCGCATCGTCGAGCATGGTGATACGCGGTCCGAAATCGCTTGGCGGGCGGCGATTTTTAATCACGTTGCCGAAAAATTGTCAGTGGCTCAGTCCCGCGTCCTCGGTGGTACCGATTCAAGGTTTTCGTATTTCCAAATCGGAATCCAATGCAGCGGAGGAGTCGACCGTCTTGATATTGGATTTTGAAGAATCGTTTTCACGAATGGAAACGGAATTAGCCATAGAATGGCAACAATCCGGTTTGGGAGAGAATCAATCGGCATCTTTTGCAATACCCAAAATGGAAGGAGTGGAGCGGCATGTTGGGGGGATGGAGGTTGTCGTACCGAGGGCTATTCGTTTTGTATGGGAGCCACAGCCAGGGATTCTGTTCCTGAAGCAATCTGGGGAAGCCGGTGATGCAACGAGTTACGAATTCCGATTTGAACAGCAGACCATACCTCTTGTTGCAAGTTGGATATCAAGCGACCAACGAACTAGTTTCAATGCGACGTATGAAATCATTCAGGATCAGGATACTATTCGGCTGGTCGGGTTGATTCAGTTTGTTGAGCTTGTGCGTGCATTTCCGTTTTTTCAGTTTGATACGAAGGGATGGGTTGTCGATCGTCTACAGGTGTTGCCTTCCGGTAAATTGATCGACATCAATTCCAACCGAACCAGTCCGATAGCGGCTTTGGTTGCTGGGTCAGAAACTAAATCTTCTATTTCGCTAAGCCTTAGTGATTTATTGCCGCTAACTTCGGCTCCGAGCGGTGCCAATGCGGGCACCATGCCCGAGAGCCCAAAACCGGTTTCGCCTGGCGACAGTGTTTCGGATGCGATTCGAGGGGCGGCCAATCGGGGGCAGGAATCCGAGGCTGGGCTAGGCAGCCCGCTTGGTATTAGCTTTGTTCTGTCGCGTCCGTTTCCCTTAAAGACAGGTGATCGTGGGATTCCCTTTCAGTTTTCGCTGCCCTTGCTTTCTTGGCTAGATTCGCAAAGTCAGGTACGTAAATCCTTGTGTCCGCAGGGCGAGCTTTTGATCCGAAGTTCTTACTCCCATCTTCAATTGGATTTCGAAAAATCGATAGGATTGAGCAAAATGCCCTTGGACTTCAGCGTAAAGTCTAAGCCTAGTTCTGTTGCTGACGATCGAGTTCGTAGGTTTCAAATAAATGGGACAGAAACGTGGGCCGAATTGATAGGAAGTGCAGAGCAGGCGAGCGCTGTCATTTCAGCATCAGCAGATACCACGCTTCTGCTCAGTCAAGATGCGTTCGAAATGAGTCAGTCTTGGGAACTGAAGGTTCAGGGGCCGGTCCCGAAGTCACTACTATTCTCGGTACCGCAAGCTGGGATTGCGGAGAACTCCAACGTTGGTGAATCGACTCAGTTTTTTCTGGATGGATCGCCGGTCAGTTCGGAGCCTTTTGAGATAGAAAAAGAGCTTTCGTTGCCAGCTGCTCATCGAGATATTCCTCCGCGACAAGTTTTAGTGCGAGTCATCGTTCCTGAGCGACTTAGGGAATGGAGAGCTACGGATTCGAGGATGGATGTGAAGGTAATGAGTAAGACAATACGTTTCGCAGAGCCGCAGGCCAACACGTTTGATTTCCAATATCATCTTCCGTTGCTGTTTCTTGAAAGTGGCAGCGATTATCTTTCGATTCAGCGGTATGCCGGCGAGGTTCGTTTCTCTAGCAACATGTTGGTCAAGATTTCGCAGCCGTTGGCTTCGTCCGTCTTGAAAGCAACGGAGATTGTGGATGGTCTTCGCGTAATTCCGTTTGATTGTACGGGAGAAAAGCCGTTCTTAAGCGGTTCTGTTTTGGTCGACCAAGGGCAACGAGATCGTTCGATCAAGGTGGAATCAGCTTGGCTGCAATCGATTTCAAATGCGGTGGAGCGTCGTGAAAGGCTTGTACTTCGATTTCAGACTCAAGCGAATTCTATTGGTCTGAAGCTTCCGGCGGAGCGTCGTTCGAATTCAAAAGTTATTTTGAATGGTTCAAAAGCGAAGGTGGTCGAAGATCAACAAAATCCGGATCGCATTGAGATTCTACTGCCATCGTCGCCCCCCAAGCCGACAGGTGCAGATCCTGACTACGTGCTGGAGATTTTTACTTGGCCGACAGCTCATGCCGATTGGGTGGTTTCGTTGCAACCTGATTTGCCCACCATTGAGGATTCTAAGTATGACTTTCCGATCTTATGGCAAATCGTTGTTCCGGCTACGTCGCATCTGGTAGGCAGTTCCAAGGGGCTTTCGCCGGGCTATTCCTGGAGCTGGCGTGATTTGTGGTCCAATCGTTTGAGCGATTTGGACCAAGTTGGATTGGAGAATCAGATGGGAGCGACCTCGCAACCGATCGTAAGTCAGAACACCAATCAGTATCTTTTTTATGGCCTCACTCAGCGTTCTCCAATGCAAGTTTGGCTTGCCCCGCGATATTTGCTGTGGGTACCGGTAGCGTTATGTATGCTTCTCGGGACGATTGCTGTACTTGAAATGCGTTGGTTGCAGCGTCCTTGGTTGGGCATGCTTGTTTTGGCGGTTTGCGTTGGTTTCACCATGTGGGATTGGGACTTTGCGGCTGCGATCGTTCAATGCATGATTCTTGCGATTGCAGTCGCATTCATGTACTGTGGCCTGACATGGTTGTTGGATCGTCAAACACGGCGCAGAACCATTTTTGCGAAGCGGGCCATTCCAACTTCCGCCGGTACCTTGTCGGGCAACGCGGCACTTTCTGGGTCGTCCCCCAAACTTCAAACGCCCAGCGGGGTTGCCAATGATTCGCGGCGTAATGTTGTACAGGCTGAGCTACCGGCTCCGGTTCAAGTTCGGCCTGCCTCGTCGGCGACGACAACAGCCCCGACGGTTTTAGGAAATCCGGACGAGGCAAACTGATGGAATCAAGCTATCTTGTCTCCGTTTTGAGAATTGCATGCTTTGTTTTTGGGTTGCCTGTAGGGTTCATGGGAAGTGCGACTCTATCAATCGCGCTGGCTCAGGAGCCGAAGCCTGACGAGAGCGAGATACGAAGCAAGGTTCCCTTTCGGAGGATTTTCATTCCAGCGGAGGAGGTGAACGAACTGGATTTGGACGGATATGAGCAGGTATCAGCACAGGAATTCAATGAATATGTGGAAGGTCAGAACAAACCAACTTTTTCCAATTTGGCATCGGATTCGGAACAAGGGACAATTTTGTTGTCGAGCTACTATGCAGCCCGACTTGTCGGCCCCGATCTTTTTTCCGAGCGATCGAAGCTAGTTCTTTCAATGCCAGCGCGGTCCGGTGATCGTAGGACGCTTAGCCCTTGGTCATTAGCCGTCAACAACAAACAGCCATTCGCTAATACTGGTATACCTGTTCTCGAGACGGGGGGAAAATCGGTTTCGACCGTATCGACATGGACTTACGATATGCTTGGTTTGCCGCGTCTGCCTGCTTATCGGTCCGAAAAGACTTGGGGGGGGGACTTTGAATCCGAAAGAGGCGGAACAGTCCATTGGTTTGGTTGGTCGGCTCGGTCCACGCTAGGCAGTCAACCTAATCGATTACGATTTGATTTGGAGATTCCTCGATGTGCTAATAGTTGTATGCTGTTGCAGCTACCGCCTCGCGCGATCGTTCAAGAATCGCGAACGGCTTGTCGACGAATCGATCAGAACAGCGAATTGCCAGCCCGTTTTCATCATTGGCCGGAGATTGAATCCGATTTGGCAGTTCGGCAATCCCCGAGCCTTACGACAGATTCGATTTGGTTGATTGAGCTCTCCGGAAGCCAGAATGCTTCTTTCACGGTCGTGTTGGGGACTGGGGACCGCGAACCATATTCACTCACCAAGGATCCTGTCTCCAAATATTCCTATCTTGTTCGATCCCAGAAATTGGAGCATAGCATCGAACAGAATTGGGTCCGTACGATGCTCGATTTAGAAATCATGCACGGAAAGGACGATGCATGGTGCCGTCTCGTGATACCTTCCAATTCCAAACTGCGTTTCTTAAAAGTCAATCAAGAGGACAAATTGGATTGGCAGGTTGTGGACGACATGATCCAGTGGAAGATTCCAAAATCGACCCCGAATCCTTCGGCACCAAAAACCAATGGCGCAATCGCGAGCGTAGATTTTATTTCGGCTGAATTGATCACTCCTGTCGAATTGCAGCCTGATCAAACGGTGGTGTTGCCAAGCTTTGCTTTGGAGCGAAGTTATGTGATGTCGGGGCGTACTTCGATTCAGGCCTCTGAACCATTGCGGCTTGGTTCGGCGATATGTGATTCGAGCAAGCTGATCGAAGTCAAGCCGCCGACTTTAGAAAGCAAGAATACCGAACGGATTGATTTTTCTTGGCAGGCGTTTCCACCCAGCTGTTCCGTCCAGGTTCGATCCAATCAGGCCGTCCGGCAATGCGAATCTTTTTGTCAGGTTGACAATGAGTCAGACGGCATTCGGCTGACAACCCATCTCAGGCTGGCTTTCCGAGATCAGGACTCCAATCGTTTGACCTTTCGATTAGGCGAAGGGTGGGAGATACGTTCGGTCCGATCGAAAGATGAGGCAGATCCCGTTGCGTTGTATTCTAGTAACGTTTTGCCCGCCGGGCCGATGCTGGAGGGACCTGATGTTGCGACGGGTAAAGCGTCGACGGATAAAGCGGAAACAAACAGGAGCTTCGATTTTGTTTGGAATACGATTGCCTTGAGCCGTGTTGCTGAAATTGAAATGGTCTGCTTTTACAAGGCCCCGAACATCGACTCGAACCCGGCGGATGTTTCTGTGGATTTAATCCGTATTCCATCGACGGTTGTCCTGGAGCTTCCAGGGTGGAATATTCGAAGCAATACTGCGATTGTTCCATCCGCTTCGTTCCTACTGTTGACGAAGAGTGTTGCTTGGGATTCTGTTATGGCACAAACACAGTTGGGCGAGTGGGAAAAGCAGTTACCAGTCACGTCTGAAGCTTCGAGGGTTTTGCTTCCGAAGAATCGGGCAGCACGGGCGAGTGAACTAGCCTTACCTGCGATCGTCTTTCAAAGGAAAGAAGTCAGGAAACAGGTGGCGATCGATTCGCGTATCGTTTCAGGTTCGCGCGACACCCTTGTGGTGGAGCATGATCTCAATGTTGATAAAATCTTGGGGGCGAATCCTACTTTGGAAATAGAGCTCGATGATGCGGATGCGAAATGGTTTTTTCTTGAGGGCAATCGATGGGTATCGGTGCAACCAACAGTAGCTATCGACGCTGGATTGCAGACTCCGTCTAAGTTGCCATCGAAACCCATCTGGAGCTTCGATTTGGTTGGACGTGGTAATTCTTGCAAATTGCGAGCGACCATGGCCTTGCATCAAGGGGACGATGGAAGGTTTGTTGTTCCGTTGCCGAGAATCAAGAACGGTCAGGTTCGCAGTCAGAATGTTTCTGCTTGGCCGGATCCTAAGCTTAGTCTGGAAACAGAAGAAGGTAGTTGGGAGTTTGACTCGTCAGGAAATCGAGTTTTGAAGCTGGACCCTGCGTTGGATCCTCGAACACTTTCAGTAAAACAGATGTCGCAGATGTCGCGATCGCTTTGGTCGGGGCTCGATTGCCAAATGAATGTTGCCGTGGACGCATTCGGTTCCCAGCGTGCATCTTGCGTTGTGAGACTGAAGAACGGTAGTTTTCAAGCACCTGTCGTTTTTGAACTTGAAGATTCGTGGTTACCGATAAGTGTTGCTCTGCCGAACGGGAACATTGCGAACGAAGTTGGCTATCGGTTGGATGGCCAACGTCTGATCATCGACATGCCAAATCGGAGCGATTTCGATTCGAAAAGCGTAATGGAAGAACTGCCTAGGGAAGTGGATGAGATACGTATTCAATTGAACGGTCCAAGTCTGAAGCCTTCCTCGGATCGGTCATCATACGGTCAGGGGTTTGCCTTTCGATGGCCGCGTCTTGGAATCGCTGGATCAGGAAAGAAGAACCCACTGGATTATGTTCTAACGAGTCGACTTTGGCTGCCGAAAGAGGTAGTGATCTACGACCAACCTTTCCAAGCAAGAGGGGCTCAAGTGAGTTGGCCTCTGTGGACATTCTCTGCTGAGCTGGCGACGAATTTGTTCAACACGATCGGATACGCTTCCAGAAACAACGCAACCGACACGTCGCAAAACGCCGGCTTTCCAAGTGTTTTCCAATTGGAGGGGGTGGGCGATACCTATTGGCGAATGGCGATCGAAGAGAAATGGTCGGAATCGATCGATGCCGGCACGAAGTTTGAAATGGACTCTGTGGCAAAGACATACCGACTTGCGCGAAGGGATCGCGACGGTGCCATTGGAGTGGTTGTTTTTGCGTTTTTTGTTTTGGTAACACCGATTTTGGTGAGAAGACGCCCCAGGGCAACGGTTGCTCTGGTGTTTCTGATGGTGTTTGTCGCGCATGTGGGCCAGTCGGCGTTCTCCTGGGGGGCGTTTTTGGGTTTGTTGGGAATCACTGGCGGTTTTGTTTTGTTGTTGATTTATCGTAGCACTTTTGGGTTCGTCAACAAAGAATCGCCTAAGTCGCTCTCCGTTTCGCGACCTTGGATGCCCTGGAACGATCGCGAAAACACTGTGGAGCCTCAACCGGGAATTTTACGAAATGGATCCAGTGTCGTAAGTGTTTCCCAGCTGCCTTCCATTCTTTTATTTGCGTTTTCGTTTGGATGGCTCGTGTGGTTGGGTTCTGATGGCAGAACACTGTTGGCTCAGGAAGGTGTCCCCAGCGATTCAGAGAATGTATTCGATGTGGTGATTCCCATGGATCGCGAAGGTGGTTTATCGGGAACTAGCATTTACATCCCAAAAAGTATTGCGCAGCAATTCAAGGCGATTCCAGAAAAAGCAGCGGAGTTTGATACTGGCACCAGGATCCTATCGGCTCGTCACACGTTGTCGCTTGGTATGCGTGGTCGAGCAGATTTGATCACCATGACGTATGAATTTTGGGTGGGAGATGATCTTGGACCAGTCCGACTCCCGGTCAACAACGATCAAGTTCAGTCCTTGAGGTTTGTGCTCGATAACGTGGACCTTAGTCCCGGTTCTCGGCTTCGAAAGTCCGGTAGCGAATGGGATTGGATTCCCGAGAAGTCTGGCAAAAGAATTCTTCGCATTTCTGCCCAGCCGGTGATGAAGTTGGCCCCAACCGACCAAGGGCGTGATGGACGGGGGGGGGCGAATAGCAATCTACTGCAGCAAGTTGACATTGCTCTGCTGCCAGTTGCAAATGCGACGATCGAAATAGAGTTAGATCCGCAGTTGATGGTGGACATTGTGGCGCAAGGGCAAGTCAACAATCCAGCCGCCGGGAAGTACGTCGCACAGCTGGGGGCTTTGGATCGACTGCAGTGCCGCATTCTCGCTTCCAACTTGAATAGCCCTCCGGGGTTCAGCAATCCAAACAACACTGTTTTGGATGGGCCAACCATGAATACGGAGCTTTTGCTTCTGCATGATTCCTTGCAAGCCAAAACGATTATCGAGTTTCCTAAAGGGGTGTCGTTGCCTCGTGAGATCGCGATCGAAGCGGACTTACCTTGGATACCTATCGGCACGCAATGGGGAG
>Ga0247836_1004148_pt1 | contig 18381 bp, 15 predicted proteins | sample LaCruzMarch2015__4_FD_187116 | JGI IMG/M metagenome (GOLD analysis project Ga0247836, IMG submission 187116) | Freshwater microbial communities from meromictic Lake La Cruz, Castile-La Mancha, Spain - LaCruzMarch2015_14m | ecosystem: Environmental > Aquatic > Freshwater > Lake | place: Spain... | reverse complement strand
CTGCATGGGGTATACAGGTTGTAGTACGATTGATTTGCTTCATAAAAATGCAGAGTTTGTGCGCGTTACCAATGCAGGCATGCGTGAGTCACACGTCCACGACGTTAGCATCACAAAGCAAGCCCCCAATTACCAAATAGATAGCATATGAAAAATATAAAAACGAACCCCCTCGTTATTCTTGATTTTGGTTCACAATATACGCAGCTTATTGGTCGACGTGTTCGCGAAATGGGTGTTTATTGTGAAATTCATCCCTTCAATGTAGATGTTGAACGTTTAAAAAGCTTGGCGCCTGTGGGTTTTATATTATCAGGAGGCCCTGCAACCGTTACGAACATGAGTGATCCGCGAGCGCCTGAGTGGGTGTTTGAGGCGAACATTCCTGTATTAGGCATTTGTTATGGTATGCAAACCATGGCAGTACAATTGGGGGGGGCAGTCGCTGCTTCTCCCGTACGTGAATTTGGTTATGCTGAGCTTTGTTTGCAGGGTGAAAGCCAACTCTTAAGTCAGATTGAAGACAGGGTTTCTCCAGCGGGTGAGGCGTTGCTTGATGTTTGGATGAGTCATGGGGATAAAGTGGTTGAAATACCCCCAGGGTTTAAGGTGATATGTGAAACCGATAATGCACCGATTGCTGGAATGGCCAACGAATCTCGCCATTGGTATGGTGTACAATTTCATCCCGAAGTGACACATACCTTACAAGGCTTACGTATTTTACAGCGGTTTGTTTTGGACATTTGTGGCGCTATGCCCCATTGGACGCCTGGTAATATTGTTCTTCAAGCAGTTGAAACCATAAAACAACAGGTGGGAGACCAACACGTGTTGTTGGCTTTATCAGGGGGGGTTGACTCATCGGTGGTTGCAGCTTTATTGCATCGAGCCATTGGTGAGCAATTGACCTGTGTTTTTGTAGATACAGGCTTATTGCGGTTAAACGAATCGAGTCAAGTGTTGGCCATGTTTAAAGAGCACATGGGCATTAAAATCATAGCGGTGAATGCAGAAGATAAATTTTTAAGTGCTCTGGAAAACGTGGATTGCCCCGAACAGAAGAGAAAGATTATAGGTCGGACGTTTATTGAAGTTTTTGATACAGAGGCAAGCAACATTCCTGATGTTAAATGGTTGGCTCAAGGCACGATTTACCCGGATGTTATTGAATCTGCAGCCACTGGAATGCAAGGCGGAACAGAGGTCATAAAATCACACCATAACGTGGCAGGGTTGCCTCAAAACATGGCGTTAAAGTTACTCGAACCTATCCGTGAATTGTTTAAAGATGAAGTGCGTAAGATGGGGCTTGAGCTTGGCCTGCCTTATGACATGGTTTATCGCCACCCGTTTCCGGGCCCAGGCTTGGGGGTGCGAATTTTAGGGAAGGTGAAGAAGCAATACGCTGATATTTTACGTGCTGCGGATGCTATTTTTTTAGAAGAGTTACGTGCAGCTGATTTGTATAAGACCGTGAGTCAGGCCTTTGCGGTTTTTCTACCCATCAAAAGTGTGGGCGTGATGGGGGATGGACGACGTTATGATTATGTCATTTGTCTTCGCGCAGTCGAAACCGTTGATTTCATGACGGCGCACTGGGCTCAATTGCCCTGGGACTTTTTAGCGACCGTTTCAAATCGCATCATCAATGAAGTTAAAGGTGTATCTCGAGTGGCCTATGATATTTCAGGAAAACCGCCGGCAACCATTGAATGGGAGTGAGCATGCCTTCTTCCGATCTATTTTGGATGAAAGAAGCGTATCAACTTGCAAAAGTGGCAGAAGAGCAGGGCGAGGTGCCCATCGGTGCACTTATTATTGATGAGCAACAGCGTATTATTGGGCGTGGTTGGAATCAAGTGTTACAGAAAAACGACCCTACTGCCCATGCAGAAATAGTCGCACTCCGAGAGGCCGCTCTTTATTTAAATAATTATAGGGTAGAGAACACAACCCTCTATGTGACGCTCGAACCTTGCTGTATGTGTGCTAGTGCTTTGGTGCATGCCCGTATAAAGCGCCTTGTGTTTGCCGCTCGTGACGTTCGCGTGGGCGCTGCGGGTTCGTATTTAAATCTATTGTCTGGCGCGCCGTTTAATCACCAAGTGCACATTGATGAGGGCCCTTTGCAACAGGAGTGTTCTCTCCTGTTAACCCATTTTTTTAAAACGCAGCGATGATTGAATTCGACAATCCATGAGTATCCCGGGCGCGAAATTAAGACACCGTCATTCAGAGCAAAGCGAAGGATTGAGCTCCCAAATAGGGCACTGTGCTGATGTTTAGAGGTCCTTTACAACGCTTTGAAGTTTAAATTGACGCTGATAATTGCCTTATTTTTTTGTAGGTTGTGCAAATTGTGCTTGCATGCTAGAATTCTGGTATGAGTGTATTATGTAATCATATTTAATGAGAGATGCTATGAGAAAAACTTCAACAGTAGACAATAGTGGGCGAGGCAACTGCATGTACTATGCCTATAGCATTTCTTTAATGAATTTTTTCAGACTTCAATTGCGACTAAATGACAATATAAAACAGAATGCAGAAGACATTTTTAAAAAGCTTGAATTAGATGAAGCTCAAAAAAATTCGCTATACACGCTTTTAACTGAATCAAAAGCTCGCTCTTTTACAAGTGACGAAATCAAGGGGCTGATTGAGCCCATATTGGGCCCCGCAACCAGACGACTGGGTGCAGCTCATACTAAAGAAGAATTCCTTAAAAACCCAACATCGTCACCACTTTTTGCCTCAGCCAATTATGGCATTGAACATGCGTTTAAAACATTATTCGTCAATAATAACGCTAAGTTAGCAGGACTTATTGATAATGATTTTAATAATAAAGAGTTTAAGGCTGCGGAAATATATCGAGTTAAAGATATAAGTTTATTAATGGATACGTTTGTAACAAATGAGGGGCGGGCTGTTGAAAATGAATTTGATGCGCAATGGGAAGCTCAGCAGACTAACCTTGCAGATCAATCTCCGGAAAATGTAATGTTTCATCAGAAGCGACTTTTAAACGATATTATACGGAACAAAACCATTGATTTTTTTAAGCTAGAGAACAACGCCAATCTTGATTTGTATGTGGATCATTTAAGCACAGATACTGTATGGGGCACTGAAGAAACGCTTATGGTTTTGCATCGCGCGCTTACGGGTGAGAAAGTTGTCCGTGATCCACAGACTGGCAATGTCACATCCCTTGCCTACGATACGGAGATTAACCTCAATGTTTTTAAAAACGGCGTCCCGACGAATAATGTGCCCACTACACCGTTTATAGATAAAGTGGGTATCATTCTAAACAATCAATACAATACCCATTGGACCTCATTGATTCCTGTTGAGCCTGGTGAGACGTTGTCTGAAGCTCGGTTAAGAGTAAATGCATTGTCTATGGTAGGATTTGATGACGTTTTAGCACTTATCAAACCTTTGTGCTCAAAAGATGATGATGTAAAAGTGATGCATGATGGATTGTTAAGAGTAAAAAATACGTTTGTTGACACTAATGACGCAAGAAGTACTGCAGTTAGGGCGTTTGTTAGGGATTGTCGAGCAATTATCACAGCGTTTCCAGAAGCGAAACTGCATGTGCATACAGCGATAGGGACAGTGCTTAACGTGCTTTTAAATGCACTCATAGCATTGCTTACGGCATTTACACTAAATGTTTTCTTTGGAACGCTTCAACTTATTAAACCCTCAGAAGCGGAACCTAAAAAATCAACGCTTCTTTTAGCCGCCTCTTTAGGTAAGATAATCTCATCCCAGCCGAAGCAAGCTGAGATAGAAGATGAGCCCGCAACGGACGATCCCGCACCCGGTCCTAGCGCTTAATGTGGCTAAATTATCGCTGAAGAAATAGACGGTTCTTTATTCAATACTTTTAAAGAGTAAAACCTAATGGCTCAGATAAGATGGGCCATTGTTGTTTATAGGAACCCTCACGTCGCTACCGAGCAAAAGGATTTAATTTCATCCCGCGTTCAGGAGATCCTTCGCGCAAAATGACGCACTCTGGATGATGTGTTTGGTAATTTGCATACCCCTTTGATAATCACAAAATACACTTAATGTTCACATAATAATCTTTATCTATACTGGAGCTAGAGTGGATTGATGTTTGGGGCATTCTGATGGCAGGAACAACTGTGAAATATAAAGCGTCGCAATTACGTACGCTCTTTGGTAATGCATTTGATAAATTGGCTGATACATCATATAACTATGGTGGTATTGATAGTCCATTATGTTATAAAAATAAAAATGCAATTGTCATGACGCCACTGTCTGATAAAGGTGTCATAGGCAATCCAGAGTTGGTTTCTGATTTTTTTCAAAACAATCAGAGTAAGATACAAGACCTGGTAAAAGATGCCAATACAATTATTTTCCCCATTGCAGAAAGTCGAAACATTCTAGGGATTTTCAAACGTAACCATTGGGTCACTGTGCACTATGATAAAGCCACACACACAGCAACTCTATTAGACTCAAGACCTCGGTTTACTTCTATTTTATACCCAACATCTTCCATGGAAAAAATGATTCGTAACGGTTTGGAGTCTGTTTTAGGTGTGCGTTCTGATAAAAAATGGAAATTCAAAGAGGTTAACCAAGGTGTGCAATACAATGACACCCACTGCGGTGCGTGGACGGCAGCCAATGTAGCTTGTTTGGCAACAGGGTCAACCATCAAAGAGCAAGAAAAAGCATTTAAGCGTTCTGACGAGCAAAAAATTGTGAGTTTTAATGAGGGAATAGAACATTGGCGAAATATCAATGGTGATAATAAGACCTTTTTACAAAAACTAAAAGAATTCTTTAGCCCAAATTCAAACGTTGATAACAAACCTAAGTCGTCTTATAGCGGGCCTTTGGGTGCTCTGGGAGGGGTGCGTGTGGGCGGCGGCATTAATGGAGTTTACTTATATCAACAAAGTGGTTCCGCTAAGAATGACTTAACAAATGTATCTCCAGATACAGAAAAGACTAATAAGAAGGTAGTGGTAGAAGAAAAGCATGTTTCTATATCAGGAGGCGATGATTGGACAGACATTTCTTCAGAAGTAGGAGAGAGTCCAGAGGGTTATGAAGTATATGAAAACCCAAAAAATGGCCCCTCAATGTAATCATCCCTCGTGCACCACAGTTGTTTAAAGAACTGTGGTGCTTATCAGCTCAGTCATTATTCTTTTACCCACTGTATGCCTTTGTTTTGTCGTTAATTTTAACCCCTTTTGATTGGTAATATAAAACATGTCCTCTACACGCTCTCCAGCGGTAGCAATTTTTGCATGGTGCAGGGTAATGCGCTCACTTAAAAAAATGCGGCTGATGTTTGCTAATAAGCCTGCTCTATCACTGGTGATTAAAAATAAGCAGGTATGCTCGGCATCTTCAGTGAAGGTCACGTTGGGTTTGAAGTTAAAGTGGGCTTGTGTGCGCGAAAGGCGACGTTTGCTAATCAGTGGGAGCTGTTTGGCGGTTAATGCTTTAATCAGTGCTTGTTGAATGTCCAGCGCTCTTTTTTCAGCGATAAAGGCTTGGTTTTGTTCATCGAGAATAATATAGGTATCCATGTCAAAATCATGATCAGTGCAAAGGATGGTGGCTTCTTGGATGGTGACATGATGGTTGCTTAGCACCGTTGTTGTAATAGTGAATCGCTCATCACGGTGTGGCATGTAAATAAAAACCTCTGTGCCTCCTCCTGTGTGGTGCGGCATGATTAATATCAATGGAAATGTTGTGCAGTTCAGAATGGCGTTGGTATGTCTTGCAATAACCTCCGGAGGCTCGTGAAGAAAATATTTTCCTTCAATGTGTTTCCAGACGTCTAGAACAAGATGAGGGTCTATACCCTCGTTGACCAGTAGGTTTAAAGCAAGCCTGCGACGTACCTCAATAAGATGCACTTCATCCTGTAAGGTTTTTTCTTGTTGCATGGCCTCACTCGCTGCAAAATACAAGACTTTGAGTAACGAATCTTTCCATGTATTCCAAAGAGTAGGGTTGGTCGCGCAAATATCCGCAACCGTGAGTAAATAAAGGTAGTCTAAGTAGTCTTTTTGCGGAAGTAATGAGCAAAAGTGATCAATGGTAGCTGGGTCATAAATGTCTTGGCGTTGCGCTGTGTGGGACATTAATAGATGATTATGAACTAACCAAACCAGTCGTTTTTGATCGTTATCCTTTAAGCGATGACGGGTTGCAAAGTGTTGTGCTTCAAGCGCACCGAGTTCCGAATGATCGCCTCCCCGTCCTTTAGCAATGTCGTGAAAAAAAGCAGCCAAGTAAAGAATTTCTCGTTTTTTAATGGACGGCATGAGTTTTGCACAGAGCGGAAATTGCGACGTGTATTCAGGTTTAAGAAACCTTGCTAAATTCCGAATAACAAACAACGTGTGTTGATCAACGGTGTATACATGAAATAAATCATACTGCATTTGCCCCGTTACAGCCGCAAAACACTCTAGGTAATGCGAAAGCACGCCATAGCGGTTCATGCGTTGCAAGGCATTGTAGGGGTTATCTGTCGTTTTTAAAATGGCCATAAACGTTTGTGTGGCCTTGCTAGAGGCACAAAAACGTTTGTTCATAAGGAACAGGTGCTGACGAATAAGACGTATAGTGTTGGCGCGCACACCTTCAATCTGAGGGTTTTTGGCAATCCATAAAAATAAATTTAATAAAGCGTTTGGGTTATCTTTAAATACACTGGTATGCCTCGCTTCTATATAATGATTTGAGAGTTGAAAGGCGTCGTCTAGTGGTATCAGGGTTTGTTTTTTAGGGTCAACAATGGTTTCAGCAAACCACTGTAATAACATCTCGTTTAATTCTCGCCCTCTTTTTATGACTTTAAAATAATCTTTCATGAATTGTTCAATAGCAAGCGACCACTGGTTATCCTCATAACCAAAAAGCTTTGCTAGGCTAACTTGGTAATCAAACAATAAACGCTCTTCATTTTTTTGTGCAAGCATGTGCAAGGCAAAGCGAACTCGCCAAAGAAAATGTTGGCAATGACTGAGTTCATCGTATTCTTTCTCCGTGATATAACCACTACTGATGCCATCAGAAAGTTTTTCAAAGCCAAATTGGCGCTTTATGATGTGTGATAACACTTGTAGATCACGAAGGCCACCAGGACCATATTTCACGTTCGGTTCGAGGTTATAGGCTGTTTCGTCATATTTTTTATAGCGAATTTGTTGTTCTTGGCATTTTGCAAAGTAATAATCAGAGCTGGTCCATAGGTGCAATGGATGAATGCGGTAGTGTAACTCCTCCATGAGAAGGCTTCGGCCACACAGCAGGCGCATGTCCATGAGGCTCGAAATCACACTCAGATCGCGGCTTGCAAGCTCCACGCACGCATTTACCGTGGTGATTTGATGGCTTACTTCGAGCCCAATATCCCAGCAATCTTGAATAAACAGTTGGGCATGTTGCAGTGTGTTTTGTGAAATGGAATTGTCATACAACAATAATAAATCGATATCGGAATGGAGTTGTAATTCACGACGACCATAACTGCCCAAGGCAAGCAGGCAAAAATCATTGTCTACTTCAAGGTCACGATTTTGAAATAGAATGATTAACATTTTATCAATATGGGTGACCAATTTATGCGTCATGGAAACGATATTGGTGTGGGGACCCAATTGGGAGCAGAGGTCTTTTTTAAGGGCCTTAAGGGATTGCCTTAAAAAAGCATTCGTAGCTGTCATGGGTAGTCAATGATAAAAAAAAGCCCACAGGTTTGATGTACCAAATGGGATAAATGTATACCGTTTGTAAGGCGTCTGTTCATAGGGTAATTGATTGACGTGGATGTGGGCAGGTTTGTTTTTCTTTGATGTTTTGCATTTTTATCCTGGGGTGGGTGTTTGTGTTTTAGTTATTATTATGTGTTTTTATTGATGGGGGCAAGTAATTGTGATATAAATACGGCGCTTTTAACTACACACACGTTTCGTCACATCCGGCGGGGTCCCATCAAGGGTGTCGTATGGGAAACGTGGAGGCCTAACCCTGGAGAATAAACATGAAAGTAAGTATGCGTGAACTACTGGAAGCTGGTGCCCATTTTGGACACAGAACCCGATTTTGGAACCCTAAAATGTCTGAGTACATTTTCGGTTCACGAAATAAAATCCATATTATCAACCTTGAAAAAACAATGCCATTGATGAACGATGCATTGAACTATGTTGGTAAATTGGCTGGCAATAAAGCTAAAATTTTGTTTGTTGGTACAAAGCGTGCTGCGCAAGAAAGTATTCGTGACCATGCTCGACGTTGCGGAATGCCTTATGTTGATCACCGTTGGTTAGGTGGCATGTTGACCAACTATAAAACTGTTCGTCAGTCTATTTTTCGTTTGAAAGAATTAAAAAAATTGCGTGATGAAGGCGGCTTCAATGGCATGATTAAAAAAGAAGCGTTGATGCTAACCCGCGAATTAGAAAAATTGGATAGAAGTTTAGGCGGTATCGAAGACATGGGTGGTTTACCTGATGCTTTGTTTGTTGTTGACGTAGGTTTTGAGCACATTGCTGTTGAAGAAGCCCGCCGGTTAAAAATACCTGTGATTGGTATTGTTGATACAAACAATAACCCTGATAACATCGATTATATTATTCCTGGCAATGATGATTCTATGCGTGCTGTAGATATTTATGTTCGTTGCGTGGCTGATGCTATTTTGGATGCTAAAAACAGCAATACAGTCGGTGGCGTGCCCTCTGATGCTGAGTTTATCGAAGTTTCTATTGATGAGAAAGAAGCTGAAAAAGCGCCTAAGGCACCAAAAGCATCTAAGGCTCCAAAAGCTGAAGCTGAGAAAGTTGAAAAAACTGAAAAAGCTACAAAAACTGAAAAGTAATTAACCGTGAATGAGGGGGGGGATGTTATTCAATTGACAGTCCCCCTTTTTTTTATTAGGGTCTTTGAGCATGTTGAGTGTCGACCCTGTGAGGCTACTTAGATAGAGGAACAAACATGACGATTAGCGCAGCAATGGTGATGGAATTACGTGGTCGTACCGGTGTAGGTATGATGGAGTGTAAAAAATTCTTAATCGCTAGCAATGGTGATATAGAGCAGGCAATCATTGAAATGCGGAAAGCCGGTCAAGCTAAAGCCGATAAAAAAGCGGACAGAGTTGCTGCTGAAGGTGCTATTTTCATGGCGCGATCAGCTGATGGTAAACGTGCTGTCATGCTTGAAATCAATAGTGAAACAGACTTTGCTGCTCGTGATGAGAATTTTACGCGCTTTGCAAATCAAACGGCTATCGCTGCTTTAGATACAAGTACCGTCGATGTTGCTAAGTTATCAACTGTGGCACTGAAAGACACTTCAACTACCGTTGAAGAAGCGCGTCAAGAGCTTGTGGCTAAAATTGGTGAAAACATTAAATTAAGACGTGTAGAATTAATGCAATCTGAAGGCGTTGTCGGTACCTATTTGCACGGCACGCGCATTGGCGTTTTAGTTAGCTTGAAAAATAACGATGAGTCACTCGCAAAAGACATAGCGATGCACATTGCTGCTAGCCGTCCTGTGGTTGTTAGTCACGAACAAGTGTCTGCCGATGCTATTGCAGCTGAGCGTGACATTTTCAATGCGCAAGCGCGTGAAAGTGGTAAACCACAAGAAATCATCGATAAAATGATTGAGGGTCGAATCAGTAAATTCTTAGATGAAGTGAGTTTACTAGGACAGCCTTATGTCAAAAACCCAAACATTAAAGTTGCTCAATTGTTGAAAGAGAAAGGCAATGAAGTGATTGCGTTCACGTGTTTTGAAGTGGGCGAAGGCATTGAGAAAAAAGAAGACAATTTTGTCGAAGAAGTTATGGCACAGGTTCGCGACCAATGATGAAAGAAACTAACCTAAAGCTTAAATACAAACGTATTTTACTCAAATGCAGTGGCGAAGCCTTGATGGGTAATGCTCAGTTTGGCATTGACCCGTCTGTGCTTGATAAAATTGCTAACGATGTTGCTGGCCTCATTGAAATGGGGGTTGAAGTTGGGTTAGTTGTAGGTGGTGGAAACCTTTTTCGTGGCAAGGCATTGTCTAAAGCAGGTTTGGGCCGGGTAACAGGCGATCACATGGGTATGTTAGCTACAGTGATGAATGCTTTAGCTTTACGTGATGCTCTAGAGCGCATTGATTTACCGGCCCGGATAATGTCTGCTATCCCTATGATGGGTGTTGTGGATTCTTATCATCGGCGTAAAGCCATGACCCACTTACGCAATGGTCACGTAGTTATTTTTGCAGCAGGTACGGGTAACCCCTTCTTTACGACGGACACGGCTGCGTGCCTTCGAGCCATTGAAGTAGGTGCTGATATTGTGCTTAAAGCCACGAAAGTAGATGGTATTTATTCTGCTGATCCAGTTACAAACGCAGATGCTAAGCGGTATGATTTTCTTACCTACAGAGAAATTTTAACCAAGGGTTTGCAAGTGATGGATGCTACTGCTATTTGTTTATGTGAAGAGCAAGGCATGCCTTTGCAAGTGTTTAATATGTCGGAGCCAGGTGCTTTAAAGAAAATTGTTCTTGGTGAGCACGTTGGGACTATTGTAGGAGCACAGCATGATTAATGATATCAAGCTCGATACAGAAAAAAGAATGAAAAAAACGGTCGAATCATTGCAACATGAAATGACAAAAATTCGCACCGGAAGAGCCAATGCAAGTTTTCTAGATCACGTTCAGGTTGACTATTATGGTAGCCTGACGCCGCTGAATCAAATCGCATCCGTAACCAGCAGTGACTCTCGAACATTATTAGTCACACCGTTTGAGAAATCCATGGTTGCTGCCGTTGAAAAAGCCATTTTGACGTCTGATTTAGGTTTAAATCCAGCAACTGCTGGCAGTGCTATTCGCGTGCCAATGCCTGCATTAACCGAAGAACGTCGTAAAGAAATGATTCGTATTGTGCGCGCAGAAGCTGAGCAAGGCCGTGTATCGATTCGAAATGTACGCCGTGATGCTAATAGCCATCTTAAAGATTTGGTAAAAGATAAATCCATTGCTGAAGATGACGAGCGCCGTGCAAATGATCTTGTTCAAAAATTAACAGACAAATACATTGCTGAAGTTGATGCAGTATTGGCTGAAAAAGAAAAAGATTTGCTAGTAATATAAGTTTAGTTATCCTTCTAAACACCGTGCAGTACCCCCACGTGCCGTGGCTTTGTCCGCGGCATCCAGGCGATATTAATCAAGCCATCGAGCCCAGTTATATTCGCTCGGATTTGAATTATCCCATAAATCTCTACACTAAATTTTCAAACCTTTTTCGCACGCTAGTCTCGTGATTTAGATAGGCATCCAGAAGATCTCTCAATAAGACTCAATACCAGCAATGCATCCCCATTCCGCATTCCAACACAGTTTTTTTAAGCGCCCGCTATTTTTCAGTAAATCCAACAGTGGTGTAATGGTTGAGCCATTGTATGCAAGCACTATCATGTTGGCGGCGCCTTTTACAGGCAATGAAACGGTACGTTCAAAAAAGATATCGCGAATGTAATCAAATAGCATACGTTGTTCTACCACGTTGGTTAAGTTCAGCGCCAAAATACCTTTGGGAAATAATAGCTCACGGCAATGAACAAAAAAATCATGAGTGTTACAGTGGCTTGGAAATGAGTGCGCATCGTATAGATCGATCATCAAATGTTGATAACGGGCACTGGATTTTTGCACAAAGTCGTTGGCGTCCTCATGATAAACAGAGAGATTAGTTAAACGCTCTGTCATGAAAAATCGGCTCGCTATCTCAATGATCTCAGGATTATTTTCGACCGCATCCAGTGCAAAATCCTTAAGATAAGGCGCTAATGCATGAGCAACGCCTGCACCGCCTAATCCCAGCAAACAAGATTCTCCAGGTTTCTCTCGAGCCGCAAAACCGAGTTGATGAATATAATTTAAGCGTGGTTTTTCAGGATGGCGTCGGCTTATCAAGGTATGAAGAGCGTCACTGCCGAATGTTAACCATCGGTAGAGATGGTTTTGATGAACGCGCACCTCTTCTGATGTTTTATAAATACAATGCCCACTTAGCGTTTTCCACATCATGAGCTCGTGGTCTTTTCACGTTGAAAAGGGTAGATGGCGTTTAAGCCCAGTATCGTTGTGAGCTCATCAAGGGCTGTGAAACATTCGTTTATAAGATACGGGTCAATTAGATCATTTGTGTGTAATTCTGAGCGATAATGTTTATCTACCCATGCATCAAGTGTGTCTAATAAAGCGTCATTTACCAACACACCTTGATGCATGGCAGACAATTCAGTTTCAGTTAGTGGTACTCTGAGCCGAAGACACGCAGGCCCGCCACCGTTTTGCATGCTTTGTTTGAGATCCAAATAGTGGACTTCAGTGATGGGGTTGGCTGTGTCGGCGATGAGCTCATCAATGAAGCGTTTAATTTTGCCATGCTGTTGACATTCCAAGGGGGAAATCAGCATCATTTTTTTCTTATCTGTATCGGGCAATGTTATGAGTTGTGAGTTAAACAAGTAACTTTTCACAGCATCTGCCACGCTAATCTCTAAGCCATTTACTTCGATTATCTGTATTGGAAATTGAGCTTTATTGCGCAATTCATCAAGTACTTCTGATGGGTGCAAAAATGCATTGCTGTGAACTAAAAAGAGCGATTCATTTGCTACAGAAATAACATCATTGTGGAAAACCCCCTCATCGATGGCAGCGGGGTTTTGCGCTGCATAAACCACATTTTGTGGGGGCAATTGGTGATTGCGTGCGATTGCTTCTGAGGCTTCTAGCGTTTGTCGTGCGGGAAACCGTTGAGGTACAGGATAGGCGTTTCCAATGGGAAGCGCTTGTTTTCCATAAACAAAAAGATGCATGCCTTTATCGGCATGGTTCGTACAGAGGCGGCTATGGTTCGCCGCACCCTCATCACTGGTAATGATCGTTTTAGGTAATACAGGGTGATGTTTAAAATAGCGCTCATCGTTGAACAAGTGGCGCAGTAAGGCATGAGAAAAATCAGCTTCTTGATGTCGATGAAGATTACTTATCAAATTAGCTGCGGTGAAATGGACGCGCTTATCGATTGTGTCCATGCTGGGGGATACGGTTGCTGCATTGGCAGTCCACATGCTTGATGAGGAATAGCACGCACTGAGTAGTGCGGGATTGGTGCGAAAAGCTTGGGTAATTTGGTCAATAGGGCGTCCTTTAAATCCTAATTGATACAATAGATGAAGGTTAGGGCGTTGGTGAGGCGGAATGACGGCCTGTTTTATTCCCATACGATGCAATAATCGCATTTTATGAATGCCTTGATGGGCGGCACCTTTTGGATTAGCAATGCTTTGTGCATTGGAGGTTGAGGCAAGATTTCCGACAGAGAGCCCAGCATAATGATGGCTTGGACCCACCAGGCCATCCATGTTTAATTCATAAACGTTCATAAACCATCCCTTAAAGTGCAATGCCTGGTATAAGTTCTTGAGGTAGAGTGATGTCTGCTTGCTCAAGACTTGCAATGGGGTAGGCACAATAATCAGCAGCAAAATAAGCGCTGGGTCGATGGTTTCCGCTGTTGCCTATTCCTCCAAAGGGAAGGCTACTCAGCGCGCCAGTAGTGGGCCTATTCCAATTCATTAACCCTGCACGTACGGTATGATAAAACGCCTGATAGCGCTCTTTATTCGAGCTCAGTAAACCGGCGGCTAATCCATAACGGGTTTGGTTGGCGAGTGCCAGAGCGTCATCAAAGTGTTTGTACCGATACACTTGAATAAGTGGGGCAAATATTTCCTCATCGCCAGGATGTACAACATGACTCATGTCTATGATGCCTGGAGAGAGAAAGCCTGTGTTTTCAGACAACAATGCCATTTTGATTAGGGGGTTTCCACCCGCTTTTATTAACGCTTGTTGAGCGTTTAAATGGCTTAAGGCATGTTGGTGGCTTATTACAGGCCCCATAAAAGGCTCAGGCGTGTTTGTATATGCTCCTGTATGCAATCGTTTGGTGGCATTGATCAATTGCGCTAAAACATCATCACCTTTTGCATTGTCTGCTATCAGTACACGTCTTGCACAGGTGCAGCGCTGTCCCGCGGTGATAAAAGACGAGAGTATGGTTTGATACACAGCGGCATTTATATCGGTTACTTCATCAATGATTAAGGGATTATTCCCTCCCATTTCTAACGCTAAAATAACGTCTGGTCGAGCGCTAAATTGTTGATTGATTTTTACACCAGTGTTGTAACTTCCTGTGAAATAAACCCCTTGAATGTCTTCTTTTAACAGATGAATGGCCGAATCAACGCCCCCTTGGATGCAATTAATAACGCCTGCGGGTAGATGGCTCTCATGCCAACATTGCATGATCCATTCAGCAACCGCAGGCGTTAGTTCGCTGGGTTTATAGACAACAGTATTGCCTGCAAGCAGGGCTGGAATAATATGCCCATTGCTTAAATGTGCAGGAAAATTAAAAGGTCCAAGAACGGCGACAACGCCATGTGGTTTGTAGCGAAGGTAACTGGCACCCTCAGGTATAACCCCTTTTTTTTCCGACGTGCGCTCAAGGTATGCTTGTATAGATAAAGCCCCTTTACTAATAACGGCACTCACTTCGGTCGCTGATTCCCATAAAGGCTTTCCAGCTTCCTCTGAAATAAGAGTGGTCAGCTCCATGCGTCGGCTTTCTACAATCTGGCAAAATTTTTCGATATGTTTTGCACGGGCAGTGAACTCAAGTTGGGACCAGTGGCGTAATGCGCCATGTGCTGCGTTTACTGCGTTTGAAATTTCAGCGGCAGTTGCATGTGACCCCGTCCACAGTAGAGCGTTATTAGCGGGATTGATGGACGTGAACGGGTCGCCACGTCCATCAATCCAGTGTCCATTGATGTAATGTTGTTTAACCTTCGTGTTCATGTGATTCCTCGAAAAACGTTACTCTGAAAGCTGTAAGGGTGCTACACGTATGGAGTCACCAGGGGTTACTTTTAATAATGCCGCGGTTTCATGGCTTAAAATGCAGGTGCTTTCTTCCTGATTATAAATAATGTGGCCTATTGTGGCGCAAAAATGAAGTTTAGTATTTGATAATAGGTAACGAGGGCTGCTCACGTCATCCATCATGCTTTTTAGCGTAAAGGTATGACTTTTTACAATGGTTTGAATCTGGTCTCGGGGTGCCTCAAGGGTAGGGCCTGCATCAAAAATATCGACATAATTGTTATAGCGAAAGCCTTCTCGCAGTAAAATATTCATGGCGGGTAGGGTTGATGGGTGAGGCTTCCCAATCACGGCTTGTGCGGTGGGGGCTAATAATTTTATATAAATGGGGTTTCGGGGCATTAAATCCGCAATAAATTGCTTGTTTGTCGAAAGGGTAAGGCTATCGGCTTTGGCAAATGACATGTGGAAAAAATGTTTTCCAACGTGGTCCCAGAAGGGTGATTGGCCCTCTTCATCTGAAACGCCGCGCATTTCGGCAATCACGGTGGGCGAAAAATAGTTAGGAAATTGCGCTATGAATAGAAATCGAGCGCGTGCAAGTAAAACCCCATTGTTGTTATGACGATAGTTAGGCTCTAAGAACAACGTGCAGAGTTCACTGTGCCCTTGGTTATCATTCACAAGACTCAAAACCTCATACTCATTGCGGATCTTTAATGAGTGACACATTCGTATGCGTTTAGAAACTTTATAAGAATAAAACGGGGCGTCATGGCCCGCGACTGATTCAATCGCGGATGTGCCTACAATATCACCTGTTTTGGTGTCTTCTAGAACGAATAAATAATACTCACTTTTTGGGTGAGTGATTTTTTTGGCAAATGACGCGTCAGACCAAGCTATACGTTCCTTGAGCAACGCAAGGTTTTTAGGCAGGGTCGTCATTCCAATGCCACTTTGTTCTGCTAAGCGGTGTATGGGCCTTATGTCGCCCTCATGAGCGCTTCGAAATAGCATCATAAATCACCTTTGTTCTGGGCAATATCCATCAGTATCAATAAGCTTAGACTTGCGCGTTCAATAAGGCTATCCAATAGGATAAATTCATTTTGGCTATGGATATCCCCGCCTCGAACACCTAAGGTATCAATCACGGCTAAACCATGTTGTGCGAGGTTATTGCCATCGCAGCAACCACCACTGTCTTGCCAGTCAAGCGTTAAGCCTAAGGATAGGCCTTGGCGTTTAATGCGCGCGAATAAACGTTCTGTTGCGGGGTTTACGCGTTTAACCGGGCGGCTAAAATCACCGTGAATTGAGAGGGTGTAGCCTTCGCGCTGCATGCAAAGCACTATATTGGCGATGTTCTCACGCACCCAGTTTTCATCGTCAGGATGACTGATTCGAACATCAAGTTTGGCTACTGCTTTATCAGGCACTACATTCAGGGCTTCGCCACCTGCAATAAGGCCTACATTAATCGTTACCCCTTCTTTTTGACCATTTAACGCGTGAATTTTAGACACGGCCTCAGCCAAAAAACAAATGGCGTTCTGGCCTTCATTAAATGAGCGACCCGCATGGGCCGCAATCCCTGTTGCAATGATCGTGAGTTTTCCACTGCCTTTTCGATTTTTTGCAATGGTTCCTGAGATGTTCATGGCAGGCTCATAAACAAGAGCCGCTTCATAGTTAGGTGTGATTTCATTAAAAAAAGCGCTGGAAGCGGGCGAGCCAATTTCTTCATCGGCATTGATGACCACATCCCATCCTACATTTTTAGCATAAGGGGACTGTTCAAATGCGCTCAAGGCATGCAACATGACAATGAGACCGCCTTTCATGTCAGCGACCCCGGGTCCATTTAGATGGTTTTCAGTCAGTTGGGTCAATGTTTGAAAAGGGTGGTTTGCACCATAGACTGTGTCCATGTGCCCACTTAAGAGCACACGTCGCTTTAAATCAGGCCTTTTTTGAATAAAGAGCAAGTCACCACACCTTTGTAGCGTGGTATGGCCTTGCATGTTGATAGTAGACACTGGCGGCAATGCATGTGAATGGCATTCATCAGCAATGGGCATAAACACGGTTTTCAAGGTGTTATGCATGCGCTCTAATCCAGAGAGATGGGTGCTTCCTGAATTTATCTTACAAAATTGATGCAGTTGGTCCACCATGGTGGTTTGCTGTGAAGAAAGGTAAGACAATAGTTGTGGTAATGATTTTCCCATGATTATTTTGTTATCCTTAACATTTATCCACGCGGTTCATGTCTTGCCAACGTGCCAGAGCACGGGGCAAGAAGATGTGTATCCAAAAAATGACAACGAGGGTTGTCTTTTTTGACTTGGTCTCATTTTCAACATCCTGCGGCTTGTCCACAGGATCCATGAATCTTGCTAGATTGCTGGGTACCGCGCATAAAGCGCGGTAAGTTGACGAATTGGATATTTTACGGTCACCCATGCTTTTGCTTTGGTTCAGAGCATGAGCGGTCGTTCTCTTCCATGCAATTTGTGTATAATGGCATCTTTTTTCGGGGTGTGCATGCAAAATTTTATTAAACAAGCCCATCCTGAATGGCATGATTTTCTTTGCTGTGCACTTAGCGCAATGGATGCATCGTATTTATCAACGTTACAAACCAGTGCAGTCTGGTTGCCAGGGCTTCCTTCACTATTTGCAGCGTTTAGTGTGCCTCTTTCCTCAATACACTATATTCTATTAGGAGAGTCTCCTTATCCTCGGGCTAATTCTGCAAATGGGTATGCTTTTTGGGATAAATCAGTGGGTTCTTTATGGTCGTCTACGGGGCTTTCTAAAGAAGTTAATCGAGCTACCTCATTACGCAATTTAATTAAAATGTTACTGTTAGCAAGAGGGGACTTAACAAATGACTTCTCTCAAGAGGCAATAGCACGCGTTGATAAAGACTCTTGTGTAAAAACAGCTGCGGATTTGTTTGCGGCATTCATGGACCAAGGGTTTTTACTCTTGAACGCGTCATTGGTTTATACAGAGGGCGAGGTGCCTTATCATGCACGCATGTGGCTGCCTTTTATGAAATGTCTTTTGCAAGCAATTGCAGGCTATAATCCTTCTTTAAGGTTGGTTTTATTTGGTAAAATTGCTGAAAAAATACCAGAAACGTCTCTTTTGCCAGCGCTTGTTGCAGAACATCCTTATAATATAAGTTTCATCACTAACAAAGCAGTCATCGAATTCTTTAAGCCGATGGACTTGCTCATGGATCATATCGTTATACACAAATATAATTTATGCTAATCGCACTTTAAATTTAATGAGTATAACCAAGGATGGCAGTTGAAATAACAGGTAGTGATGAGCAAACTGAATGGTTTATAGATG
>Ga0247836_1004147_pt1 | contig 18381 bp, 17 predicted proteins | sample LaCruzMarch2015__4_FD_187116 | JGI IMG/M metagenome (GOLD analysis project Ga0247836, IMG submission 187116) | Freshwater microbial communities from meromictic Lake La Cruz, Castile-La Mancha, Spain - LaCruzMarch2015_14m | ecosystem: Environmental > Aquatic > Freshwater > Lake | place: Spain... | reverse complement strand
CTGGCGTCAACCCGAAGAAGTGTGGATCAACAAGCCACCAGAAGAGCCCGAACCGATCCTCGCGCTAGCCTTGGTCCAGGCCGCCTGAGTGGCAGCCAAGGAGTGACACCTTCCCTGAAAGTCACCGATGCAGCTGCCATCGGCAAGGACAGGATGGGAGCCGCTGAGCACCTGATCGAGCAGGGCCCGATCGCCCACCTGGCTCACCACCAGCGGCACCCGCAGCACATCCTCCACCACAGCCCGGTGGCCGTACACCAGGTTGTCGAGCACCACCGGCTGGTGGCCGGCCCGCTGCAGGGCCCGCACCGCGTGGCTGCCGATGTAGCCGGCCCCGCCGGTGACGAGAACCCTCATCGCCGCTGGAGGCTGGCTTGCTGCGCGTCCTGGCCGTAGGCCTCGGCGGTGCGGCGCAACCCCTCGGCCAGGGGGATCTTCGCTGTCCAGCCCAGGGCGGCGAGGCGGCTCACATCGAGCTGCTTCTTGGGGGTTCCATCCGGTTTGCTGCTGTCCCAGAGGATCTCGCCCCGATAGTCCACGGCGTCCGCCACCAGGGCGGCCAGCTCCCGGATCGGCAGATCGACGCCGGTGCCCACGTTGAGGAACTGCAGCGGATCGGGATCCGCCGGGGTGATGGCGGGTTGCCAACGCTCCAGGCAGAACAGCGCCGCATCGGCCAGGTCATCCACGTGCAGAAACTCCCGCAGCGGCGAGCCGCTGCCCCAGCAGGTGACGCTGGGGGCGCCAGCTTCCTTGGCTTCATGGAAGCGGCGGATCAGGGCCGGCAGCACATGGCTGTTGGTGGGGTGGTAATTGTCGCCCGGTCCGTAGAGGTTGGTGGGCATCAGGCTGATGGCGTCAAAGCCGTGCTGCTGACGCAGGGCCCTGCAGAGCTGGATGCCGGTGATTTTGGCGATCGCATACCAGGCGTTGGTGGGCTCCAGGGCGCCGGTGAGCAGGGCCTCCTCCCGGATCGGTTGCTCGGCGAACTTGGGATAGATGCAACTGCTGCCCAGGAACAGCAGCCGCCGCGCCCCCTGGCGCCAGGCGTTCTCGATCACATGGTTCTGGATCTTGATGTTCTCCAGCAGGAAGTCGGCCGGGTAGGTGGCGTTGGCCAGGATGCCGCCCACCTTGGCGGCCGCCAGCACTACCACCTCCGGCCGCTGGTCCGCGAACCAGGCGGCCACCGCCACCGGATCGAGCAGATCCAGCTCCTGCCGGCTTGCGGTGAGCACGTTGCCGTAACCCCTGGCCTCCAGGGCCCGGCAGATGGCGCTGCCCGCCATGCCCCGGTGGCCTGCCACAAAGATCCGATCCGCTTTGGTGATCAGCACCATTCCCTGCCTCCCTGGCCGAAATGGCCGCTCACGGCCTCACCAATGCCGGCGGATTCTCCATCGAGCCCACCACCGTGAAGCCTTCGCGTCGCAGGGTGGCCTCCTTGGAGGCCTCTTCCACATCAGCCGCCACCATCTCGGCCACGAGCTCCTCAAGGGTGGTGGTGGGGGTCCAGCCCAGCTTCTCGCGGGCCTTGGTGGGATCCCCCAGCAGGGTTTCCACCTCGGCCGGGCGGAAGTAACGGGGGTCGATCCGCACCACCATGGCTCCGGTGTCGGCACGCTGGCCGGTTTCTCCCAGGCCCTCGCCGCTCCACTCGATCCCCCCCCAGCCCAGTTCCAGGGCGCAGAGCTCGATGAAGCGCCGCACGCTCTCCTGGCGGCCGGTGGCGATCACGAAGTCCTCCGGTGCCTCCTGCTGCAGCATGCGCCACTGCATCTCCACATAATCCCGGGCATGGCCCCAGTCCCGCAGGGAATCGAGGTTGCCCATGAACAGGGCCTGGTCGAGGCCGGCATCGATGCGGGCCAGGCCGCGGCTGATCTTGCGGGTTACAAAGGTTTCGCCGCGCCGGGGGCTTTCGTGGTTGAACAGGATGCCGTTGCAGGCATACATGCCATAGGCCTCGCGGTAGTTCACCGTGATCCAGTAGGCGTAGAGCTTGGCCACCCCATACGGACTGCGCGGATAGAAGGGGGTGGTTTCCTTCTGGGGGATCTCCTGCACCAGGCCGTAGAGCTCGCTGGTGCTGGCCTGGTAGATGCGGGTTTTGTGGGTTAGGCCGAGGATGCGGACGGCTTCGAGGATGCGCAGGGTGCCGAGGGCATCACCGTTGGCGGTGTATTCCGGGCTTTCGAAGCTCACCGCCACATGGCTCTGGGCGCCGAGGTTGTAGATCTCATCGGGCTGCACCTGCTGCACGATCCGGATCAGATTGGTGGAGTCGGTGAGATCGCCGTAGTGGAGCACCAGGCGGGGATCGCTTTCGTGGGGATCCTGGTAGAGGTGGTCGATCCGGCTGGTGTTGAAGCTGCTGGCCCGCCGCTTGATGCCATGCACCTCATAGCCTTTCTCCAGCAGCAGCTCGGTGAGGTAACTGCCGTCCTGGCCGGTGATGCCAGTGATCAGGGCGATTTTGCTCATGGGATGCGGTTGGACCAGGACTGCCTGGAGTGCTGAGATGGGAGGCATTCCAACATGAAAAAGCCAGGGAACACTCCCTGGCCATGGCTGAGTCTGGAAGTGCTGGCCCGGTCCCGTTGTCTTGAGCCTGGACTCAGGCTTCAGTCCCTGCGGCCGCCCCCGTTGAGGGCGATGATCAGGCGAAGGATGAAGATGAACAGGTTGATGTAGGTGAGATACATCCCCAAGGCGCCTGCCAGGTACTGGTCGTCGTTGTAGGTACGCGGCATCGTGTAGAAGTCCACGAAGGCCGCTCCCACGAACAGCACCGTGCCGAAGCCGGCGATCAGCAACTCAAAGCCGTTGCCGCCGAAGCCGGGAATGAAGATCCCGCCCACGATCTGCACCACCATGGCGATCAGCAGCCCCACGATGCCGAGGCCGACCACGCCGCTGAGGGCTTGGCCGAGGCTGTCGCTCATGTTGCGCCCCACCACCGAGGCGATCACGAAGGTGATGCCGGTGGCCAGGGCGGCGGTGCCGATCGCCCCGATGCCGGCGGTGCCGATCGCCAGCGCCACGATGCCGCTGAGGGTGAAGCCGGTGATCAGGCTGTAGGCCGCCAGGATCGGCAGGGCGGTTCCGTTGTTGCCCTTCATCGCCGCGTTCTGGGCGACGAAGAAGAGGATGAAGTTGCCGATCAACGACACCCAGAACAGGGGCATGAAGATCGGACTGCCGATCATCGACAGGCCACCGACCACGCCGGCTGCCGTGAGCACCATGCCGCCGCCCACGTAAGGCAGGGCCTTGTTGACCACATTGGGACCAACCAAGGCCCCCTGCTGGGCCTCGCGGATCGCTTCCTGGAAATTGCTGCTGGCCGGCATGGCTCTTGGATCGAACTTGCCCATCCTGACAGCGTGGCTGAGGGTGTGGAGTGTGGATCTCCCTATCTGTTGTCCGCCGCCGCCCGGTCCTGGTCAAAGCGGGCATAGGCCTGCACGACCCGCTGCACCACGGGGTGGCGCACCACATCGGCGTCGGTGAGCGGGCAGATCGCCACCCCCTCCACCCCCGCCAGCACCCGAACGGCTTCGGCCAGACCACTGACCTGGTGGCGGGGCAGGTCCACCTGGCTGGGATCGCCGGTGACCACCATGCGGGAGTGCTCCCCCAGCCGGGTGAGCACCATGCGCATCTGGGTGGCTGTCGTGTTCTGGGCCTCGTCGACGATCACGAAGGCGCCTTCCAGGGTGCGGCCGCGCATGTAGGCCAGGGGCGCCACTTCGATCACACCCCGCTCCAGCATCGCGCTGGTGCGCTCCGCCCCCAGCAGCTCATGCAGGGCGTCGTAGAGGGGCCGCAGGTAGGGGTCCACCTTCTGCTGCAGGTCGCCGGGCAGAAAGCCAAGGCGCTCGCCGGCCTCCACGGCGGGCCGGGTGAGCACCAGGCGCTCGACGCGGCGCTCCTGCAGCATCCGCACGGCCTGAACGGTGGCCAGAAGGGTTTTGCCGGTGCCAGCGGGCCCGATCGCCAGGGTGAGGTCATGGCGCTCGATTGCCTCCACGTAGGCCCGCTGGGCTTCGGTGCGGGGCCGCAGCAGCTTGCCCTTCGTGCTGCGAGCCAGCACCTGGCTGCTGAGTTCGCGGTGCTGATCGCCACGGCCTGTGTCGAGGGCCGCCAGGGCCGTCTGGAGGTCGGCCTGCGCCACCGCCTGGCCCTCCACCCAGAGCGGCCGGACCAGCTCCACCAGCGCGGCGGACCGCTCGAGTTGGGCCGGCGGCCCCTGGATCACCAACCGCAGCCCCCTCAGCACAAAGCTGGCGCCGGTGAGAGCTTCCAGCCGACGCAAGGTGGATTCGGCTTGGCCGGCCAGGGCGAGCGCGGCGGCCTGATCGGGGAGATCGATCGAGAAGGAAGCAATCCGCTCAGATCCGGCCATCGGCCGGACGCTCACGCTTCGGCGCTGACCGGTTCGGGTTCGGGGGCCGATTGGGCGGCTTCAGCGGCAGCAGCTTCAGCGGCAAGGGCCGCTGCCTTGGCCTCGGCGGCTTGCTTGGCCGCTTGCTGGATCAGGGCTTCCCGGGCAGCGGCCTGCTTGGCTTTGCCGACGGTTTCGCCGGGACGGATGGTTTTCTCGATCAGGCCACCTTTCTCCAGCAGGGAGCGCACGGTGTCGGTGGGTTGGGCACCCTGGCTGAGGCGCACCCGGATCGCTTCGGTATCAAGGCGGGTTTCCTTGGTGCGGGGGTTGTAGAAGCCCAGTTCCTCAAGCGGACGGCCATCCCGGCGGGAGGTGCTGTTGGTGACGACGAGGCGGAAGCTCGCTTCCCGCTTTTTGCCGAACCGCTTCAGGCGGAGCTTGATCATTGTGGCGTTGTCATTGGATTTCCAGCCCACGACTCTACAGGAGCCATCAGCGGCCAAGGGAACTCTTGGCATCCAGGCTGATGGCCGCCGTTACAGCTGGCCGAAACCCTTGCGCTTCTTGGCCGGTCGGCTGGTCTTCCGGGGGCCGGCGCCCGCACCGCGCCCCGACGCCCCCGCCATGGCAGCTCCCTGGCCCATCATCCCCGGCATTCCGGGCATTCCGGGAAAACCACCACCGAGCCCTGGCAGTCCGCCCATGCCGGGCATGCCGCCGCCGCGGGTCATCTGCTGCATGAAGCCGCGCATCTTCTGGAAATCGGCGAGCACCTTGTCCACCTCCGCCGGGCTGTGGCCGCTGCCGGCGGCGATGCGCCGCCGGCGGGACGGTTGGGCGGCGAGCAGTTGGGGTTGCTTGCGCTCGGCCTCGGTCATCGAGCCGATCATCGCCTCGATCCGCTTCAGCTGAGCTTCGCCTTGCTTCAGCATGCCGTCATCGAGCTTGTTCATCCCCGGAATCAGCTTGATCAGCCCGCCCAGGGAGCCCATGCGCTTGATCATGCGCATCTGCTGAACGAAATCGGAGAAATCGAAGGAGGCCTCCTGCAGCTTCTGCTGCATGCGCTCCACATCGGCCAGCTCCACCTCCTTGCTGGCTTTCTCCACCAGGGTGAGCACATCGCCCATGCCGAGGATGCGGCTGGCCATCCGCTCCGGGTGGAAAGGCTGCAGCGCCTCCACCTTCTCGCCGGTGCCGATGAACTTGATCGGCGCCCCGCTCACCTGGCGGATCGAGAGGGCCGCACCTCCGCGGGAATCGCCATCGAGCTTGGTGAGCACGGCCCCGGTGAGTCCCACCTGGTCGTGGAAGGCGCGGGTGAGCTCGGCCGCCTCCTGGCCGATCATCGAATCCACCACCAGCAGCACCTCATCGGGCTGGGCTGCAGCGCGGATCCGCACCATCTCCTCCATCATCGCGGCATCGATCTGGAGCCGGCCGGCGGTGTCCACCAGCACGGTGTCGAAGCCCTCGGCGCGGGCCTTGGCCACGCCGGCGGCGGCGATGTCCTCCGGTTTTGCATCGGCCCCGAGGCTGAACACCTCCACGCCGATCTGGTTCCCCAGGGTCTGCAGCTGGTCAATCGCCGCGGGCCGGTAGACGTCGGCGGCCACCAGCAGGGCCCGGCGCCCCTGCTCCTTGAGGTGCAGGCCGAGCTTCGCGGTGGCGGTGGTTTTGCCCGCCCCCTGCAGGCCGGCCATCAGGATCACGGTGGGGGCGGTCTCGGCCCGGGTCAGGGGAGCATTGGCACCCCCCATCACCTCCACCAGCGCCTGGTGCACCAGCTGGATGAACTGCTGATCCGGGCTGACCCCCCGCACCACCTCGGCTCCGATCGCCTTCTGACGCACATCGGCGATGAAGCCCTTGATCACCTCCAGGCTCACATCGGCTTCGAGCAGGGCGCGCCGCACCTGCTTGAGCGCCCCATCGACGTTGCCCTCGGTGATCGTGTCCTGTCCCCTCAGGCTCTTGACGGCGTCTTCAAAACGCTGGGAAAGCTCGTCGAACATGGGGGCGGACCGGGCGGAGGGGCGGAGGCTGGAGGGCCTGCCACCGCTGGATCCTAAAAAGCGACCGCTCCGAGGGCCCTCAACGGCGGGGGCGCCAGGCCGCCAGCCGCCAGATGCCGTCGTCCCGGGCGAACACGTAACTGTTGCTCAGCTCGATCGGAGCGGTGCGGCTCACCACCGTGCCGGCTGAGTTGGTGGTCTGCTCGCTGTAGCGCAGCTTGGAGGTGGTTTCAATCCGTTTCGGGCTGCTGCTGATCACCGCGAGCTGCTCCACCTCGGCCTTCACCCTCTGCTGCTCCCGCCGGCTGGCGTTCCGGCGTGCCTCGGCCTGCAGGCCGTCCACCAGGGCCGGGCGGGCCAGCTCAGCGAGCGGCCGGCCGGGGGACTGGCCGGCCAGCACCTGCGCTTTGGCCTTCAACCAGGCCTCCAGCAGGCCCTTGATTTCGGCCTCGCTGGGGTCGATCGCCCGGAGGGGGCCGGTGGCGGGGATCACCGCCGCTGGTGGCGCGGAAGGGGGCTTGGCAGGCTGCGCTGCTGCGGGCTTGAGGGAAGCGGTGGCCTTGGGGGGCGCAGGGGGCTGGTTGAGCGGCCTGAAGGCAAACCAGACGCCCCCGGCCACAGCGGCGCCAGCGAGGCCGAGGGCCGACGGGATCAGCCAGCCGGACTTGCGCCCAGGACGGCGTTGGGTCGCTGGCCTCGCCTTCGGTTGCGGTGATTTCGGTGCTGGATCCAGGCCAAGTGGATCGGGCGAATCCCCCTGGGCCCCGGGCGCCGGTCCCAGGGGGCCTGGCCAGTCGGTCGTGCCAGGGGATCGATCCTGCCCCTCCACATAGGACTGAATGTCGCGATCGGCGAAGTAGGCATCCAGGTCGGCATCGGTTTCGATGTCGCGGTAGCCCGGCAGAACCTCCCGCGACAGCCAATCCCGGCAGTAGGCGCAGAGCTGGGCGAGGGGATCGTCGCTTTGCTGCTTGGCCCAGCGGCGCAGGTCCTGGTCGGCCGTGCTCAAGAAGGTGGCCTGGGCCGCTTCGATCTGGCCGAGCAGCAGGTGCTGGCAGGCCAGGTAGGGGCCGACGCCGGGATGGCCGCTGTGGGTCAGCCGCTGATGGGCCGCGGCGATCCGCTCCGGCTTGCGCTGGGCGAAGCCGGAGGCGGTGAGGGCGTAGCTGGCCAGGAATTCCGCCGTGGCGGAGCCTTCCTTCGCCCAGCGGCCAAAGAGATCCACCTGCTCCTGCACGGTGAGGAACTGGCGAATCTGCTTGAAGAAAGCCTGGAACTCCTGGCGGGGCAGCTCCGGATCCCCGTCCCCCTCCAGGCCGCCGCGCTTCTTGACCAGCACCTCGAGCCAGCGGAGGCCCTCCTGCCGTTCCGCGGTGGCGGTGAGGTCACGGCTGAGCAGGTCCAGCACCCGGAAGGGCAGGAGGTTGTCGAGCTCGTGGTCGAGCTGGCGGCGTTGCTCCGGCGCCTGGCCCATGCGCTGCAGCAGTTGTCTGCCCTGCAGCAGCAGGGAAGCGGCGGCCTCGAAATGCCGCTCCCGCCGCAGATCGGTGGCGGCATGGAGGCAGGTGAGCCCCACCAGCAGGGTGAGATCGGCTTCACGGCTGCTGCCCAGGGCCGGGGTCTGGGGGGGTTGGAGGCTGTGGCGAGCGGTTTCGAACGCGTCCAGGGGCTGGCCGGCCTCCATCAGCAACAGCAAGCCCCCCACCTCCTTGGAGATGGGCACATCCAGGCCCGGCGCCCCGGCGCCGCCACTGCCCTCGAAGGCGATCAGATCGGCCTCGTAGGCGTTCCGCCGTTCCTCGTCGCTGAGCAGGTCGGCACTGGCCCGCAGCAGCTCGGCCCTGGCCTGGAGCGCCTCGTGGCTGAAGCCCTGGCCGGGGGGATGGTCCAGCCGTTGCTGCAGGGTGCGCAGCACGTTCTGGCCATCGGAGGAGGGGCTGACCCCGAGCAGGCGGTAGTGGTCGATCGGAAGTTCCAACCGCAGCGACTCCCAGTCCCGTCTCGGGTGATGTTGGAGGTGAGTGTAGGCAGCGGCATCGGTTTTGACTCCTTCCGATGGTTGGACCCCGTACAGTCGGCCCCTGAAGACCAGGCCACTCCAGTCATGACCCAGGAGTTCGCGCTCAAGCTCCCCCCGGAAACGATGGCTGCCGAGGCCGCTGGCAGCCACGCCCAACGGCTGGCGGCCTTCGCGGCCGCTCCGCTCACGGTGAGCCGTGAGGAGGGCCTGATGCTCTACCGCGACATGACCCTGGGCCGGCGCTTCGAAGACAAATGCGCCGAGATGTACTACCGGGGCAAGATGTTTGGCTTCGTGCATCTCTACAACGGCCAGGAAGCGGTGGCCACCGGCGTGATCAAGGCAATGAAGGCCCAGCACGACTGGTTCTGCAGCACCTACCGCGATCACGTGCACGCCCTCAGTGCCGGCGTGCCTGCCCGGGAGGTGATGAGCGAGCTGTTCGGCAAGGCCACCGGTTGCAGCAAGGGTCGCGGCGGCTCGATGCACCTCTTCTCCAGGGAGCACCACCTGCTGGGCGGCTACGCTTTCATCGGCGAGGGGATTCCGGTGGCCCTCGGCGCCGCCTTCACCAGCCGCTACAAGCGCGACGCCCTCGGCGATGCCAGCAGCGATGCCGTCACGGCGGCCTTCTTCGGCGACGGCACCTGCAACAACGGCCAGTTCTTCGAATGCCTGAACATGGCGGCGCTCTGGAAGCTGCCGATCCTGTTCGTGGTGGAGAACAACAAGTGGGCGATCGGCATGGCCCACGAACGGGCCACCAGCGAGCCGGAAATCTGGCGCAAGGCTGCCGCCTTTGGCATGGCGGGGGAGGAAGTCGACGGCATGGACGTGCTGGCGGTGCGCGCCGCCGCCCAGCGGGCGATCGAGCGGGCCCGGGCTGGTGATGGCCCCACGGTGCTGGAGTGCCTCACCTATCGGTTCCGCGGCCACTCTTTGGCCGATCCCGACGAACTGCGCAGCGAAGCTGAGAAGGCCTTCTGGGCCCAGCGGGATCCGATCAAGGCCCTGGCGGCCCAGCTGATCGGCGCCGGGTTGGCCAGCGCCGAGGAACTCAAGGCGATCGAAACCGAGATCGATGCCGAGGTGGTTGATTCAGTGAGCTTTGCCCTGGCGGCCCCCGAGCCCGATCCCACCGAACTCACCCGTTACATCTGGGCCGAGGACTGACAAGCCGAGCACTGACCTCTCAGGGGCCCACTGAGCACAACTCGGACAGGCTGCGCAGTTTCTGCAGAGCCTTCAATTCCACCTGGCGCACCCGCTCACGGGACACGTCCATCAACCGACCGATCTCGGCCAGGGTGCTGCGCTGCGCTCCGTTGATGCCGAAGCGCAGGTCGAGCACCTGGCGCTCCTGGGCCGAGAGCTGGCCGAGCCACTGCTGCAGCTGGTCGTGGTCCATCGCCTGTTGCATCAGCTCGAGGGGCTCCTGGCTGGCTGGGCAGGCGATCAGATCACCCAGGGCACTGCGGCCGTCCTGGCCATTCACGGGAGCATCCAGGCTGGAGGTGGTGAGAGATTGGCGTAACAGCCCGTCGAGCTCTTCGATCGGAATCGCCATCGCCTGGGCGATCTCCAGGCGGCTGGGCATCGCCCCGAGCTTCTGGGCCAGCTCCAGGCTGACGCGGCGAACGGCGTTCAACCGCTCACCGAGGTGGACGGGCAGCCGGATCGTGCGCGACTGGCAGGCGATCCCCCTGGTCATGCTCTGGCGGATCCACCAGAAGGCATAGGTGGAGAACTTGTAACCCCGGGTGGGGTCGAACTTCTCGACAGCCCGCTCGAGCCCCAGGGAACCCTCCTGGACGAGGTCGAGCAGCTCAAGCCCTTTGCCCTGGTACTTCTTGGCCACGCTGACCACCAGCCGGAGGTTGGCTTTGATCATGCGCTGCTTGGCCCGGCGGCCGACCCGCATCACCTGGTTGTGCTTGCCGGGGGCTTCGGCCGGTTCGTCGCCCTCGAGCAGGCGCATCATTGTCTGGACCTGGTTGCCGAGTTCGATTTCCTCAGCCGGGGTGAGCAGCGGCTCGCGGCCGATCGAGGTCAGGTACCAATGGATTGAATCCGTCCTGCGCCTGCGGCCGCTGTCTCGGACCTGAAGACTGGCGACAGCCATGAAAACCCGAAAAGTTGCGCCAATCTCCAGGCAATTGGCCTGGTGGGGTGTGTTTTCAACAACCTTTCACGGCCTTGCTTGCAAAACAGAACAGTTGCCGGGACAGCCGGGCGGCGATCGCCTGGGGCGTGGCGGCGCCGGCGCCGAACATCCGGCAGCACTGCAGGCCGGCCTGGGCATGCTCCAGGGCGGCGGCCGCCAGCAGCTCCCCATCCTGGCCACACTCCGGTTCGATCCCGCCGGTGGCTCCACGGCCGGCGGCATAGCCGGCCAGCACATCCCCCAGCCCGGCGCGGGCGGCCGGGGCGGCGGCCTCCAGCAGCTGCCAGCGGCGGCCATTGGCCGCGGCCACCACACTGCGGGCCCCCTTGAGCAGCACGGTGGCACCAGAGCGGGCGGCGGCGGCGGCGGCGGCTTCCAGCGGCGGCTCCCCCGCCAGGTCAGGGAAGAGCCGGGCGAACTCGCCGGCATGGGGCGTCAGCCAGGTGGCACCCCGGCGCCCCCGCAGCCAGGCCTCGCCAGGGCTGCCCGCCGCGCCGGCGGCCAGGCGGTTGAGTCCATCGGCATCGAGCACCAGCAGGCCACCGAACGCCTGCAGCGCCTGCCAGGCCAGGGATTGATCGGCTGCATCCTCACCATCGCCGGCGTTGGCGCCGCCGATGCCGGGGCCGAGCAGCACCGCGTCGAGGCGATCCAGGGCGCCCGCTTCCCCCAGAGCCGCCAGGCAGAGGCCCCCGGAGCCTGTGCTGGCCAGGGCACGGTGCGCCACCACGTGGGGTTGCACGGCCCAGAGGCCTTCAGCCACCGGGAGCGGCACGGCGGCCCGCAGGCTGCCGCAACCGCTGGCGCTTGCCCCCAGCAGGCTGAGCAGGGCGGCGCCGCGATAGGCGTTGCTGCCGGCCACCACCAGCAACCGGCCCCGCCCGTACTTCGCCGCCGCCGGGGGGGGCGTGGGCCAGGGGGCGGAAGCCAGATCCGCCGCCGTCAGGCCCAGGGGCTGGTCCGCCGGCAGGGCGTTGAGCCGGGCGGCCGGCAGTCCCAGGTCGAGCCGCTCCAGCTCCCCCACCCAGGCCAGGGCGCTGTCCTGCACCAGCCCCTGCTTGCGCAGCCCCAGGCAGAAGGTGCGGCTGGCGCAGGCGGCAGCGCCCCCCAGCACCCGACCGCTGTCGGCGCAGAGGCCGGTGGGCGCATCGATCGCCACCAGGTGGCCGGGCCGCTCCAGCTGGCGGGCTGCCAGCAGGCGCTCGATCGCCTCCCCGGGGGGGCGGTGCTGGCCGATGCCGAACAGGGCATCGATCCAGAGGCGGGGGTCAGTTGGATCCGGGCTGGTGGTGCTCCACGCCAGGCCCAGCCAGAGGGCGTGGCGCCAGTGGGCGTCCGTGAGCGGTTTGCGGCGCTCGAAGGGGCACCAGAGCGTCACGTCGATGCCGGCCAGGTGCAGCTCCCGGGCCACCACCAGCCCATCGCCGCCGTTGTGACCGGGTCCCACCAGCACCACCACCCCCCCAGCCAGCAGGGCCGGCTCGGCGAGCAGCCGCCGGCTGATCTGCAGGGCAGCCTTCTCCATCAGGGCCTCGATGGGCAGCCCGCTGGCGAACAGCTCCGCCTCAAGGGCCGCCATCTGGTCGGAGTGCACCAGAAGGTGGGCGGCATCACGGGCGGGCCAGGGGGGCACGGCAAGGGCGGCGCGGGCTGGTTCCATGATGGGAGTTCTGTCGCAGGCCGCTTCGTTTCCGCGTCGAGGCCCTCCGCTGTGACCCGTTCCGTCTCCGCCCCCGCCCCTCCCGCCACGGCCGCGGCGATCGAGCGGTTGCGCGCCTGGCCGGGCGAGCATCGGGTGGCCGTGGGCCTCTCCGGCGGCGTCGACAGTTCCCTCAGCGCTGCCCTTCTGGTGGAAGCCGGCTGGCAGGTGGAGGGGATCACCCTCTGGCTGATGAGCGGCAAGGGCAGCTGCTGCGCCGAGGGGCTGGTGGATGCGGCCGGCCTTTGCGAGCAGTTGGCGGTTCCCCACCACGTGGTGGATTCCCGCGCACACTTCCAGGAGCAGATCGTCGATTTCCTGGTGGAGGGCTACGCCGGCGGCGTCACCCCCCTGCCCTGCTCCCGCTGCAACCGGGAGGTGAAGTTCACCCCGATGCTCGATTGGGCCAAGGCGGAACGAGGCATCGCGCGCGTGGCCACCGGTCACTACGCCCGGTTGCGCTCGGCAGAGCAGAGCCCCAACGGCCGCACCCAGCTCTTGCGGGGCCTCGATGCCAGCAAGGACCAGAGCTACTTCCTCTACGACCTGCCCCAGGATGTGCTGGGGCGGCTGGTGTTTCCGCTCGGGGAAATCACCAAGGCGGACACCCGCCTCGAGGCGGAGCGGCAGGGGCTGCGCACGGCCCACAAGCCGGAAAGCCAGGACCTTTGCCTGGCCGATCACCACGGCTCGATGAAGGCCTTTCTGGATGCCTACCTGCCCCCTCGGCAGGGGGAGATCGTGCTGGCGGACGGGACGGTGATCGGCCATCATGACGGCCTTGAGCACTTCACGATCGGCCAGCGCAAGGGGCTCGGGGTTGCCTGGCGCGAGCCGTTGCATGTGGTGCGGCTTGACGCCGCCCTGAACCGGGTGGTGGTGGCCCCCCGCGCCGAAGCCGCCCGCTCCAGCTGCGTTGTGGGATCGATCAACTGGGTGTCGATCGATCCCCCCACCGAGCCTCTGGACCTGGAGGTGCAGGTGCGCTATCGCAGTGGGCCCGTGCGGGCCCTGCTCACACCCCTGCCGGCAACGGCCGCTGATCAGGCCGCAGAGCGGCCCTTTCGCGGCCGGCTGGAGTTCGAAGAGGAACAGTTCTCGATTGCACCGGGGCAGGCGGCGGTGTTCTACGCCAGTGACCTGCTGCTGGGGGGTGGGCTGATCCAGCAGGGTTGATCCAGCGAGGATCCGCTCGCGAGTTTTCCATGGCCCCTGGGCTCTACACCCTTCGATCCAGTGGAGTTCACCTGCGAGGTCAACGGAGGTCAACGGGTGATCACGCCTCTTTTCTGTGCCATGACGATGGGACGGTGCATCGCTTTCCCCGGGAGTCGTTCCTGGTGGAAGGGGAGCTGCCGCAGGCCGCAGCCTGAAGCCAGGGCGACGTGCTTCACCAGTAGGGATCACTGGCTAAATCCACCACCAGCTGACCGCTGCGCGCCGGCGGCACGGCGCTGATGCAGGCGCGCACCACCTGGCCGTTCACCTCGATTTCACAGGCCCCACAACTTCCCCCCAGGCAGCCGGTGTGGATTGCCTGATCGGCTCTGCGGGCGGCCTCCAGCCAGGCCACACCGGTATCCACCCGGCTGGTCTGGCCGTTGGGCCACTGTATGAGCACCTCCTGCCCCATGCCGTTCAGGCCACCAGCTCGAAGGAGGAGGGGCCCAGCAGCGCGGCGGCATCGCTGCTCACCAAGGCAAGATCAGAACGATCAGTCAAGCCTGCTCCCCCAGCGTTTTCAATGCCGGAAAGGTGGTTTTGCTGAGCACGACCCGATCCTGGTTTGGCTGAAGTTGATCGGGTTGTCACGGCCGGGGTGCGCTGGACCTGACTGGAAGGCTGCAGGCTGATGCTCGCGCCATTGAAAAAAGCGGTCTGGGGCAATGCCTGACACCCGGAGCTGCCGGTTCGATGCAGCCTAATCTCGGCCCAACAGGGGCAGCAGGTTCACATGGGCCTCGAACGCATCAGCGAGGCGATCCAGTAGCTGCTCGCGGTGATTGGCGTGATCGGGTACCAGCTCGTTGAGGGGGGCCAGGCCCAGGCCGGCACGCAGGTGATTGAGCCAGCCTCGGCGCCAGGGGCCATTGTCGAACACTCCATGCAGATAGCTGCCTGCCACGCTTCCGCACGGTTCCGTTCCCTCCATCTCGCACCGGCCGCTTCGCCACCAGCCCAGGCCATCTGCTTCCGCCAGCGGGTGGCAGGCCTGGGGATCGGTGCAGTTGCTTACCCCCCGGTGGAGCTCGAAGCCGGCCAGTTCGGCGGCGGCGATGCCAGGCCAAAGGGCCCTGCTGCGTCGTTGGCGCAAGGCTTTCGCGCCGCCGAAGCGGGTGTCCAAGGGCAGATAGCCCAGCCCTTTCTCCACGGCAGCGTCCGCACCGCTTCCTTCCAGGTGCTCCGGGTCGCGCAGCCTCTGCCCCAGCATCTGCAGGCCTCCACAGATTCCAAAGAGATGGCCTCCCCCTTCGACGTGATGCCGCAATGCGTCGGCCAGCGGGCTGGCCTGCAGCGCCGCCAGGTCCCGCAGGGTCTGCTTGCTGCCCGGCAGAATCACGGCGGCCGGTTGTCCAAGGGGCTCGCCCGGCCTGATCCAGCGCAGCCGAACGCTGGGTTCCGCTTCGAGCGGATCAAAATCGGAGAAGTTGCTGATCGACGGCAGGCGCACCACGGCGATCTCCAGCTCCGCTTCGGGTTTGCGGGCGCGCCGCTCCAGCAGATCGAGCGAATCCTCGGGGGGAAACAGCTCATCGAGCCAGGGCATCACCCCCAGCACCGGAATCCCCGTCTGCCGCTCCAGCCAGAGGCGCCCTTCATCGAAGAGCTCCCGCCGGCCGCGGAAGCGGTTGATCAGGATCCCTTTGATCAGGGGCCGCTCCACCGGCCTCAGCAGGGCCAGGGTGCCCACGATCTGGGCGAACACCCCGCCGCGCTCGATGTCGGCCACCAGCAGGCAGCGGGCCCGCAGGAACTGGGCCAGGCGCAGGTTGGTGAGATCGCGGGCCTGCAGGTTCACCTCCACAGGGCTGCCAGCCCCCTCCAGCACCAGCCGTCCGCTGGGATGGGAGGTCCTGAGGCTGCTCAATCCTGTGCGGATCGCCGCCCAGCCCGGCCGGAACCAGTCGCGGTAGTAGTGCTCGGCGCGGGCGATGCCCACCGAACGCCCCAGGTGGATCACCTCGCTGGTGCTGTCGCCGTGGGGCTTGAGCAGCACCGGGTTCATCGCCACTTCCGGCTCCAGCCCCGCCGCCCAGGACTGAAGGGCCTGGCTGTAGGCCATCTCGCCGCCGGCCGCATCCACCCAGGCGTTCAGGCTCATGTTCTGGCCCTTGAAGGGCAGCGGGACCTCGCCCCGTCGCCGCAGCACCCGACAGAGGGCCGCGGTCATCAGGGATTTGCCGGCGCCACTGCTGGTGCCGAGCACCATCAGGGCCCCAGGGTGCTCGGGTTGGCCGCTGTTCACAGACGGGGCCGGTGGCGGCGCAGATTCTGGTGGATCCGCTCGGCCAGGCCGGCCCGCGGGATTTCCTTGGGGAAGCCGGCAAGCAACTGGCGCCCCATCGGTGTCAGCCGCACCCGATCGGTCAGCCCCTGGCCGTCCACCTCACGGCGCAGCACCCCGAGCCGGATCAGCCAGATGAAGTGGTCTTCGACCCGCTGCGGGCCCATCGACAGAAAGCAGAAGCTGCGCCAATCGGGGCGACCGCAGAGGGCCTCGCTGCTGATCGCCTCCCCTTGCACCAGGGCGTAGAAGGCCCGTCGGAACGGCAGGCAGCGCAGGGAGCTGGCGGCCCGGCTGAACGAACGGCCGTCGTTGGGGGAGGTCTCCTGGTCCATGGTTCTGATTCTCCCGGACGGTCAGAAGCGGTTGCGACCCAGGATGGAAGCTGTTTGGTCCCTGCGATGGAGCCCCTCCTGCTCGCCTCCGCTTCCCCGGCACGCCGCCGCCTGCTGGAGCAGGCGGCCATTCCGCACCGGGTCCAGGTGAGCGGCGTGGATGAGGAGGCGATCGCCGCAACGGCGGCCTGCTGCGACCCTCGGCAGCTGGTGCAGCGGCTGGCCCAAGCGAAGGCGGCGGCCGTGGGGGATCGCCTGGCCGGTGAATGGGGCCAGATGCCTGGGTTTGGGGTTCTCGGCTGCGATTCGGTGCTGGAGTTCGAGGGGGAGGTGTTTGGCAAGCCCGGCGATGCGGCGCAGGCGAGCCGGCGCTGGCGACGGATGGCGGGCCGTTGGGGGGAGCTCCACACCGGCCATTGCCTGCTCAGGGGGGAGAACCCCCTGGCGGCACCCCTGCTTGCCACGGTGACCACCCGGGTGCTGTTCGCCGCCTTGACAGAGGTGGAGATCGAGGCCTATGTCGCCAGTGGTGAGCCCTTGCTCTGTGCCGGCGGCTTTGCCCTTGAGGGCCGCGGCGGTTTGATGGTGGAGCGGATTGAGGGTTGTTTCAGCAATGTGATCGGACTGAGCCTTCCGCTGGTGCGCCGTTGGCTGCTGGAGTGATCAGGCCAACCCCGTGGCGTTGACCATGAAAAAACCCCCGCAGGGCCGGGGGTTGGATCGATCCTCAGAGGAATCAATTCGAGGCACGACTCAGTCGAGATCGGGCATCGCCAGGGTTGGTTCGGCCTTGCGGTCGATGCCCTTCTCGAAACCGGCGGCCGCGGCGCGGGCCCGTCCCGCATGCCACAGGTGACCCACCAGGAAGAAGAAGGCCAGAACAAACTGGGTGGCCGAAAGCCACTGACGCACGTTCACGAAGTTCACCGAGTTGGGTTCGGTGATGATGCCGCCCACGGAATTGAGCGACGCGTTCGGGGCATGGGTCATGTATTCAGCGGCCCGGCGCACTTGCCAGGGCTGAATGTCATTTTGGAGCTTGTCGAGGCTGAGGCCATTGGGACCACGCAGGGGCTCGAGCCAGGGGCCGCGGAAGTCCCAGAAGCGCATGGTTTCTCCGCCAAAGATGATCTCACCGGTGGGTGAACGCATCAGGTATTTGCCCAGGCCGGTGGGGCCCATGGCCGATCCGATGTTGGCGCCGAGGCGCTGGTCACGCACCAGGAAGGTGAAACTCTGAGCCTGGGAGGATTCGGCGTTGGTGGGCCCGTAGAACTCAGAGGGGTAGGCGGTGTTGTTGAACCAGATGTAGGTGGAGGCGATGAAGCTCATCAGGCTCAGGGCCCCCAGGCTGTAGCTCAGGTAGGCCTCACCGTTCCAGATGAAGGCGCGTCGCACCCAGCCGAACGGCTTGGTGATCACGTGCCAGATGCCACCAAAGATGCAGATCAGGCCGATCCAGATGTGGCCACCGATGATGTCCTCCATCGAGTTCACCCCGATGATCCAGCCCTCGCCTCCGAAGGGTGCGGCGGTGAGGTAGCCGAAGATCACGGCCGGGCTCAAGGTGGGATTGGTGATCATCCGCACGTCGCCACCGCCAGGCGCCCAGGTGTCGTACACACCGCCGAAGAACATCGCCTTGAACACCAGCAGCAGGGCACCGACACCGAGCAAGATGAGGTGGTAGCCGATGATGTTGGTCATCTGGTTCTTGTCACGCCAGTCCTGGGAGAAGAAGGAGGAGTAGTTCTCCAGAATCTCCGGGCCGCGCAAGGCGTGATACAGGCCGCCCAGGCCGAGCACAGCCGAGCTGATCAGGTGCAACACCCCCACCACGAAGAAGGGGTAGAGGCTGGTGACCTCACCACCGGGGCCGACGCCATAGCCCAGGGTGGCCACGTGGGGGAACAGGATCAGGCCCTGTTCGTACATGGGCTTGTCGAAGCTGAAGTGACTCACTTCAAACAGCATCATCGCGCCGGCCCAGAAGACCATCAGGCCGGCGTGGGCCACGTGGGCCCCGAGCAGACGGCCGGAGAGATTGATCAGGCGGGCATTACCGGCCCACCAGGCATAGCCGGTGGAGTCGAGGTCCTTGCCGCCGACGGCGACAAGGGAGGGACTAGAGAGCGTTACCACGGGGCAGGACCTCCTCAGGGAAGACGAAGTTTTCATGGGGCTGGTCGGCCGGTGCCATCCAGGCACGCAGACCTTCATTGAGAAGAATGTTCTTCGTGTAGAAGGTCTCGA
>Ga0247836_1004138_pt1 | contig 18416 bp, 11 predicted proteins | sample LaCruzMarch2015__4_FD_187116 | JGI IMG/M metagenome (GOLD analysis project Ga0247836, IMG submission 187116) | Freshwater microbial communities from meromictic Lake La Cruz, Castile-La Mancha, Spain - LaCruzMarch2015_14m | ecosystem: Environmental > Aquatic > Freshwater > Lake | place: Spain... | reverse complement strand
ACATCAATTAACAAGTTATCAACTCCCCCAGACCCCCTATTTTAAAACAAATAATAATACTAATATTGTTCTTGTCTAATAATGGGGTCCATCTTAATAAGTCGATATCTTTGATACTAAGCGTTAAAAAATCTTGTGTAGGATTAGGGTAAACAGATAAATTTATATTTAGCAATTCAATACCTGTAATAATAGAAATTTCATAAGGCTGTTGAACACCTTCTAGAAATATTCCATTTGGTCCTGTTGCACTAATATCAGCAACTTGTCCAATTGAGTAGGTGATTATACCATTTGCTCCATTTGCAACTCCTCCTCCAGAAACGGTATTAGATAAAACTTGAGTAAAAAAACTTGGTTGATTAATGAAAAAAAACCAAGCAAAGAATAGTAAAATCTTATTTATTTTCATTTATAAAATTGTTTGCAAAAACAAATTTATAAATTTTTTATTACTACAATTAGTAATAGTAGATTATTCAGAATAAACTAAAGTTATAGTTAACATTTTAATTATTAACCTACTTTTAAAATTTTTTCTATTTGAAAATATCATAAACCCTACAATCCCAAAAGTACCTCTTCGCCTTTTTTACCATTAAACAGCATGCGTTTTGGGTTTTCTATTAGTTCTTTAACTGTGTATAGAAAACCTACAGATTCGCGGCCGTCGATTATTCTGTGGTCGTAGCTTAAAGCTACGTACATAATTGGTCTAATTTCAACTTTACCATTCACCGCCATTGGTCTTTCTACAATATTATGCATGCCTAAAATAGCACTTTGCGGAGGATTTAAAATTGGCGTGCTCAACATAGAACCAAAAACACCTCCATTTGTGATGGTAAATGTTCCTCCAGTCATATCATCAACAGAGATTTTACCATCACGTGCTTTAGCAGCAAGCGTCGCAATGCTTTTTTCAATTTCAGCCAAGCTCATGTTTTCGGCATTTCTAATAACAGGAACCATTAATCCTTTTGGTGCACTAACGGCAATTCCAACATCGCAGTAATTGTGCGTTACTATTTCTTCCCCATCAATCATTGCATTAACTGCAGGATATTTTTGAAGTGCAATAGTAACCGCTTTGGTAAAGAAACTCATGAAGCCTAAACCAATATTATGTGCTTCCTTAAATTTATCTTTGTAGTCTTTACGCAACTGCATTACATTACTCATATCCACCTCATTAAAGGTAGTAAGCATAGCCGTTTCATTTTTCACACTCACTAAACGTTGGCTTAGCTTACGTCTAAGAGAAGTCATTTTTTCTCTCTTATGCTCTCTTGAATTTCCATTTGCTTTTTTATCACCAAAACCATTTGCCAATAAAGAAAGTACATCACCTTTTGTAATTCTACCATTGGGTCCAGAGCCTGCCAAATCATTAGATTTTATGCCATTCTCACTCATAATTTTCGCAGCGGCAGGAGAGGGAACGCCAGCGGCATAATTCGAAGGAGATGTAACCGGAGCGGGAGATTCAGCAGGTTTTGACGCAACTGCCGGAACTGCTTCTTTTTTTGATTCTGCCGCAAGTGCAGCTACTTTTTGAGCTTCTGCTCCTGCAAAACTGGTATCAATAGTTGCTACTACATCTCCCACATTCACTTTTTGCCCAGCAGTTGCTTTAATACTTAGTTTACCTCCTTGGTCGGCATTTATAGTAAGTGTGGCCTTATCAGAATCAATTTCACATAATTCTTCATCCTTTGAAACGATGTCTCCATCTTTTTTTAACCAATTGGCAATTTCAACTTCTGTAATAGATTCGCCTGGTGAAGGCACTTTCAATTCAAGCAACATACTTTTTATTTTGTGTGGTAAAATTAATTTTATTTGTATTTAAGGAGAAAGTCCGTTTTTAATTTAAGAGGCAAAAACTTGTTCTAATATATTTTTCTGTTCAATGGCATGCCGCTTTGAACTTCCAGTAGCAGGACTTCCACTTGCAGAGCGGGATATTAATTGAAAATTGACATTTCTTTGGGTACGCAATAAATAACTCCAGGCACCCATATTTTCTGGTTCTTCCTGCGCCCAAACTATTGATTTTGCTTTGTTGTATTTCTTAATTGTTGCATCAAATTGCTCTTGTGGAAATGGATATAATTGTTCGATTCTTACTAATGCAACTTTACTATCTTTAGTTAATTCCTGTTGTTCTAGTAAATCATAATAGATTTTACCAGAGCAGAAAACCACTTTAGTAACTTTCTTTGCATCAGCCGATTTATCGTCAATCAATTCTTGAAAATTACCTTTACTAAATTCGTTTAAGTTGCTCACACATTTTGGATGTCGCAATAAACTCTTAGGTGTGAATACAATTAAAGGTTTTCTATATGCAGCTTTAATTTGACGCCTCAATAAATGAAACATATTTGCGGGTGTAGTAGCATTTGCAATTATCATATTGTGTTCTGCACACAATACCAAAAATCTCTCAAGTCTTGCGGAACTATGCTCAGCACCTTGCCCTTCATAACCATGAGGAAGCAGCATTATCAATCCACTCATCGTGCGCCATTTATCTTCGGCAGAACATACAAATTGGTCAATAACTATTTGTGCTCCATTAAAGAAATCACCAAACTGCGCTTCCCAAATAGTTAATCCTTGAGGTTGTACTAATGAATAACCATAATCAAAACCTAAGACTGCATATTCGCTCAATAAAGAATTGTAAATCTGAAATTTACCTTGTTTTTTATTTAAGTTTAATAAAGGAATGTACTCTTCTTCAGAATCTTCAATTTTCAAAACTGCATGACGATGGGAGAAAGTTCCACGTTCAACATCTTGTCCCGAGAAACGAACATCATGGCCTTCATGGAGCAGGCTTCCATAAGCTAGCAATTCGGCCGTTCCCCAATCTATCCGGTCTGATTTCTCAATCATCTCTTTCCTGTCGAGCATCAATTTCTCCATTTTTTTGAAGAATTGCTTTCCTTCAGGAATGGTGTAAATTACCTTGGCAATATCTTTTAATGTTTTTAAGACTACGCCTGTTTCTGGAGAAGCAATAAAATCTTGTGGTTTTGATGGTCTAATTGATTTCCATCTTTCATCCAAAAAGTTATTGATTACAGTTCTATCGCGTTTGCGCGCTTCATCTAAAGCTTTCTGCAAATCGTCTTTAAGAATTGTATCGAATTTCTCTGCCAAAGCATTGTCAATATTACCTTCTTGCATTAACTTTTCTAGGTAAATTTTACGAGGATTATCGTGTTTTGCAATTGCTTTGTATAAAATTGGTTGAGTAAAACGAGGTTCATCTCCTTCATTGTGCCCATATTTTCTGTATCCCAACAAATCGATGAAAACGTCACCGTGAAATTTCTGGCGGAATTCCATTGCTAATTGTACTGCGAAAACAACAGACTCAACATCATCTGCATTTACGTGAAACACAGGACTTAATGTAACTTTAGCCACGTCTGTACAATAAATAGAAGATCGGGCATCCACATAATTGGTTGTAAAACCAACCTGATTATTTACCACAATATGAATGGTTCCTCCGGTTTTGTAGCCATCTAGCTTTGCCATTTGCACCAATTCATACACCACACCTTGACCAGCAATGGCGGCATCTCCATGAATTAAAATAGAAGCAATTTTTTTATAATCGTTATCGTGCTCTACATCTGCAAAAGCGCGTGTAATACCTTGCACCACCGGCCCAACAGCTTCTAAATGAGAAGGATTAGGAGAAAGTGTTAATTTAACATCCAGTTGCTGTCTGGTTTTTACTTTTGTAGAATATCCTAGGTGATATTTCACATCACCAGAAAAATCTCCTTCGTCGTCATATTCTTTTCCTTCAAACTCAGTAAAAATGCTTCTTGTATCTTTTTTGAAAATATTTGAAAGTACATTTAATCTTCCTCTATGAGCCATTCCCATAACATATTCTCTAATACCCAGTTCTGCGCCTGTTTCAATTACATGATCTATAGCTGGAATTAAAGCCTCACAACCTTCCAGTGAAAATCTTTTTTGGCCAACAAATTTCTTGTCTAAGAAACTTTCAAATCCAACAGCATCATTTAATTTCTGAAAAATTTGTTGTTTTTCATCCTTACTGTAATTTGGTTTCCCTTTGCTACCTTCGAGTTTCTTTTGAATCCACTCAACAACCTCTTGGTTACGAATGTACATATATTCAACACCTATACTTTGACAATAGGTTTCTTGCAAATGTTGAACAATGTTTTGCAAAGAAGCAGGGCCAATTCCTATTAATACACCTGCTTGAAAAACAGTATTTAGATCAGTAGCTTCTAAACCAAAATTAACAATATCTAATGTTGGTGTATATTGTCTTCTTTCTCTTACAGGATTTGTTTTGGTAAAGAGATGTCCGCGCGAACGAAACCCGTTTATTAAATTAATAACTTTAAATTCTTTGCTTACATTCTCTGGAATTTCACCAACAGCAAGGCCTGGTTTACTTGAGTAATTCTGTGTTGCAAAGGATACTCCTTCGAAAAACTTGCCCCATGTTTCATCAACAGAAGCTGGATTTTGAAGGTAATTAGTATATAAATCGTCAAGTACTGCGGGATCTGCATTAGACAAATAAGAAAACTGATCCATTAATTATTTTTTAATTTAAGAAATGCAAATTTAGGAAATGCGACGACTTAGCAACATTTTAATTAGAAAATGAATTTCAACAACAAAATAGTGGCATCTGTGTTTTTTAAACTTACATTTGTATTCTTAAAAATAAATAAATTATGTACCCAGAACAAATTGTTACCCCGATGCGCGCAGAGCTTACTACTGCTGGTTTTGAGGAACTTAAAACAGCCGCTCAAGTAGATGCCACATTGACATCAAAGGAAGGAACAATATTAGTTGTTGTAAATTCAGTATGTGGTTGTGCAGCAGGCGCTGCAAGACCAGGAGTTAAATTAGCACTAGAAAATGCAGGTCATAAGCCATCAAAACTAACTACAGTTTTTGCTGGAAACGATGCAGAAGCTACAGCTCAAGCCAGAAAATATTTTGCACCATATCCTCCTTCATCACCAGCAATGGCTTTGTTTAAAGATGGGAAACTGGTTCATTTCATAGAACGTCACCATATTGAAGGTCGCTCTCCACAAATGATTGCAGAAAACCTTAAAATGGCATTTGAACAATACTGTTAATACTGTAAATATTGATTTTATAAAAAGCCTCGGTTAATCTGGGGCTTTTTTGTTTAATTTGAGTTAATTTCAATATTTTATCAAATACAATTATAGGACTTAATAACTATGGATTTATATGAACGAGTAATATCTAATTTTGGCACTTATAGAAATATTGCTTTGGCTTCTTATTTTGTGGCTTTTGGTATTATTTTTTTAATCCTTTTTTTCTCATATAAATTAAAGAGAGAAAATCTTTTTTTCTCCTTTTTCTGTTTTTCTATTTGTAGCTTTTTCTGTGCTTTTGAATTCAGGGTTTCTGCCATAATTTTAATGTTAATTCTAATTCTATCAATTGAATTTACAGCGCTTTTATTATCAAAGATATTACTAGAAAAAAATAAAAGTTTAATTCCAATTTCAGTTATCGGGATTGTCATTTTTGTTTACGCATTATTAAATAAAGATGCCGCTAACACTGAAAATTTTTTACAAGTCTCAATCCCTAATTTAGTTTTAATACTGTTGTTTTTTGTTTTTACACTCGTAAATAACTCGTTTGCTTTATATAAGGGTTATATTAAAAGAAAAGAGGGTGTAATCTTAATTTTAATTATAAGCAGTATTTCATTTGTTTTATTAATTTCTTCGTTTTTAATAGATGGCTATTTGTTAAAAAAGATATTATTTATAATAGGAACAGCTACTTTTCCACTTTCATTTTCTTTGCTTTTAGGAAAAAGAATCCTGAATAATCACAATATTCTAAAACATCAATTAATTGAAGTTGAAAACGAACAACTCATCAAGATTGAGAATTTAGCTGCAGAAAATTTAAGAAAAGAAAAAGAAAAGCAACAAATCTTAGAAAATCAAAATAAAATATTAGAAGAAAAGGTGATTTCACGAACCCTTGAATTGGTTAATGAAAAACAAATAGTAGAAGAAAAGAATCGTGAAATCTTAGATAGCATTTTATATGCGAAGCGCATTCAGGCTACAATCCTTCCTCCCTTGGCTGAAGTTGAGTCATATTTTAAAGATTCTTTTGTGCTCTATCTACCTAAAGATATTGTAGCTGGAGATTTCTATTGGATGGAAACTTTAGAAGATTCAGATACTTTATTTTTTGCAGTTTGTGATTGCACTGGACATGGGGTTCCTGGAGCCTTTGTGTCTGTTATTTGCAACAACGCTCTGAACAAAACTGTAAGAGAGTTCGGAATTAAAAAACCGTCAGAAATTCTAGATAAAGTTTCTGAAATTGTAAGTTTTGATTTATCATTAAATAATGAAGATGATGATGAAATTATGGACGGAATGGATATTTCTTTTTGCTCATTTAATAGTAAAACAAAGCATTTGCAATGGTCTGGAGCCAATAATCCTTTTTGGTTAATTAAAAAATCGGGAGAATTAATTGAAATTAAAGCAGATAAACAACCTATTGGAAAATCAAATAATAGAAAGAAATTCACAAATCATGAAATACAACTTGAAATTGGAGATGCATTTTACTTATTAAGTGATGGATATGCAGACCAATTTGGAGGAAAAGATGAATTAAAATTTCAAAGAAGTAAATTTAAGGAATTACTTGTCAATTTGAAAGAGTTGCCTCTGAAAGAACAAGGTGAATTATTAAAAAGAACAATTTTAGATTGGCGAGGAGAAAATGAACAAACCGACGATATTTGTGTGGTTGGAATAAGAATTTAAATTTTTATTTATTTTTCATTTGAAAACCTTCTCTTGAATATTTCTGAACTATCTATAATTTTCTTTAAAACATCAAAATAAAGGGTTACCATTAACATTAGCGACATTAACCAAATAATACTAACATTTACCCAATAAGTAGGATACAATTTACCAAATACCCTTTTTGTAGGTGCAAATAAATGTGCCCTAATAAATGATTTGTGCTCTGCATCACGATAAATTGGTTCTATATTAGAATAAATTCTATTATTTTCTATAAATTCATTTTCGGCCAAAGGATCTTTCTCAGAAACATATTCTTTTAATTTATTATTAAATGTGGTTTCTTTGAGCTTATCCAATAATTTAAAATTCTCTGGATTTTCATATTTTCCCAAAATTGCATCTTTTTTAATCTCTTCAGAATTGTATATTTCTATATAATAAGTCTTTACCAAATTCAAATAGGAATTAACTTCTTTGCCTATTTCAGCGCTGAATACGCCCTGTTTTAAGTCCTCAAAATATTTAAACTTTAAACCTGTTTCTATTTGTGACTTTTCAATTTCATTTACCAAAAGCAAAGTTGATTTCGTAGTGAATTGTTTATTTGCTTTTAACTGTTGCTCTAGTTCGCTTAAAACTTCTGTCATTTTATTAAACCATGCATTATTCTTAAAATTTGCATTTGACATTATTTTTTCGGAATTGTAAGTTAATTTTTGGAAATCGTTATTTACAAATTGATTTACAACAATTGCTTCAAAAGCCCAGCGGGAAGCCATTAAATCGCCTGTTAAAGGAACCCTGCTCTTACTAGATAACAAAGGATTTAATTCATCAAATTTTACAATTACACCACTCAATATTAATTGTGGAATTAATAAAATAGGTATTAAAATATAAATGGTAACAACTGAATTAAAAGAAGCTGAAATATTCAAGCCTAACATATTTGCAAAACATGAAGTTGTAAAAAGAACAAACCAATAATCTGTGTACATTCCTTTAATTTCAAGTATGTAATTTCCAACTAATACAAATGTTAATGATTGAACTGCGGAAATAAAGAAGAGCAAAATAATTTTTGATAATAAATAACTTCCTTTGCTTAAATTAAGATATGATTCTCTTTTTAGAATTTTACGATCTTTAATAATCTCTTCTGCGCTCACTGTTAAACCAATAAATAGAGAAACTACAACACACATAAAAATGTACCCTATGAAGTTTCTATTTTCAGAAAATATATATGTATTCTCACTATAACTGAATTTAGTAAGAAAAGCCAAAATAAATGCTAATAAAGGTGCTTCTAAGGAATTAATAATTAGATATTGTTTGTTACTTAATTTTGAAAGTATATCTCTTACTAAAAAAACGTTTAGTTGCTTAAAGAAACCTGGTTTTTTAAATTTAGATGAAATTGTCTTTTTTGAATCTGATTTACTCTCAAGTTTAGTGACTTGGTTCTTCAGAAATATTTCATTCCACTCTTTTGATGAGTATTTTCTTTTAAGAGTGGGAGTTCCATCTTCATCTAATACCTTAGTTTCAATAATATTAAATACTTGTTCAGGATTTACATTTCCGCAAGTTTTACATTCTGCATTTTGTGCATTAATTTGATTTACTGCTGATTTAAAATAAACTAGCGACTCAACAGGATTCCCATAATAAATGGGATAACCTCCCAAATCTAAAATCAACAATTTATCAAACATTTTAAAAATCTCCGATGAAGGCTGATGAATAACTACAAAAACCAACTTTCCTTTCAGAGATAATTCTTTCAACAAGTCCATTATATTTTCAGAATCTCTAGATGATAGTCCAGACGTGGGCTCATCTACAAAAAGCACTGAAGGTTCTCTAATTAACTCTAAAGCTATGTTTAATCTTTTTCTTTGACCTCCGCTGATAGTATTCTGCAATGGTGTACCTATTTTTAGGTCCTTAATTTCGAATAACCCCAAGTCTTTTAGTAAGTTATTTACCCGTTCTGAAATTTGAACTTCATTAAAATCAGCAAAACAAAGTTTCGTATTATAAAAAAGATTTTGGTAGACAGATAGTTCCTCAATTAGTAAATCATCTTGAGAGATATAGCCAATAAACCCTTCCAGCTTCTTTTTTTCTTTATGTAAATCGAATCCATTTATTAATACTTGCCCTTCGCTGGGTTTATTATTTCCATTTAAAACATTTAATAAAGTAGATTTCCCTGCTCCGCTGCCTCCCATAATCGCCACCATTTTCCCACCTTCCTCATTAAACGAAATTCCTCTTAATCCTTTTTTTCTATTTTTAAACCAATAATTGATATTTTTAACTTCAAAAGAGAGGTCTTGACTTTGATTGTCTGAAATAAAATGACTAACTATTTCACTGTAATACAAAGGTTTGAAATTCTTGCTCCTCAAAGAAGCTCCTTGAGAGAAAATATGAATTCTTTTTCCTTCGAGCAGTTGCCCGTTTAAAAATACTTCAGCTTTACCTATATATTTTACAATGAACATTCCTATGCTTCTCAATCTAAGAACATTTATTTTCTCTTCATTTGTTTCGAAGAAATTGTCATGAATGTGCTCAATGGAATGATTGTTAACTAAATTGCTTATAATCAGTAATTCTGAAGGCTCAATAGGATTATTTTCCTCATTATTTAAAACAAAAGAAAGACAATTTGCATACTCATTTTCAGGAATGTTAAATTCTGAAGATACAGCTAATAAAAAATCAGCTTCAGACTCATTTAACTTACCGTCAACATTGGTTATTTCAATCAAACGTAATAAGGCTAGTAATTTCTGCTTTTGGTTTAATTCACTATTAATTTCCCTGCAAATTTTTATTACTTTAACAGAACTTACAGCAGTTCGTTTCCTTAATTTTTCTCCTACTTCTTTAGTTTCGAAAGATTTAAAATAATCTTGATAAATCTTGAGATAATCTTCAACAAGTTCTTTATTCAATTGCTGTTTTAAGAAAAACTCAACTGTGTTAATATCACGGTTATTTTCAGAATTGCTGCTTCCAATAAGCGCAAACAGCTGCATTAATGCCTTTAATATTTTCTCGCTCATAGCATAAAAAAAAGCAAGAGACGAAAAAAATCAACTCTTGCTTTCCATAAATTTTTTAGAATAGATTAATTTATAATCATTGTTCTTATTTCTGAAATTTTTGCAGACAGCTCTGCTAATTTATACTTTTCTACCATAGTTTCATTATTTGTTTTTTGAAACTCATCGTTTAGCGCAGACATTTTAGCAATTAAGTTTTTTAATTCAGCTTTACTATCGTATTTCATTAAGAGTTCTGTAATGCTCTTTAAGTGAAAGCGTTGCTCGTTTAAGATTTTATAAATGTTTTCGTATTTAACATTTTTTTCCACATCTTTCATTACAGAAAATAGAATATTTTGGCTCTCAACCCAACCTCCAGTTAAAATTTGAATTGCAATTAATTGTCTCTGATTGCTGCTTAAATATGCGTCTGTGGCTTCAAAAGCCTCATCCATTAATCTAGTAATGGTATCTTTATTTTCCCAGTTGCTTTCCATTCGCTTTCCTACTACTTTATCAAAACTTTCAGCAGTATTTAAGCTATTTGCAATATTACGAGTGGTTTTAAAATACTTTGGCAATTCTTTAAATTGCTCATTTGTTGCTAGGTAAGCTAAATCAACTCCGTAAACACCATAATTAAGGGCTTTTTTACTAGATGTGATATATTTAGATTCGTTTTCTAAGGTGTTAATCAATTTCTTATTGAAAGGTGCTTTTACTTTTGATAACTCATATATTGTTTCGAATGGAGAAGGAATATTGGCTAAATAAACATGAAATTTAAAGTCTACTAATTCATCTATAGGAGCAGCTGAAGTGTCAACTTTAGCGGAAGTATCAATTGAAGCGGTCTCTGGTTTTTCTTCATGATTGCCTCCACAAGAAGCTAAAATAAAAGACGGAATAATTAAAAGCAAGAAGTACTTTTTCATGTAATTTTTATTTAGAGTAAGAGATTAAATTAAAAACTGTTTTGGTAAAAGACATATAATCTTCCCCAGCTTCGAGCATATCTTCGTCAATATCTTGATAATACCAATTTACAACAACATTACTTAAACCTGAGTCTTGAAGCTTATCAAGTTTTTTTAAGATATCTGCAATTATTTTTGCTGAACTAGTGTTGAAATAATCTAATTGAAAATTTAACACTGTTAAAATGTTTGGAGAAGCGCTATAACTTTCTAGCCATTCCAACAAGGGTTTATAGAATGTAACACTATTCTCAGGTATTGATTTCCCTTTAAGTTCTAAAATACCAGTCTTAGCGTCAAAATCTATAAACGGTGTTTTAACTAATTGTTCAGCGGTATACCTTTCTAGCATTTAACAAATTGAGTTGCGTCGCAAATATAAAAATTAATGCTTTGAAACTGTCTAAGGTTTAATATTTAAAAAAGTATTTAAATTAAGCTATACTAACCTTCTGAAAACAAGACTAAATGATTGTAGAAAATTGATTTTATGAGTTATACTTTCTAAAACAAACCTGTTGATTTTCCAGTAAAAACGCACATTTTATACAAAAGTCTTGCTGCAACATTTGCGTCCCATTCTGTTTCCCCTGGAGCAACTTCATTTAAATCAAAGCCAATAATTTCTCTTTTAGATTCTTGAACAGCTTTGATTAGATAAACGGCTTGGTGATACTCTAGTCCTCCAGCAACAGGAGTTCCTGTGTTTGGACAAAGTTTTGGGTCAAGTCCATCAATATCAAAACTGATATAAACATACTGAGGCAAGTGTTTTACAATCCTCTCTACTTGAGTTTTCCAGGATTCGCCTTCAAACTGCTTTTCTTTTAATTGATAATCAAAAAAGGTTTCGATTCTTCCATTTGATTGTTTAATCATATCTGCTTCTGCCTCACAAAAATCTCGAATTCCAACTTGAACTAACTTTGAAATCTGAGGAATTTTCAATGCATTAAACATAATTGAAGCATGTGAAAATTCAAATCCTTCGTATGCAACTCTTAAATCGCAATGTGCATCTATTTGAAGGATTCCGAACTCAGGATATTTTTTAGCTAAAGCTCTTAAATATCCAAGAGGTGTACTGTGATCTCCTCCGATAAGTCCAACTATTTTGTTATCTTTTAATAATTTTGAAGTACTTGCTTCTACCCAATCATTTAACTTCTTGCAAACAGTATCAATTTCTTTATTCAAAAGTGAAGGAATGTCTTCAATAACTGCTTCAATGTGTTGCTCAGCAAGTGCTCTAGAATCATCACTTAGCTTTTTGATTTTTTCATCTACCTCAATCATATACAAACCTGATTTCCACGCATTGGGAGCATCAACATCATATAAATCAACTTGCTTACTAGCTTCCAAGATAGCTAAAGGTCCTTCAGCAGTTCCTGCAGAATAACTAACTGTAACTTCCCACGGAACGGGTAATAATACAATATCGGATTCTTCTTTCGAAAATGGTAATCCAAATATGTTGCTTTCAAGTAAGCCAACTCCGTTGGGATCGAAAGCAATAATTTTTTCGTCTTTAGTCATTTATTTTAAATATCGCGTGCAAAAAGTGTTTAAGAAGTTTTTCGTAAAACCCTTCTAATCATAATTTGGCGAAATTAATCCACTTATCTAGTTTTACAAACAACTAGATAATAAATAAGTAATTAAGATTCTATTAATTCTCGATGACTAAACGACGGAAAGTACTTCCATTTTTGTGTTGAATGCGAACAAAATAAATACCTGAAGCAAAATCAGAAACGTTAATACTACTCATATTAGATTCCGATTGATAAACAAGTTTTCCAGCAATTGAAACAATAGATAATTGTTCAATTGCAAATGGAGCATTTAAGATACTAATAATATTATTAGCAGGATTTGGAGAGATAACAAAATCGGTAGAAAAATCAAATAAATCATCGATTGAAGTTACATTTTGAAAGAGTATTTCCGACCTCCGTTTACAACCTTTGTCGTTTTCCACTTCTACTTGGTATTCTCCTGTTTGTTCTGGAATACAAGTTTGAAAAGTAGCGCCAGGGATTTCTATTCCGTTAAAAAACCATTGATAAGCTATTGAAGAACTCGATTGAAGCCCTCCACCTGTTAGCTGAGTAACTTGAGGAACTGAAGGTAAGTCATTTACTACTATAGTAATAGTTGAGCTAGCTGAGCAACCTAAAGAAGATAGACCTTCAGCGGTATATGTAGTTGTAGTAGGAGGGCCTGCTTGAATTGAAGAACCTGTAGTTGAAGAAATTGCAATAATTGGAGACCATTCATACATATCAGCGCCTGTAGCTGTTAGCGTTACTGCTGTGCCTTTGCACACTTCAAGCGCAGTAGAAAAAACTTCGATTATGGGTGCTGGCTCTACTGTAATAAAATTGGTTTTAACTTCTGTGTCTTGCCCAATTGAATTAGTAGCAACAAGTGTTACAGAATATGTTCCAGGTTGAATGTATGTAACAGAAGGATTTTCTAAAGTTGAAACCGCGGGAGTTCCTCCTTCAAAAGACCAAGAAAAGCCAGTAGGCAGATTCCCGCTTAAATTGGTGAATAGCACTTGTTCTCCAGAACAAACAGATGTGTTTCCTTGAATAGCAAAGTCTGAAATAGCAGGAGCGCCAACAACGGTTCCAATAATATTAATATTATCTAAATATAGGTTATTGCCATAATTATTATAACCTTCAAACTTTATTCGCACACCTGTATTTCCAGCAAAAGATGACAAATCAAGATTTAGACAATCTGAGCCTATAGGGCCATCACACCAAACGTCAACATTATTAGGTATGAAATCTGCGGTCGAAATGCCAGCGGTTGCAAAAGTTCCTGAACCACTTTCTCCACCAACAAAAATTCTTGTAGGATAAGTTGCCCCACAATCTGTTGATACACTAATTATTAATGAATCTGAAACACCCGCTTCATATCTTCTATAGGCATGGTCAAAACTTAGGGATACGTTAGAATATGGCATCATATTGAAAGTTGGGGAAACTAAACCGTCTCTTTCACCAATAGAAGTGTAGCTAAAAAAGGGAATTCTAGCTGACTTAGATCCAGGAATAGAACCTTGCGCTGTTATTATCTCCCAAGTTAATGAATTGTCTGGATTAATTAATGACCAACCATTGTTTGAAAAATTACCGGATTCGAAGGTTTCAATAAATGGTAAATTATTACCAATTGATGAAACAATTGTAAATAATCTTGTTTTACAATTATTGCTTATGAAACCATCAGTTTGCGTATTATTAATTGTTGATGAACATATATTTAATGTATGATTTCCTACAGAAGCTGTCATAGCTGGAAGAATTAGATTAATGCTTTGTTGAGAAGCTATGCTTCCCGACCAATTAAAAATAGTTGGAGAACTTGCATCTAATTGAATTGTGATTTGCAGAGATGTGATAGCAGACTGACCATTATTTCTAAGAGTAATTTCAGGCTGAAAATTTGTTTCACAAGAAGAATTTACTGGTGAAATTATTGAAGAAACAGAAGCGTCAAAAGCAACAGCGCTGGCATTGGCGCAAATTATCGAGGCTTCTGCATTTATTCTACCACCACCCAATTGACCAATATAATTGGAATTTTGAGCATTTATATTATCAGACGACTCTTGTAAACATGTTAATATTTGAGCTGGAGTATAATTTGGGTTGGCCGAAAGCATCAAACCACAAAGACCTGCTACTAGAGGAGATGCCATTGAAGTTCCACTTTTAAGATCATAACCATTTCCTGGCACAGTGCTTCTGATGGCACTTCCTGGTGCAGAAATATCAATCCATGAACCATAATTACTGAAAGAAGATTTAGCATCTGAGCTAGAAGTAGAAGCTACAGAAATAACAAAATTAAAACCAGCAGGGAAAAAAGTTGAGCTAACGTTATCATTTCCAGCAGCTGCAACTAAGACAACTCCTGCCGCATTTCCAGCATTCATAATGTTTTGTCCAGTTTGACTTCCTTCAGAACTTCCCCAAGACATATTTATCACATCTGCTCCGTTATTGATAGCCCATGTTACTCCCTCATAACCATCTGTTACAAATTCAGCTTCATTGGTTGCCTTTACTGGAATAATACTAATACCGAAACCAATGGAAGCGATACCAACACCATTATTAGTTTGCGCACCAATAATACCAGCTACATGTGTTCCATGGTCAAAAGTAGCATTAGGTGGATTCGGGTTATTATCGTTATCAGAAACATCTCTGCCTGCAATGCAAACATTTACCAAATCAGGGTGTGTAGTTTGAACAGCATCGTCAACCACAGCTACCTTGATTGCCGAATTTCCTAAGGTCAAATCCCAAGCTTGCTGAGCTTTTATTTTATGTAAGAACCATTGTCCTGAACTTCCAGTATTATTTGCACCTAAATCATTAGGTACAATAGTTTTTCTATGAATAGGAACCCTTTCAGCATATTCCACAATAGGATTTTCTTTTAGCAATTCTAATAGTTCATTAACCTTTTCAGCCTTATTAAAATAAAGTCTAAAAGTCTGTCTTAAATTTTCTTGTTTAGCAAAATAAAAAGAAGCCCTTAACTTAGAAATGGCATAAACATCTTTTACTTCATTCAAAAAGGGAAAATCTAAAAGATTAACCTTATCTGACAAAATCTTAGAAGGAAGCGGATAACTGTCTTTTAATTTAAAATAAATCTGTCCATCAAAATAATCTGTATTTTCAATTTGCGCAAATAAGAGAGAGAAAAAACAATTAAAAATTAGAAATAAAAAGAGAGCGGCTTTTTTCATTTAAAGAGTTAAAGTATAGGAAGTTTTTGAACGTAAAAAGAATGAATTTGTTCAATATAATTCGAAATATTTTTGGTCAAATATATAAAAACAAGAAAGGCGATGAGTAAGAAACACATCGCCTTTTAGTAGCGGGGACCGGACTCGAACCGATGACCTTTGGGTTATGAGCCCAACGAGCTACCAACTGCTCCACCCCGCAATATTTTTATGACTTAAAAAAGTCTAATTGAAACAAAATAAAAAGCCCCAATTAAGGGGCTTTAGAAAAAATCGGGCAACGACATACTTTCCCACCGGTAAAGGCAGTATCATCTGCGCTGGCAAGCTTAACTTCTCTGTTCGGAATGGGAAGAGGTGGGCCTTGCCGCTATAGTCACCTGAAGATTTTGCTTATTTATAGATAAATAAGTGACATATACGAAAGAAAATACAAAATAATATTAAAAAAACTTAACCGCGATAAGAAAGTTTACGGGCAATTAGTACTACTCAGCTATGCCATTACTGACTTTACACTTGTAGCCTATCAACGTAGTAGTCTTCTACGACCCTTAAAAGAAAGCTAATCTTGTGATGAGTTTCGCACTTAGATGCTTTCAGCGCTTATCTCAACCGAACATAGCTACCCTGCGGTGCCACTGGCGTGACAACAGGTACACTAGAGGTTCGTCCGACTCGGTCCTCTCGTACTAGAGTCAGGTTCACTCAACTTTCTAACGCCCACAACAGATAGGGACCGAACTGTCTCACGACGTTCTGAACCCAGCTCGCGTGCCACTTTAATCGGCGAACAGCCGAACCCTTGGGACCTTCTCCAGCCCCAGGATGTGACGAGCCGACATCGAGGTGCCAAACCATCCCGTCGATGTGAGCTCTTGGGGATGATCAGCCTGTTATCCCCGGCGTACCTTTTATCCTTTGAGCGATGGCACACCCATGCGCAACCACCGGATCACTAAACCCTGGTTTCCCACCTGTTCGACCCGTCGGTCTCACAGTCAAGCCGGCTTGTGCTTTTGCACTCCCCTGACGATTACCGTCCGTCATGAGCCGACCTTTGGAAGCCTCCGTTACTCTTTTGGAGGCGACCACCCCAGTCAAACTACCCACCATGCGCGGTCTTCGTATCGAATTAGAACACAGAATACAAAAGGGTGGTATTTCAACGTTGGCTCCAGAAATCCTGACGAACCCCCTTCACAGCCTCCCACCTATCCTACACATTCATATCCCATGTTCAACGCAAAGTTGTAGTAAAGGTGCACGGGGTCTTTCCGTCCCGTGACGGGTAAGCGGCATCTTCACCGCTACTACAATTTCACCAAGCTCACGGTTGAGACAGTGCCCAGATCGTTACACCATTCGTGCAGGTCGGAACTTACCCGACAAGGAATTTCGCTACCTTAGGACCGTTATAGTTACGGCCGCCGTTTACTGGGGCTTCGATTCAAACCTTCGCTTGCGCTAAGCTCCCCTCTTAACCTTCCAGCACCGGGCAGGTGTCAGGCAACATACGTCGTGTCTCCACTTTGCGTTGCCCTGTGTTTTTGTTAAACAGTCGCCTGGGCCATTTCTCTGCGACTCAATTTTACTCGAGTGTCCCTTTTCCCGAAGTTACAGGACTAATTTGCCGAGTTCCTTAACCGTGATTCACTTGAGCACCTTGGTATATTCTACCCAGCTACCTGTGTCGGTTTCCGGTACGGGCTCATACAAGCTGATGTTTCAGCGGTTTTTCTTGGAGGCCAGTTCAAGTATTCGCTTTGTCCGTAAACGCTGCTCAACGAAGACTTCCGTCACTTCGTATACTCTCCCCTACCCCGTGCGCTTCACACTTGCATCAGGTGCAGGAATATTAACCTGCTGTCCGTCAGGTGCGGCCTTCGCCTTCCCCTTAGGCCCCGACTAACCCTCAGTTGATTGACATAGCTGAGGAATCCTTAGCTTTACGGTGTGTATGGTTCTCACATACATTATCGTTACTTATGCCTACATTTGCTTTTCCAACCTCTCCACCATGGTTTACACCACAGCTTCGCTGATGTTGGAATGCTCCCCTACCGATATTACTATCGCATCGCTTCGGTGAATGACTTGATGCCCGTTTATTATCGACGCCCGCCCCGCTCGACCAGTGAGCTGTTACGCACTCTTTAAATGTATAGCTGCTTCCAAGCTAACATCCTGGCTGTCTCGGCAGTCGGACTTCCTTTGTTCAACTTAGTCATTACTTAGGGACCTTAGCGGTTGCTCTGGGTTGTTCCCCTCTCGGACCGTGACCTTAGCACCCCGGCCCTCACTGCTGTGTCTGTTTGAGCCCATTCGGAGTTCGTCAGAATTTGGTAGGATTTGACTCCCCCGCATCCTATCGGTAGCTCTACCTGACTCAAACGCCCCACAACGCTGTTCCTAAAAACATTTCGGGGAGTACGAGCTATTTCTCAGTTTGATTGGCCTTTCACCCCTACCCGCAGTTCATCCAAAAACTTTTCAACGTTTACTGGTTCGGTCCTCCATGTAGTGTTACCCACACTTCAACCTGACCACGGGTAGATCACCAAGTTTCGCGTCTGCTCTCATTAACTAATCGCCCTATTCAGACTCGCTTTCGCTTCGGCTCCGTTCCTTAAAAACTTAACCTCGCTAATAAGAACAACTCGTAGGCTCATTATGCAAAAGGCACGGCGTCACCCCTAAAGGCTCCGCCCGCTTGTAAGCGCATGGTTTCAGGTTC
>Ga0247836_1004133_pt1 | contig 18435 bp, 19 predicted proteins | sample LaCruzMarch2015__4_FD_187116 | JGI IMG/M metagenome (GOLD analysis project Ga0247836, IMG submission 187116) | Freshwater microbial communities from meromictic Lake La Cruz, Castile-La Mancha, Spain - LaCruzMarch2015_14m | ecosystem: Environmental > Aquatic > Freshwater > Lake | place: Spain... | reverse complement strand
AGTTCCGCGACCACAAAATGACCCTTGCCGCAACGACCGGACACGGTCAAAACTTTACCCCAGGACTCTCCCCATAACTGGAAGAGACTTGGGGCTCAGGTCAGTGCGTATGAAGAAGTATCTTGATAGTGAACTTTACAACACGCTCACCGTGAGCGCCCCTTAACAGTCGAGTCCGGGTTGCCATTCATGACTTCGCGCGGGAAGATAACAGCAGTCTTGTCGTGCCTGCTTCTCATGGGAGTGAGTCTCTATATCAGCGTGTTAGTCGATGAACGCATAAAAAAAAGGAATCTCGAATCGTTATCCGCACCTGAGCAAGTCATGATGAGTCTCCACAAGACTGATCGTAATGATGAAGTCATTGAGCTGGGCCTTAGATCCATTGGGGATGCCGATCAGCGGGCCGCCAAGTCGATAATTCAATTGTTGTCCTCTTCTTACGTTCGAAGCGAAAGGCTTTTTGATTCGCGAAGAATATCAATCTTCCAAAGTCAAGAAGACTGTCTCGCGTGTGAGTTCGGCGCAAAACAATTCGCCTACTACAATAGCTACATGTCAAGCGAAGTCGGTTTTCCTGTCGTTTCGGCCGAGGAACGATCTCGCAGAGCTGCGGAACTGTTGCAGAGCGCCGCAGATGCCGGCCACCCCGATGCGATCTGGGAGCTCATGAAGCAACCGGGCATGACGGCTGAGATCAGGGCCTATTGGCAGAAGCTCATAGACGATCTCGCACCCTGGCGGAAGAACCAGAAGCGGCTATTTCCGAAGCCCAATTGATTGCAGGTGCGTCCACGCCGACCTCATCAATCGGAGTTCGGGGGCCACGTTACTCATTTGTCTAAGGATGAATATGCGGCAAATGACGGAAGAATTCTAGAGTTCGGGGGACACGTTACTCATTTGTCTACGGATGAATATGGAGTTCGGGGGACACGTTACTCATTTGTCCACGGATGAACTTACGGAAAATGGTGGAAGAATTCTTTGTCGGGGTACACGAAGCCGATTGCTGCGCGATCGCATCATGCCCCTCCAAAAAAGATTTACCCCCACTCCCCAAGCACACCCGCATACTGACCCCGCCTCTCTCACACGGCGTTTCTCCGCAAGGCGTTGCGGCGGTGCGGAGAGAGGGCAGCAAGAGGGCGCGCATGACGCACGTTCGCCCTGGGGCAACCGCCGTCCGGACAGGGTGAGACGCCTGTCTGCGGAGCAGCCCGCTTATCAAAGTGGCGGCGCAGGGACCCTAGAGACGCTGCAGCGGGGCGGTGGTGAGCCGCTTTTATACTCCACCATTTTGCGGCGCATCTTCGCCCCGCTTCTGTATTGATTGGCTCGCACCGACTCTCCTGCGGAGATCCGGCCGGTGCTCGCGTGTGCGGTGTGGTGCGCAACGCTCATCAGGCTGTCATCCTCGGGCTTGTCCCGAGGACCCATCAATCAGCACATCCAATCCCATGTTGTATCCAACGACACCTCATCTGCTCGTGCTCTTTCAAGGCCAAAGCAAGCGGCGGAATGGGTCCTCGGGACAAGCCCGAGGATGACACTCATGGGGTGCGGGACAACACACCGCAAACGCGCGTCCCGGCCGGCTACGCGAAGCGTAGTCGGGACACGCAAAGCAAGAGACAGCGGCGTGCTAGATGCGGAACACGGCTCCCGAGACAGACCGGGCGCGTTCACGCACGCGGCCGCCGTCGTTACCGGACTTGACGATCCACTGGCCGTTGGAAGCGCGGCCCGTGATCATGCCGACGTGATGACGCCAGACAACCACCGCGCCAACCTGCGGCGATGTTGGGCTGCCCCAACGGCTCCAATTCCAAGCGACGTTCAAATGTGCCCCGCCACCCTTCTGCGTGCGCATCCACCAACCGCACCACTTGCCGGGACGGCGGCCAGCGCCACTGCTCGAGCCTTGTTCGTTGTAGCTCGTACGATAGGCGCGCAGGGCCTTGGCCTTGCGGGGCTTCGACTTGGTGACGCTTTCGGGCATCCATTCGTTCCAGCCCGAGCCGTCATAGGGCCGCGCCTCGGCGTGCGGCATGGCCGCTAAAAACATAATCGCAACTGCTGCGAACAACGCACTCAACTTCATTTCAAATTCCTTGCGAATTGTGACAATCTCTTAGCCGTCACTGGCAAGGGCAAGTGAAATAAGGCGAAAACACGGCACACGCCGCAAAGCGCGGCAATACGCGCAGCCGGAGATAGCCCGTCATATTCTGAGGAATCCGGCACAAAGCGTTGATTTTGATGTGTTTTACTGACGCCTATTGGCAGATCCGCTTGAGCCCGTCGCGGCCGTGCCGTGCGAGGTCCATATGGAAGTGATCGCGGTGGTGCCTGTCGGCTTCGGGCCCGAGCACCGTGGTAAACTGGCGGCAGGCGCCGCCATGCACGGCTCTCAGAAACGCGCGTTCGCCGCTGTCTCCGTACCAGCCGCCCTTGACGGTGATGCGCCGGCCATCGGCGAGCGTGAACGCCGAGACATCGAGTGCGTTGGCGTAGCCGTGCTCCGAGAGTTTGCCGCCGGCAATGTGATTGATGGCCCGGCACGAATACGAGGCGGCGACGGTGACTTCGACGACGGGGGAGCCCAGATGAGTGCGCGCTTGGGGAGCGACCGTCTCCGCAACCCAGCGCTCGACCTGCGGGATCATAGGGCAGCGCAACAGAGCGGCGGGCTTCATGCTGACACGGCCACCGAGCGCGCCGGACATTTCAAAAGGCCGCGCAGCGCCGCAGACGCTGGGGCCGCCAAGGGCTGCCCGTGACTGGATGACGGCGCTCGGCCGGACCGCCCCAGCCGCGTTGCACGAGCTTTCTTCAGCTTCACGCCAGGGTTCGTTCTTTGCAACGAAATCCCCTCCGCCCGTACTGCACCCAATCAGGGCGAGAACAGCGGCGCTAAATACAGCCATCGTGACGCGGCGGAACAACATGCTTAACAAATGCCAGACAATGGCTAAGAGCCGGTAAACATGCCGGCCGCATGGACATAAATCCAATAGCTGTTCATTCCGGCTGATTTGCGCTGCAGCCGGGGCGGGCTTGCGGCGGAACTGCGCCGGCCGCGTGCCGAATCAGAGAGGTGGCTTGGCTGTGGCAGAACATGGCCAGAATTTGGTTTTCCACAGCATCGTGTGTGATTTTTTGCGATTCCTGAGACGCAGCACGAGCCCTTTGCTAGGTTGAAATTGTTCGCAAGTACTGCGTTTCACCAAAGCCGAGACCTACTGTATCGCGTTGTTTTCAGGCTCGTTTTGGGTAGTGCGAACGAGACAGGCGTAAGCGTTGCGTACCCGCGTTCAGAAGGCCCCGCAGTTTGCCGTCCTCCGGTCAAAAGACAACCCCGCAGTTGTCAATTTGAGATGGGATGATGGCCTTGCAGGGGCCTTTGGGCGTTTGACTTGGCGCACTTGCCCCTCAGGCGAAGTCGCGGCTGCTTTGCGCGCTGCAACCGCACATCACTCAGCCCCGCATGCGCCGCTGCTGACTATATTCATCTCTATTGGGTGAGATTCCGCGCCGGCTATTTTTGCAGTTCGGCATCGAGTTTGCCGAACATGTAGGCCCATTTCGCGTTCTGGGTGTCAACCAGCACATTCATCTGCGCCCGCAATTCTAGAAGAATGGCACAGTCAGGCGTCTTGGAAGACGCAGACGTGGCGTCCGCTGTCTCCTGACCCATCGTCGAGATCTGCTCTAAAAGCGCGTTCGACTGGGTATCATAGATGTCGATCTGATCGTCTTTCACGAAAGGCGCTGCCGCCTTCAGAAATTCGTCGTGCGACCAGCCGCGCTTGTCCTTGAGCTGGCGCAGCCTGTCCTGGAACTCGGGCTTTTTTTCCTGATTGAGATTGCGCAGCGCTTCACCCGCCTGATCGACGACGGCTTCAAAGTCTGCCTTGACGCACGTGAGTGGAGCCGGCGGCACAGCATCGGCCGTTTGCGCAGACGCATGCCCGGCTAACAAAAATGCGATGGCACAGCCCGCCAATAACGGCCCCAGACCAGACGCCAATTTCAATGATCCCACCATGACTTCAGTCGTACCGGCCCGCCGCGCTGGAGGCAAGGGGCGGCACGTTTTTGCCCGCCCGTCGTTGGGCCGTTGCCTGGATCTGTTACCCGGGAAACAGCGCACGGAACAACCGCAGCGGTAATTCCATTCCGTCGCTGCAACAACTCAGCTGAGGGCGTTCCCCATGATCATTCGTTCCGCCGGTCCATGGCAGGTTTACAGGTGCCTCAAGACTGCAGGAGGCCACCATGCTCGGTGAAATTGGTGCCGTCACAGCAGGACTGATGGGCGCAGTAGCGTTTGGAGCAGGCGATTTCGCTGGCGGCCGGGCATCGCTGCGGTTGAACGGACTTTCCGCCGTTGCCATCGCGCAGATGGCCTCGGCTGCAACCGCGCTGTGTGTGCTTGCAATTTCAGGCGCCCTCTGGCCGGATGGAAACTTGCTGCTGCTCGCCGTCCTCGCGGGCACCTTCCACGTCATCGCCGTGTTCTTTCTTTATCAGGGCATCGCGCGGGGCCGCGTGTCGGTGATTGCTCCCATCGCGGGCGTCACGGGTATCGCCCTGCCAGTGTTGGCGGACATACTGTTTATAAGTACTGCAAGCAGTATGCAGTGTGCCGGCATCATCCTCGCGGTGGCAGCCATCGTCCTCATCTCGCAATCACCTGAAGCCGATGAAGAGAAATGCGGCACGCGGCAATCGATTCAATTCGGATTGATCAGCGGAATGGGATACGGGCTTGCCGATCTCTGTCTAGGGCTGATGACGCCGTTGACAGCCGAAGGTGGGTTGGCAGTCGCCCGGCTAACTGGGGCTTGTCTGGCGCTCAGTCTGCTTGCCTCATGTGGTACGGATCGCGCCAGCCAATCGAGGCGGGCTCCCGAGCACAGACACTCATGTATTCCCCGCCAGACAGAACATTCACAACCGGAGTACAGCTCTGCGCCCTTGCAGGCGTGCTCGATTGCTTCGGACAGTTAGGCTATGTGCTTTCTGCCACCCAAGGACAAATGAGCATCGCGGCGGCTCTGATTGCCTTCTACCCTGCGGTTTCCGTCGCGCTCGCCGTCTGGCTACTCAAGGAACGCATAGGGTCCCCTCAGATCACCGGACTGACGGCGAGCTTCGGCAGCATCTTGCTGCTATCGATGTAGACAACTGCCTTCAAACCCTCAGAAGGCTGGACCAAACTTGTTGGAGCGGGGGAAGCCCTTCGGCACTACGCGGCCGGCTTGCGAACGCTCGCCCACCCATTCCTTCAACTCGCTCCACGGAAGCGTGAAGGTGCGGCCGGCGCTATCGAGCCATGTTAAACCGTCTTTCTTGGCAAACACCCGCGCGTCCGACAGCACACCATCTTTGAAGCGCTGCAGAATGGTGCCCTTGCCGCGCGCCATTTCGTTCATTTCGTCGAGCTTGAAGATCAGCATCTTGCGGTTCTCGCCGACGGTCGCCACGTGATCGCCCTCGACGGGCACGCACACGCACGCCTCCTCGCCCTCGCCCACGTTCAAGACCTGCTTGCCCTTGCGGGTCGATGCGACCACCTCTTCTTCGGCAACGATAAAGCCATAACCGGCCGTCGAGGCGACCAGCAGCTTGCGTGCCGGATCGTGGATGAACGCTTCAACAAAATCGTTGTTCTCCTCCAGATCGACCATCAGGCGCACCGGCTCGCCGTGTCCACGCCCACCCGGCAACTGCCCGGCTTCCAGGGTGAAGAACTTGCCGTTGGTTGCAAACAAAATGAGCTTGTCGGTGGTTTGCGCTTTGATCGCCCGCTTCAGGTCATCACCCTGTTTGAATTCGAGCTTGCTCAGATCGTCGATGTGCCCCTTCATGGTGCGCACCCAGCCCTTATCCGACAGAATGATTGTAACGGGCTCGCGCTCCATCAGCGCTTCATCGAGATCGCCGGAGATCTCGGGGGCATCGGCAAACGACGAGCGGCGGCGGCCAAGTTCCGTCTTCTTCGAATAGCGCTCGCGTGTCGCCTTCACCTGCTCGGTGATGCGCTCCCACTGCAAATCATCCGATTTCAACAGCGCGTTCAGATCGCGCTTTTCTTTAGACAGCTTGTCGTGCTCGGCGCGCAGTTCGACTTCCTCGAGCTTCGACAGGCTCTTCAAGCGCAAATTCAGAATGGCTTCCGCCTGCACCTCGGTCAGCGAGAACTTGGCAATCAGCACTTGCTTGGGATTGTCTTCGAAGCGGACGATGCGGATCACTTCATCGATATTGAGAAAGGCGATCAGATACCCGTCCAGCACCTCGAGCCGGTTCTCGATTTTCTGAAGGCGGAACGTGGTGCTGCGCACCAGCACATCGATGCGGTGTTCAAGCCACTGCTTCAGCACATCCTTGATGCTGAGCACGTTGGGAATCTGCCCCGCCGACAGCACGTTCATGTTGAGGCCGAAGCGCACTTCAAGCTCGGTTGAGCGAAACAAGCTCTCCATCAGCAGCACGGGGTCGATGGCGCGGCTCTTGGGCTCAAGGATGAGGCGGATTTCTTCCGAACTTTCGTCGCGCACGTCGCCGAGCAATGGCAACTTCTTATCACCCCAGAGTTCGGCCAGCTTCTCGACAAGCTTCCCTTTCTGCACCTGATAGGGAATTTCGCTGACGACGATTTGATAGCCGCCGCGGGGCAACTCTTCTTTTTCCCACTTGGCGCGATGGCGGAAGCCGCCACGGCCGGTCTTGTAGGCTTCCAAAATCTGATCGCGCGGCTCTATAATGACGCCGCCCGTCGGGAAATCCGGCCCCGGAATGAACTCGACAAGCTTCTCGATCGTGGCGTTGGGATGCTTGATGAGGTGCAACAGCGCCTGGCACAATTCATCGAGGTTGTGCGGGGGAATGTTGGTTGCCATGCCGACGGCAATGCCGGCCGATCCGTTGGCGAGCAGGTTCGGGAATGCGGCGGGCAGAACTGTCGGCTCTTGCTCTTTGCCGTCGTAGTTGGGACGGAAATCGACCGTGTCGTTGTCGATGCCCTCAAGCAGTTCTGCGGCAGCCGTGGTCAGCCGCGCTTCCGTGTAGCGGTCGGCGGCTGGGTTATCGCCGTCGATGTTGCCGAAATTGCCCTGGCCATCAACCAGCGGATAGCGCACCGCGAAGTCCTGGGCGAGACGCGCGAGCGAATCATAGATCGCCTGATTGCCGTGCGGATGGAAGTTACCCATCGTCTCGCCGACGATCTTGGCGCACTTGCGATAGCCGCTCTCGGGGTTGAGGCCCAACTCGCGCATGGCGAACAAAATGCGCCGGTGTACGGGCTTCAGCCCGTCGCGCACATCGGGCAGCGCCCGGTGCATGATCGTCGACAGCGCATAGGCAAGGTAGCGCTCTTCCAGCGCATCCTTGAGATTGACGGGCTCGATGGGGCCGCCGTTGCCGGCAGAATCGCCCCCTGGGGGAATCGTGTGCTTGCTCATGGCGACGAGTTAGCGCCCCCCGCTGCCCGGCTCAAGTGCCGCAAAGTCACAAGTTGCAGATGCGCACAACTTCACACCTTCACCCGCCCATGCGCCCTTTGCGCACCCGCTCGCGCCAGAAGGTGTAGAGTCCGGCCCCAACGACGACGGCGATACCGAGGGCCGCACGGGCATCGGGCAACTGCCCCCAGAATATGTAACCCGACAGCAGCGCCCAAAGAATGATCGAATAGCGGAAAGGCGAAACGGCCGCGACCTCGCCCGTGCGGATTGCAATAATTACGGCTGCGTAGGCGGCCAGCAGCAGCACCGCGGCCAGCGACATGGCGGCAACATTCCACAGCGAAGGAACCACCCAGGTTTCGAACGGGGCGAGCATCAACCCCGCCCCCGTGGACGAAATGGCCGACATCGCCGTGAGCGTCAACGTGGACACCTCGGCGCCAATTTTTCGCGTGGTGATGTCGCGCAAGACAACGAACCCGATTGCCGCGAACGCAAGCAGCACAGCCGGGTCGCGCAAACCAGCCCCTGGCGGCACGATGAGCAAGACGCCGATGAGCCCCACGAATGCCGCAAGCCAGCGCCGCCAGCCGACAGGCTCTTTAAGGAACACGGCGGCAGCCGCCGTCAATGCCAGCGGCGTGAACTGCATGATGCCGGTAACATCGGCGATGGGCATGACAACGAGCGCGCTGAGAAAGGTCAGCGTCGAGGCCACTTCCGCAAACATCCGCCAGCCCAGCACTGTACGTGAGGCCGAGGCGGGCAAACTTAGACCGCCATTATAGCGCGCGTAAACAAGGATGATCATCGTTGCGATGCCGTTGCGCAAGACGATCATCTCGCCCAACGGCAGGCTCGAGGACGTGAGTTTGATGAGCGTGTCGACAGCGGTAAACAACCCCATCGCCGCCAGCATTGCGGCAATACCTTTGGCCGTGTCAGCCGGATCGCGAGGATGGGGAAGGCTGAGGCCGGTCATACTTATCTGGTGTTGCTCGGGTGAGGGCGTGAAGCCAGGTGCTAACGCTCTCTGACACAGTACGCCCGGCCTTGAAAGCGGTAGCGTGCTGCAAAAGTGCCCTCCAGTGCTGCATGGAACGCGAAAAGGCCCCGGCAGCGGGTGCCGGGGCCTTTTCGGGTGTTGGATCGTGCGCGAGGCGCGGGGCTGTTCTTACTTCAGAGCTGCCTGCTCGCGGCTACCGAAGATGTCTTCCAGATTGAAGCGGTATGCGAGACCAGCCGAGAAGATCCACGGATCGAGATCGACATCGCCGCGAACATCAGCGCCGCCCAGGGCTGCGTTGTTGTTCCACGTCACTTCGGTGTTGAGGAAGGTTTTCTTGACGTCGGCGTTGAGATACCAGCCGCCGCCCACAGAGATATCGACACCAGCTTGCAGCGTGAAGCCGAAGGCATCATCAATATCGACGCTGGTCGCACCGAGGGCATTCCGGCCTGTGCCTTCATCGAAGAAGTAGATGTATTGCACGCCAGCGCCAACGTAGGGCTTGAAGGCGCCCATGTTGTCGAAGTGATACTGCAGCGTCAAAGCTGGCGGGAAGATCCATGTGTCTGCGATCTCGCCGAGATTGGCGATCGTGCCGCGGCCATCGACTTGATGCTGCGCAAAGCAGCAGAACAATTCGACCGCGATGTTTTGATTGATGAAGTACGAGAGCGTGAGCGCCGGGATCACTTCAGTGCTGACGTCTGCGCTGGCGCCTGGCAGTACAGCGCCACCGGCGGACACTTTCGCTTCCGTGTCGGGGTCGACGACAGTGCCGAGAACCCGGACCATCACATTACCGGTGTTGCTGCCTGCCGACGCCGGGGCCGCCACAGCCACCATGGCGCTGGCCGCCAAAACGGCTATACCCAGCAAGCGTTTCGTATCGAACATTGAATATCCCTCCCTCAGTGCCTCTTGAGTGCGCGCCGCCCACTCTCAGGGAATCGACACCTCTCGCGTCCATCTTGTCCGGACAGCCTGCTGCCTCCAGCGCCAATGCGGCGCTGCACCTGATGCAAATCAGACTGCGCAGCAATTGGCACCCCATGTGGCGGGGAAGCCACGCCGGTGGTTGATTTAGATCAAGTATCGCGCAGCCTTTGCAGCCCGAGCCCGAGCCCCGGCCTGATCCATCTGTGGTGCAACGCACTTGCCGCATCGTCGCACGGGCGGAACTATTGACACCGATCAAGCGCGCGGGTGCGGCACCGTAGCAAGGTTCGGGCGCTCTCACCGGTTCAACTGAGAGGCGGGGACGCGCGGCCAAATCATGAGCTCTACCGATGAATTCGACCCCATGACGCACACTGGCCGCGGTGCACCGGCCAGCGCTGGCTTATTAGACCAGCTTAGAGCTATGGCCAGCGTTGTCCGGCTTGCGCATCACCAACGGTTGCCAGTCGATCCGGCGCAGCCAGGTTCATTGTACGTCGTGAGCTCCGGTATTCTGGTGCTGCAGGCCGACGTAACGGACACGCGGCGCGTGCTGCCGGGCCTCCTCTATCCAGGCGATGTCTTCGAGCCGGCCCACGCACCGCCGTTAAAAGATGCCGCTTTGATGGCCGCCACGCCCGCAGAAGTTTTGCGGCTCAACATGAAATCTTATGCCAGCCTTGCCGAAGACAACACGGGCCTCTATCGCGCCTTGCACCAGAGACTTGTCGCGCAGCACGCGCGGCTGACCCTGCATGTCAATACCATTGGTATGCTGAGCGGTGAAGAGAGGGTGGCTGCCCTCCTGATCGAGTTCACATTGCGGCTGGGCAAGCCGGTTGCGGGCGGCATTGCGTTCGAAACGCCGCTGACGCGCTCAGACATCGCCGACTATTTGGCACTCAATCGCGACACCCTCTCACGGCTGATGTCACGGCTGAAAGCCAGCCGGATACTCTTGCAGATGGACCGCAGTCACCTCGTCGTACGCGACTGGGACGGCCTTGTTGCCGAATGCCCGATTGCCGAGCCTTTGCAGGCGCTTCATCGCGGCGTGAACCCTCTTAGGAAACTTTGAGGCCACCCCGGTTTCAAGTGCCCTAGGATTATATAGGCCTTACGACGGAGCTGACTGGGGCTTGGAAAAGTTCCCGAGCACAGTCTTGCACCCTCGCCACCCCTGCGGCCACGTGTGGCTGGACGGCGCGAAGGCCGTGCCGCATGACTGAAGCATGACCCAACCAGCTCCATCAGACCCCGCCCTCACCCTCGCCATCGATGGCGCCATCGCCTGGATTACGGCGTCCAACGCAACGCGCATGAACGCGCTGACAGCGGCCATGTGGGCAGCCATGCCGCGCCATATCGCGGCCGCCGAGGCTGATGCCAACGTGCGCGTCATCATCCTGCGCGGAGCGGGCACGAAGGCGTTCTCGGCGGGTGCGGACATTTCCGAATTCGAATCCGCGCGCACAGGCGATGCTGCGTTGCACTACGATAGCCTCAACCATGCTGCCTTCGAGGCCATCTCCGGCTGCGCCAAGCCGACGCTTGCCATGATCCACGGCTATTGTCTCGGCGGCGGACTGGGTTTGGCGGCGTGCTGCGATCTGCGCTTTGCCGATGACACTTCTCACTTTGCCATCCCGGCAGCCAAACTCGGGATCGGTTACAATCCCAGATGGGTGCGCCCGTTGCTCGACTTGGCACGTCCTTCCGACGTCAAAGAACTGCTGTTCACCGGGCGGCGCTACAAAAGTGCGGAGGCGGCGGCGATGGGGCTCGTCAACCGCGTGTTTGCAAGCGATATGCTAGAAGCGGAAACCCGCGCTGTGGCGGCCGTAATCGCGGAAAACGCGCCACTCACCATCAAAGCGGCTAAGCTTTCGGTCGACGAGTTGACGGCGCGGCCAGAACATCCCGACACCCAGCGCCTCGATGCGGCTGTGGCCGCTTGCTTTGAGAGCGCTGACTACGCCGAGGGCCGCCGCGCGTTCCTCGAAAAGCGCAAACCGGATTTCAAGGGGCGATAGAATTGAGAGCCCGGCTGCATTGTGCGCGCATCATCGCAGCGGCCATTCTGGCGGCAGCTGTGATGATTTCGACCGTGCCGCAGACTGCTTATGCCGCCAATACCTGCTTTGCGCCCGAGGCGCTGACAGCCAGAGACGGCGAGCGCCGCCCCGTCAAAGGCAACCGCAATTTCGATGCGCCGCCGCCCGAGCAACAACTCGCGCGCTTTGCACCCATTGCGCCGTCCCTGCGCGGGGCGATCCGCCGTGTGTCGCTGCCACCGGGCAAAAAGCTGATCGCACTCACGCTCGACCTGTGTGAGCAGCCAGGCGAAGTCGCTGGTTATGATGGCGCGATTTTCGATTATCTGCGCGCGCAAGGCGTGAAGGCGACGCTGTTTACCGGCGGCAAGTGGATGCGCTCGCACGGCACGCGCATGCAGCAATTGCTCGCTGATCCGCTGTTCGAGATGGCCAATCACAGCGAGGCGCATCGAAATCTGCGGCTGCTTGATGGCCGCACTTTGAGCGAAGAAATTCTGGGGCCACAACGCGCTTATGAATCAGCCCGGCAAACGCTGGCCGCCTCGCAGTGTGTGACGGACAATCCCAAAGCCCTCGCGTCTGCCCCGCCCCGCATGAGCCTGTTTCGCTTTCCATTCGGCGCCTGCAACCAGCAGAGCCTCGATGCGGTCAACGATGCGGGGCTGCTTGCCATTCAGTGGGACCTGTCGGTGGCTGACCCTTCGCCCAGCCAATCCAGCGCGGCGATCGCCAAGGCGATGCTGAAGGCCAAGCCAGGATCTATCTTGATCGCGCATGCCAACGGGCGAGGCCATCACACGGCGGAAGCCTTGCCGCTTGCCATTCCGGAACTGAAAGCGCGCGGCTTTGAATTCGTCACCGTGTCAGAACTGCTTGCAGCAGGTACGCCCCAGGTGGTGCCGACTTGTTACGACAATCGCCCCGGCGACAGCGACAAATATGATAAGCTGTTTCCATCAAAGCCCCCTGCAACCGCTGTAAAATCACCCGTCATCGGACCCAATGCCGAATCCCCCGCATCAGCCCCCGCCGTTCCTCACTGAGCACACCATACTGGGTGCAATGCGTGGGCGGGATTGTCAGTTGTCAGATGTGACGTTGATACGCCTGCCAGTTGCGGAAGCGACGGCGCTCGGCGAGGCCTTCGCCGCGATTGATCCTTGGGCCAGCTATCCCTATCCAGCATCTGGCCTTGCAGCCTACTTCAGCCAGGGCGACAACAGCGCGCCAGTGTTTGCCGTTCAAATCGCGGAAGCCACGGTGGGAGTTGTGGGGCTGAGATTGAACTGGCTGCGCGGGCCGTATCTGCAGTTCCTAGGTTTCCTGCCGGAACACCAATCGCTTGGCCTCGGCAGCCTCGTGCTCGATTGGATCGAAACGCAAACGCGGCGCGCTGGCCATAGCAACGTGTTCGTGGCGGCTTCTGATTTCAACGAAGCCGCACTGCGCTTTTATGAGCGCCATGGATTTGAGCGCGCGGGACTGCTCAAGGGCCTCGTGCGCGAAGACCGCGATGAAATTCTCCTGCACAAAAAATTGTGAACGCCGCCCAAAGTCCAAGTGTTGCGATGCGGAATTGCAGCTGCCTCAACAGCCCTGCAACTGAAGTGCATCAGCCGGCCCCCTTGCATCAAGCCATTCCTTCGCACTCGGGACACAGTCGATGTTGCCGCATTGCGAGGCTAATACTGAGCAGAGAGCAGAAGGCTTTTGCGCGATCAGATGTTGCGGCGCATGACATTTTTTCCTTGGCAGTTCCCTGATGTCCTCACTACTCTCAACCCCTGTTGCCGCCGAATCATGGATTGGCAACAGGATGATGTTGCGCTGATCATTCAAGGTGAGCGCGCGAGCTGAGAGGAGACAACGATGGAACTTACGGCACGGCTCACGTGGGCTGCCGCTATGGCCTCGTTCGTATTTGTCGCGGCGATCGTTTTGGGACTGGTTTGACACCACACGCGCCGCTTACGGGCACCGCGTGAGGCCTGAGCCCAGGCCCCAAGGTTCAAAAGGCGCAACTCCCGCGAGTTGCGCCTTTTGTTTTTCGCCCCGCCCGGCACAACTCTGAAGATCTTGCGTAAACGGCCGGTCGTCCTTAATTGAGCGTTTACCATTCGCCGCGACCGCGTGCGAACGGCAGCCGTTTCGAGGCACCGATGGCCGGTGTATGTGATAAACCGGGCTTGGCTTGGGACCCGAAGCAAAGGCTCTTTTTGAACCGAACCCCCAGCCGGTCAACCCCAGGAGATGAGCGAGAATGACCGCTTTCGTAAATCGCGCCTCTATATTATCCGCCGCGGCTTTGAGCTTGGCGCTTGCCACACCGGTTTGGGCAGCTGGCGACTTTGCAACTCCCTCCAGCAGTCCCAAGGCCATCAGCGGGACAATGAACATTCAATTCCAAACCCGCGTTGAATTGGACAAGACCGGCAATGTTCCCAAGGGCTCAGCAGCGCTTGGTGTCGTCGATACCTACACCACCGATCTGACAGTGCTCGACTCGGTGATGTTCCAGGGCAAAATCTCGCGCCAGCCGTGGCTGCCGACGACAACCCTAGGCCGCACCGCGCAGACCGGTTTCCTTGGCTATGAACTGAAGGCAATCCTCAAGAACCCCGCGAACCCATCGCAAACGCGCACGCTGGGCAATCTCGTCGGTGCCACGACCATCGACGGTCAGGGCAAGTATCTGCTCGATTCCGCGCCAGAAGGAAAAGGCCCACTGCGCATTGCCACCGACTCGATCGGCAACATCACCGGCTTTACCTCTCCCTTCACCGGCGTCATCGAAGGCCGCGTCCCCGAACAGGCGGGATTGTGGGGCATGGCCACTCGCGCCTCGAAGAAGGTGACGAAGGATTATGCGCGCTTCGTCGACGGAAAGGTCGTGAAGCACACCGTCGCCGGCGCAGAGCCGATGCTGTTTTCCGGCATCCAGTTGGCGCAGGGCCCGCTTGCGGGTTATCCCGCGTCGCGCGTCAACGGCTCGATTGATTACGATGCTGAACAGAGCATCTGGTACGTCGACATGACGACATCCTACACCTATGAGGGCGCCGCACTGAAAGACCGCTACAGCGGCACCATCCGCTGGGTCGAAAGCCCAACGCGCGATAAGGACGGCAAGGGCTGGTACGAAATGAACATTCGTATCAACGAAAAGGCCGCCACCGAAAGCGCGGTGTTTGCGGATAAGGGGCCTGCGGCAGCAGCAGAAGATGCCTTCTTCGCAGCCGACACCTCGGTGCCGGGTCTTGGCGGTAAGATCAACTACATCGACATGATCGAGGACGACAGCGTCACCGACAGCAAGATCACCTACGAAGTGACGAGCGAACAGGCCTCGAAGATCCAGGTCATGAACTTCGCCAAGATCCTGCTTCTGATGGTCGGGCCGTTCAACGACGAATAATGCTGCTTGAGAAAAGACAAAGATAAAGGCGCGGCTCTTGCGAGCAGCGCCTTTTTTTTCGCATGCGTGCGCGGCAGGGCTACTTCTTGATCGTGTAGCCAAGGATGGCACCCGCCAGCACCAGATACTTGTCGGGCACTTGATTGATGGCCGGGAGAATTTGCGGGCCCCACGTGGCGACCGCTGCAGCAATGAGCGCGAAAACGAGAGCAGCCGAGAGCGTCGCCGAAGATGGCTGGCCCACTTCTTTCAGGATCTGGGCGGCGATGATACCTATCAGATAAACGACGATTGCAGCCACGATCGCAAAAATGAACAAGCTGAACTGGCTGAACTGCCCGAGCTTGACCGCGCCCATGAGGGCATTGGTGCCAAACCAGCCAACAGCGATTTGCAGAAGAATGAGAACCAGACGACCGAGCATGTTGTCCCCCCAGAGTTACGGCCCGGATCACCCCTCCGGCCCCAGTCGAGCAATACACCATCACGCAGTCGGGTAAAGGAGGGAATCTGGAACCGGTGATCTACCGGTTCCCGAGTGTCTCTATGCATCTGCCGTGACAGATTATCATTCGAGCGGTCAGACTATTTCGCCAGGACATAGTCGAACTTGCCAGGCTGGAAGATAAAGAAAAGGCAGTCGCTGTCGGACACGCATTTGGTCACGTGCTTCTCATTGCCCTTTTGAAGCCAATAGGACCCAGCAGGCAATTGAACGTCCGCCTTGCCAGGTTGCGTGTTGACGCCGACGCCTGAGATGACAACAGCAAAATAGTCTTCGGTGTGGGTGTGCAGATCGCTCACAAAATGCGCTGGCATTTTGATGAAGGTGCCGTGCTGCCCCTTGGAAAGATCCCCGTATGCAGGCGAGGCCTTGAGTTCACCGATTTGGGTTTTGACACCTGTTGGCCCAAATACAAAAGTAGACGCAGGGCGGCTTTCTGAAGTGTTCACACTATTGGCGTCTGCGGCGGCTGTGCCGGCTAACAGCATGATGCCAAGCGCCATTGCCGAAACGGCCGTACTGATCGTTTTCATCACCATTGTCCTTTCTGGGTTTTGAAGACTGAGATTGGGGTGCCGCGCCAGTTCCCCGGCGCGGCCGTTAGCGCGGCTTAGAGCGCGGCGGGTGCCTTGTCCTGGATCTTGGGCCAGTTGCCTTCTGCCTTCTTCAGATTACCGGGCACGTCTGCGTTGAACTTCTCGGCGATGTCGGCGTTCAGGTTCAGATAAAGCTTCCCGTCGACAATCTTCCACTGATTGGGATCGCCATCGAACTTCTTGGCGACCGAGACGCCGAAGGCGCAGTACCCGCCGTACTGGGGCGCGTACTTGGCCGGATTGGCCTTGAACATGTCCAGGTTGGCTTGGCTCGAGAAGTAATACGAGGCCCCGTTTGCAGCCGCGGCCAGCTTCGAATTGCCCAGCACAGGTTTGCCTTCGGTGAAGTAGGCGACGGGATCAAAGCCGTGCAAAGCGAGCGGTGCGCCAGCTGTCGTCAAACCCGACGAGGTGTTGAGTTCGTTGACGGCAAAGGCTGGAGATGCGGCTGCACCAAACAAGGCACTCGACAGCGCCAGCGCTGCGAGCAAGGTTTTAGAAGTCTTCATCGTGTCGTCTCCTATTTTTTGTGATTTGGCATGATGCCAGTTGATGTTCCGCAGCCGGTCTCGATCCCGGTCACGTGAGGTAGTGCCTGCAGGCTCGGTTATGGATCGAGGCCACCGTGCCCACCGACCCGCGGTCAGGCTGCGTTGCGCAGCGCAACCACGGGGAAGTCGATCTCGGTCTTGGCAACTTCGTTGATGTAGTTGGTCAGCGTGTTGAGGGCGACGTGCAGCACGATCTCGACGATCTGTGCATCGTCGAATCCTGCCGCCTTGACGGCCGCAACATCTGCGTCGGACATGTGTCCGCGTTCACGCACCACAGTGGCCGCGAAGCGAACGGCTGCGTCAGCCTTGGGATCGTTGGAAGCGCCAGAGCGGTTGGCGGTCATCTCGGCATCGTCGAGCTTGGCAACGTGCCGCCCGAGATACGAGTGAGCCGACAGGCAATAGCCGCAGCCATTGATTTCAGCGACGGCCAGCGCAATGCGTTCGCGCGTCTTGGCGTCAAGCGTGCCCTTTGCGAGCGCACCATTGAGACCGAAGTAGCCTTCCAGCGCCGCAGGGCTGTTGGCGATGACGCGGAACAGGTTCGGCACAGAGCCGAGTTGCTTCTTGGCACCTTCAAGGAGCGGCTGGGCAGCAGCGGGCGCAGCTTCGATCGAGGGAAAAGTTTGGATGCGGGTCATGATGGTCTCTTTCAGTTGAATTGAGCGATGCGTGTTCAGGGCAGGTGACAAGCAACATGATCCCTTTCATTCCGGAGGGGTATTCAGTATGATCGGGAACCACTATTCCAATTTGTGGAACTCAAAATGGACCGCTTTGAATCGATGTCCACCTTCGTTGCCGTCGTCGAGGCCGGTGGCTTTTCGGCAGCCTCGCGGCGGCTTGGAATGCCGCTGGCGACCGTCAGCCGCAAAGTTTCCGAGCTTGAAGCGCAACTCAACGTGCAACTTCTCACACGGACCACGCGGTCGATTGCGCTGACGGACATCGGCCAGCAATACTTCGAGACATCGCGCCGGTTGCTGGAAGAGTTGACTGAAGCCGAGCGCCTCGCCTCGGGCGAGTACCGGGCGCCACGCGGCGTGTTGACGGTTTCCGCGCCGGTCGGACTGGGGCGCATCTACCTCGCCCCCATCGTCAACGCGTACCTGGACGCCTACCCCGAGGTCGACATCGATCTGCGGTTCGCTGATCGTGTGATCAGTCTTGCTGAGGACGGCATCGATGTCGCTCTGCGTATCGGCGAGCTACCCGACAGCAGCCTTGTTGCAATCAAACTTGGTGTGATCCGCCGGGTCATTTGTGCCAGCCCCGCCTATCTCAAAAAGCACGGCACGCCGTCTCGCCCCGATGATCTGAGCCGCCATAATTGCGTGACGTTCACCAGTCTCGGCACACCGGGCGAATGGACGTTTCGTCAAGGCCGGCGAACCACCCGCGTGCCAGTCCGCTCGCGACTGTCAGCCAGCAGCGCCGATGCGGCAGCGGAAGCCGCGTGCGAAGGTCTGGGCGTTACTCAGCTGCTCTGTTATCAGGCCACGCCTTCGATCAGGAGCAAGCGGCTCAAACTGATTCTGCGCGACTTTGAGCCCGAACCGGTGCCGGTCAGCCTCGTCCACCCGAGCGGCCGCTCGATGCCGCAAAAACTCAGGTCATTCATCGATTTCGTCGTGCCTCGCCTGAAGCCGCGACTTGTCTTTGATCCCTGACTGTTGGCCATGCGCCCAATCGCGAGTGAAATAAAATCGATGCATAACAGGTTGCATCAGCGCCACAGCGGTCTTGCCAAGCCATGAGGGGACGTGCGAACTCTCGGCCCGAACACGGACGTGAGATTCGGGGAGGCGAGGCGCGCGTTACTGACGTGTGCCAAGCCTCATAACCGCGCCCTCTTTCCGTCAAACAAACACATACAAAACAACAG
>Ga0247836_1004115_pt1 | contig 18495 bp, 8 predicted proteins | sample LaCruzMarch2015__4_FD_187116 | JGI IMG/M metagenome (GOLD analysis project Ga0247836, IMG submission 187116) | Freshwater microbial communities from meromictic Lake La Cruz, Castile-La Mancha, Spain - LaCruzMarch2015_14m | ecosystem: Environmental > Aquatic > Freshwater > Lake | place: Spain... | reverse complement strand
CGCCAGGGAAAAAACTTAAATGTATATCTTTTAGAATAAATCTTTGATTTTCTACAATTTTAGAAACTCTATTCATTGTATAAATGTACTGCGCCATAACTGCTCCACTTTAATAATCTGTATCACTGAGTTTTATGTAGCATGGTTGTTTACAACCAGGGATCCTAAAAAGGTAAATCCCGGTTGCATGCAACCAGGCTACTTTAATCTAATTAATTTGTATCACTTTCTTTTATTTAGTTTCCCAATCAAGAATAACTTTTCCAGATTGGCCAGATGCCATTATTTGAAAGGCATTCTGATAGTCATCTATCGGAAAATGATGTGTAATAACAGGAGATATGTCTAAACCAGATTGCAGCATAGCTATCATTTTATACCAGGTTTCAAACATTTCTCGTCCATAAATACCTTTAATAACAAGCCCCTTAAAAATAACATGATTCCAATCAATCGCAGTTTCTTGTGGCGGTATTCCAAGAATTGCCATAGATCCGCCATGATTCATAACTCTCACCATATCATTTAGTGCTGATGGATTTCCGGACATTTCTAAGCCAACATCAAAACCTTCAGTCATGCCTAATTCATCCATAACTTCATTAAGCTTTTGGTATTTTACATTAACAGCTCGTGTCGCACCCATTTTACGCGCCAACTCAAGCCGATGCTCATTTACATCGGTTATCACTACATGTCTTGCACCAATATGACGTAAAATTGCAACTGCCATTATTCCAATGGGACCGGCTCCTGTAATTAATACATCCTCACCCACTACATTAAAAGCAAGAGCGCAGTGTGTGGCATTACCGAAAGGGTCAAGAATTGATGCTTGATCACCAGTTATATTATCAGGCAAGGGTAAAACATTAGTTGCAGGAATTGATAAATACTCAGCAAAACAACCTGGTCGATTAACACCAACGCCTATAGTATTTCGACAAAGATGAATTTTACCAGCGCGGCAATTTCTACATAAACCACAAGTAATATGCCCTTCACCAGAAACTCTTTGACCAACTTTAAGGCCTTTTACCTCTTTGCCAATTTCCGCAATTTCACCATAAAACTCATGGCCTACAGTCATAGGTACAGGAATAGTAGATTTAGCCCATTCATCCCATAAATAAATATGTATATCAGTCCCGCAAATAGCAGTTTTTTTAATTTTAATTAGTACATCATTAACGCCATATTTAGGAATAGGAACATCTTCCATCCAAATACCTGGCTCTGATTTTGTTTTAACTAAAGATTTCATTAGTACCCCCAAATTTTATATAACTTCTAATTCTTTACCTACTTTCTCAAAAGCTGCCAGTGCTTTATCTAAATGATGCAATTCATGTGCTGCTGACATTTGTGTGCGTATCCTTGCTAATCCCTTAGGTACCACAGGAAAAGAAAATCCAACTACATAAATACCTTCTTTTAATAATCTATCAGCCATTTTTGAAGCAATTGCTGCATCGCCCAACATCACAGGAATTATGGCGTGCTCACCTTCAATTAATTTAAAATTCAATTTAGATAAACCTTCACGGAAATACTTACTATTAGTTTTAAGTTTTTTAATAAGGCTATTATTACTTTTGATAAGTTCAAGAGTCGCAACTGATGTTTCAGCAATAACTGGTGCTAAGGTATTAGAAAAAAGATAAGGGCGAGATCGTTGTCTTAACCACTCAATAACAACACTATTAGACGCAGTATATCCGCCAGAAGCACCACCTAAAGCTTTACCTAACGTACCAGTAATAATATCAATACGATTAGTCACCCCAAAATGCTCTGGCGTCCCACGGCCTTTTTCTCCCATAAAACCTACGGCATGAGAATCATCAACCATAACCATCGCATCATATTTATCTGCTAATTCACATATTGCTGGTAAATTAGCCAAGGTGCCATCCATTGAAAATACGCCATCAGTTGCTATCAACCTAAAACGCGCAGATTGTGACGCCTTTAATTGCTCTTCTAAATCTTTCATATCATTATTCGCATAGCGATAGCGCTGTGCTTTAGATAATCTAATTCCGTCTATAATGCTCGCGTGATTTAAAGCATCACTAATAACTGCATCTTCACTACCCAAAAGAGTCTCAAATAAACCACCATTGGCATCAAAACATGAAGAATAAAGAATGGTATCATCCTTACTAAGAAATTCGCTTAAACTTTTCTCAAGATTTTTATGTGGCTCTTGTGTTCCGCAAATAAAACGAACTGAAGCCATACCATAACCATATTTTTCTAGTGCCGCTTCTGCTTTTGCGATTAACTCAGGATGATTAGCAAGGCCTAGATAATTATTTGCACATAAATTAATAACTTCATGGTGGTTTACATTTACAAGTGCCTGTTGTTGACTTGAAATAACCCGCTCTGACTTAAATAATCCTTCTTTTTTAAGACCATCTAACTCATTCTGCAAAAATTCAGTAAAACGATTATGCATGTGGCTCTCCAGATATTTATCAAATAAATTCTCTACATGACAAAAAATAAAACGCTTAAAATTCATCATGCCTGCGGGAATGAAAGACAAGCAAAAGTCAGTCAAATACTATCCACAGGAAAGACAATATCTTTTTTATCATGTAAAAAATTAATAAAGTATAGCAAATTTAACAAATCATCACTATGACAGATCGCACATTTTAACAAATGTTGTTAGAATACTGCGAAAACTTATACTCAAACGGTGAATCAAATGAATGTTCAATCTACGCGCATAAATATGATCAAACAACAATTACGCACTGGCGATGTTATTGATGAGTCTATACTTAAATTATTTATAGAAATCGCCCGTGATGAATTTGTACCTGCTACATATAAAGATTTCGCATATTCTGATATGCAATTAGAATTACCTCATCATCAAAGAATGATGACTCCACTTGAAGAAGCAAAAATATTACAAGCATTAAATTTAACTGGCAATGAAACTGTTCTCGAAGTAGGTACTGGAACTGGATTTTTAACTGCCCTTTTAAGCAAAAAATGCAAGAAATTAATGAGCATTGATTTTTATTCTGACTTTACAGCCAATGCAAAACTAAATCTAAATAAATATAAATGTAATAATGTTGAATTGATAACAGGAGACGCGCATAAAGGTTGGCTAGAAAAAGCGCCTTATGATGTTATTGTCTTTACTGGCTCTCTTGAAAAACTTACAGAAACGCATCTTTTACAAATAGTTCCTGGTGGCAAGCTATTTGCAATTATTGGTAAAGCTCCTCTTATGCAAGGTCAATTACATACATTAGATAAAAAAGGAAATTGGCATAAAGAAGTAATTTTTGAAACTAATATTCCTTGTTTAATCAATGAACCAAAACCAAACGGATTTATTTTCTAAGGCACATTTAAATGCAAAAGATACGCTTGGTTATTATCGGTTTAATTTTATCTGTATGCTTTATTGCACGCGCACAAGCGTCAGATCTACTCGAGATATTTAATCAAGCATTAGAAAATGATCCTACTTTTAAAGCGGCTTACAGTTCATTTATGTCAGCAACTGAATCAATACCTCAAGCGCGTGCAAGCCTTCTGCCTCAATTAACTGTTAGTGGTTCAATAAGCAGAAATGGATTGTATGTAGATGTACCAGGAGCTGATGGCCTTGATGGGTCGCAATTATATAATTCTAAAATGTGGAATGTTAGTGCATCTCAAACTATTTTTAATTACCAATCATGGTCGCAAATCCAATTTGCTAAGGCATCAGTTAAGGCAGCTCATGCAACTTTTAATAATGCCTCACAAGATTTAATGTTACGAACTGCCAAAGCTTATTTTGATGTACTTCTATCCAAAGATACCTTAAATAATGCCGAAGCTAAAAAACGCGCCAATAAAAAACAACTAGACCAAGCAAAAGAGCGCTTTAATGTAGGCCTTGATGCTATAACTTCAGTTTATGAAGCAAAAGCTGCATATGATCAATCTGTGGCCGACGTTATTACTGCAAAAAATAGACAAATCAACCAAAGTGAAAATTTACGTAAACTTACCAATTATGTTTATGATTACATATCACCTTTACGTGATAGCAAAATCCCACTTATAACCCCTGAGCCTAATAATGTTGATGAATGGGTGGCAACTGGTTTAAAGCAGAATTATAATTTATTTGCTGCTAAATATAACTTACAAGCTGCGCGTGAAAATATTAAAGTAAAATCGGCTGGAAGCTGGCCTACTCTAGCACTTCAGGGGCAAAGCACACAAACTGTAAATGATGGCGGTAGTAGTAACTTCTTCGTTCCTAATGATCAAAGATTATCAAACGTTGCTATCGCTATGAATTTTCCCGTATTTCAAGGTGGATTAGTCCAATCAAAAACAAGGCAAGCACAATTTGATTTTCAAACATCTAGTGAGCAACTTGAGAAAATATATAGAGATGTTGTCGTTAATAGTAGAATTGCATTTAATACAATTATTGATGGGATATCTAAAGTAAAAGCTGATAGACAAGCTATAATTTCGCGACAAAACTCTCTTGAAAGTACTTCGGCACAATTTGAAGCAGGCACTCGTACAATGGTTGATGTTGTAACTGCACAACAGCGATTATTTGAATCACAAGAACAGCTTGCAGCAGATCAATATGGATTAATCAACGCCATACTTAATTTAAAATACTTGGCAGGTACTTTAAACGTTAATGATCTAGCAGAAATAAATTCCTGGCTTAAAACAACTCGCATTAATGGCTTACCTCCGCAACAATTAGTCGATTCCATTAGTAAAAAAACTAGTCGTGATAAATAAGTTGCAATAACTATGATATAGCTCCTCAATAACCCAAATAAAAATGTTGTTCATTAAAAGAAGCGTGTGGGCTTTTTTATCCCACAGTGATTCTAATTATGGTAGTCGCTTCGTTTTTTCTTTATCACGATCCAGCGACTAGGAGGCGCGGCGACTTTAGCAGACTAAGGCTCCTTACAGACTTCTAAAAAACATACCAATAATTCTTAATTTTGCAAGCTTTGTGACGATTTCACCCGCAAGATACAACTTTGATACAAGTAACTCTTGATTCTACGGAGAGAAAATCTAGTGCGACACGAGGTAGCTAAATAGAACTGTAAATTCTATTTATCCTATGCATCTAACACCTTTTTTTATCCATTTATTTTAATATATTGGTTTCCTAAATATTATGGTGAGATAAATTTATCCTTGGGAATGTTTAACTATCGACAAGTTGTATACCCAGAATATGTTAGTAAGTGGGTTTGAAGCAGGGTTAAATCTACAGCGTCAATGACCATCTTAATAATACAACCATTATCCACTCAGTATAATTTAATGATATAATCCCCGTTTATTAATTTAGGTTATAAATATGAAACAAATACCTTCAGCCACTGAAAAAAAACTCCTTCATTATACTGGCAAAGGAATTGCTGATTTTAATATGATCCAACGTGGGGATCGTGTGATGGTTTGTTTATCAGGTGGTAAAGATTCTTTTACTATGCTCAGTATATTAAATACATTGCGCCGCCGCTCTAATAATAAATTTGAAATATTTGCTTTTACTTTAGATCAATCTCAACCTGGTTGGGATGATAGTGCATTAAAAGACTGGCTTAAAACTCGCAATATCCCACATGAGATTTTAACCCGCGATACTTACAGCATTGTTAAAGAAAAGATTCCTGAAGGCAAAACTTATTGCTCTTTATGTTCAAGACTTCGAAGAGGGATTATTTACCGCTATGCTGAGGAAAATGGATTTAATAAAATTGCATTAGGCCATCATCGTGATGATTTAATTATAACTTTATTAATGTCTATGTTTTATAATGGTGATGTACGCTCAATGCCACCTAAACTATTATCTGACAATAAAAAACATATTTTAATAAGACCTATGTGCTACGTTCAAGAGCGTGACATCATAACCTTTGCTGAAGAGGAAAAATTCCCCATAATTCCATGCACCCTTTGTGGCTCTCAAGAAAATTTAGCACGCAAGAAGATAGGAAATTTAATCAAAAGTTTGGCCGATGAAAATGCAAAAATTCCATCTAACATCTTACACGCTTTACAAAATATTAAGCCAAGTCAGTTAATGGATCAAAAATTATGGAATTTTAGAGAGCTTGAAAAAGAATTAGAATCAAAAGATGAGCCAAATAGTGAGGCTTTATTTTCAATAGATGAACTTGCAGAGGAAGAGTTTATTGAATAAAAGAGAGCTTAAAAAGAAAATATAATATACCTAAGATTCCTGAATACCGCGGTCAAGCCGCGGTACATATGTCTTTTAGAGTATTTTTGAATATCTATTGTAAATAAGCCATAATTTGCAAGAAAAAAATGCAAATATAACTGTTAACAAAAGTTAAACGTTGGTATAACATCTAAAACTCATAAACTACGCAGATATTTTTCACGATGACAAAAACTTTATTATTATCTAATTATCGTAAATTGCGAATTTATAAAAAGCGCAGCTTTAGATTTGATTTTATAGCGGCGATAGTTGTTTCTTTAGTCGCTATTCCTTTATGCTTAGGTACGGCACTAGCATCAGGTGCACCGCTATTATCAGGAATTTTAAGTGGGGTTATTGGAGGAATAATTGTAGGTATTTTATCAGGGTCTTCTGTATCTGTTAGTGGTCCTGCTGCGGGTATGGCGGCAGTAGTTTTATCTACTATTAGCCAGTTAGGTGATTTTAATACCTTTCTACTTGCTCTTATGCTAGCAGGTATAATACAAGTAATTATAGGCTTTACTCGTGCCGGATTTATTGCTGATTATGTTCCTTCAAATGTAGTAGAAGGCTTACTTTGCGCTATTGGAATTTTATTAATCGTTAAGCAATTACCATTCGCTTTCACCCTCTCATCTAGTCTTGCCGAATTAAAAATGCACTTATTAGATATGGATGAAGGATTAAGCCTTAAACCCTTGTCTGATATAATTTATCACATAAATAGCGGCGCTATTATTCTATCAATCATAGCTATGACTATATTAATTTATTTCGATAAAACAAAGATAAAATTACTTAAAATAATTCCAGGACCAATTGTTGCTGTAGTTATTGGAATTTTTCTAAATGAGGTTTTTATCTACTTAAATTCATACCTTGCACAAAATACTCCTCAATTAGTTAATATACCTCACCATGAAAAATTTAGAGATTTTATTGCTCAACTAAACTCTCCTAAATGGTCAGAATGGTCTAATCCTAAAGTATATTTCTATGCTCTAGTGCTAGCTCTAGTTGCATCTTTAGAAACTTTACTTAATATCAAAGCTAGCGAAAAAATTGATAAGAAAAGACGATCTTGTTCTAAAGATAGAGAATTAGTAGCGCAAGGTATTGGTAATTTAGCTGCGGGTTTTATTGGTGGGATCCCAATAACATCAGTAATTGTTCGTACATCGGTAAATATTCAAACTGGCGCAAAAACAAAATTTTCAACAATTTTGCATGGTACTATAATTCTTTTTGCAATTATAATACTCCCAAAAACTTTAAATAAAATTCCATTATCAACATTAGCTACAATCCTCATATACACAGGTTATAAGCTTACAGAACCATCTATCTATTTCAAAATTTATAACCAAGGGGTAGATCGTTTTGTCCCCTTTATAGCTACAATAATATCTATTGTTATGCTCAACATTCTTGAAGGGATATTAATAGGTTTATTTATCAGTTTATTTTATATTCTAAAATCCAATAGTAGTACTCGCCTTAATATTATTAAAGAAATATACCCTAATGGCGTTACTAATAGATTAGTTCTTCCTCAACAAACAACCTTTTTAAACAAAGCTTCATTAATAGCGGAGCTTAATGCTATACCTACAAAATCACAATTAATTATCGATGCACGTTATTCTGACTATGTAGATAAAGAAATTGTAGAGTTAATTACTGATTATCAGCAGCATCAAGCACCAAATAAACAAATATTGCTAAATCTTATGGGCTTTAAAGAAAATTATAATATTCATAATTATATCGATTTTATTAATGTTACAACTTTTGATGTACAAACCATAATTACGCCACTTCAAGCACTTAACATTCTAAAAGAAGGAAATCATCGATTTTTAGCTGATACTTGTATTCATCGTAACTTAAAAAATGATATAAAACATACAGCTAGCACTCAGCACCCCATTGCCGTGGTTTTAGGATGCATAGATTCACGAGTACCTGTTGAAACTATATTTGATATGAGTTTTGGTGATCTTTTTTGTATTAGAGTTGCAGGAAATGTTGTCAATGATGATGTGCTTGCTAGTATAGAATATGCTGGTAATATAATTGGGGCTAAACTAATCGTTGTCTTAGGGCATACACGTTGCGGTGCTATACAAGCGGCTTGTAATGGAGTTGAGGCGGGTCATATCACTCAACTTCTTGCCAAAATAAAGCCATCAATTACTGCAGAAACACAAACCGTACACCATCGTACAGGCAATAATATAGAGTTTGTCCATAATGTGACAGAAATTAATATTGCCAATACTTTACTGCACATTTATCAGGAATCTAAAATACTAAGAAAAATGATTGATTCTGATGAAATTGGCCTTATAGGCGCTATATATGATATTAGTACGGGAGAAGTTAATTTTAAAGATTTCTCAGCAACAGTTAGAGTTTTTGACGATAGTAAACTTGGCAAATTACAGCCAAAACTTAAAAATTTATTTGCTTGAAGTTTTGAAAGGAAAGATATGCGTTCATCACAATTTTTATTAGCCACTCTTAAAGAAACTCCTAATGATGCTGAAATCATTTCGCATCAACTAATGTTACGTGCTGGAATGATTAGAAAGTTAGGATCTGGCCTTTATACTTGGCTACCGCTTGGTTTTAAAGTATTAAAGAAAATAGAACAAATTGTTCGTGAAGAAATGAATCGTGCGGGGGCCATGGAAATATTAATGCCCGCAGTACAACCAGCTGAATTATGGCATGAAACCGGACGCTGGGAGACTTTTGGCGGGCAACTATTAACTATGCGCGATTCTAACAATCGTGATTACTGTTTTGGTCCTACGCATGAAGAAGTAATAACTGACTTAATGCGAAATGAGCTACAGTCTTATAAACAATTACCAATTAATTTATATCAAATTCAAACTAAATTTCGTGATGAAATAAGACCTCGTTTTGGCGTAATGCGTGCACGTGAATTTATTATGAAAGATGCTTATTCTTTTCACTTAAGCGAAGATTCTTTAACAAAAACGTATGATGTAATGTATCAAACCTATTGCAAAATATTTGACAGGCTTGGTCTTAAATATCGGGCAGTAGAAGCAGATACTGGCGCTATTGGTGGCGCAGTATCTCATGAATTTCAAGTTTTAGCAGACTCAGGCGAAGATTTGATTTTTTATAGTGATAAAAGTAGTTATGCTGCAAACATTGAGCAAGCAACTAGCCAAATCCCTAATAAAGCTGATTCAAAACCAACTGAAATTATGCAAAAGGTACCGACTCCTGATGTAAAAACTATTGAGGATGTTGCTAAATTATTAAAAGTCGCCCCAAATCTTACTGTTAAAACATTAATAGTTGTGGGTAATGAAGATCCTCTAGTTGCATTAATAATAAGAGGAGATGATGAGCTTAATGAAATAAAGGCTGCTAAACATCCATTAGTTAAATCACCATTACAATTTGCTGATGAAGATCTAATTTTAAAAAGCTTAAAGGCACCGATTGGCTCATTAGGCCCTGTTGCGCTTGAAATCCCAATTATTGCTGATCATCACGTCAAAGCTATGACATCGTTTGTATGTGGGGCGAATCAAAAAGATCATCATTATATTAATGCATCATGGGAAAGAGATGCTAATTATTACGAGGCTTATGACCTTCGTAATGTAAAAATCGGAGATATTAGTCCAGATGGCATAGGCTCATTACAATCTTGTAGAGGAATTGAAGTAGGACATATATTCCAACTAGGAGATAAATATGCAAAAGCTATGAATGCATCAGTTCTAGATGAACAAGGTAAGCTAAAAACCCTAACGATGGGTTGCTATGGACTTGGTATTTCACGAGTGGTAGCAGCAGCTATTGAGCAGCATCATGATAATAATGGAATAGTATGGCCACAAAATATAGCTCCTTTTCAATTAGTAATTATCCCCATAAATAGCGACCGTTCACCAAATGTAAAAGAAACTGCAGAAGATATTTACAAGCTATGTATAACTCTTGGCATTGATGTATTATTAGAGGATAGAAAAGAGCGGCCTGGAGTATTATTTGCTGACACTGATTTAATTGGCATACCACATAGATTAGTTATTGGAGAAAGGAGTTTGGCTCAAGGCGTTATTGAATATAAAGCACGGAATCAATCTGAAAGCACTAATATTTTAATAGCTGAACTTTCTGAATTTATAAAAAATTTATTTATTTAACAAAAAATTATTACTTTATTGATAACATAAATTTATATATAGTTGATTAAATTTTAAATGCATATATTTTATCAATATTACATATGATTTTTATGTCTGTCGTTCCTGCGTAGGCGTGAATCCATTAATCATGAGGCAGAGTGCTTGATTTTTGGATGGATGCCCTCCTGCGCGGGGATGACAGACAAAATTTATTGATACCTCAATGTTGGGCCTTGGCCCAACAAAGTTATTGTACTGTTCATTATTATCTTGGGCAAAGGCCCAACCTACTATATCAGTTTGTACGATTATTAATGTTAAGCAGAACTACAAAACATTTACGATCGCAATAATAGTATATTCAGGATGATGGATTTAAATTTTGCGCTATGAAATAGACGGTAATATTAGCAATGAGTAATTTTAATGAGGCGGCTCGCACTCTTAAAAATAAAATTTCCGAGATAGGAGGTAAAGATTACTCCTATTCCGTTAGTTGGCTAACTTCCCCCAAACAATATTCAAACTACACAGATAACGCCTTACAAGCAGTATGGAATATTGCTGATATTTTACAAAAAGCAACTGTAGCTAGTAACATATTTTCATCATATACCGTTCTTCTTCGTTATTATTCTAATCTTTCTAATTGTTTTGATTATTTAGAAGAAGGAACTGGAATACTACAGATTATTGATATTAAAACATACCATCTTGGTATGGCACTTCAACGTTTATTTAACGTACTTATAAATGATCAAAAAATAAAAAAATTAATACCTACAAATCAATTAATAAAATTAGAAGAAATATATATAAAACTTGGACCAAGAATAATTCAATTTCAACAGCATTCAAAGGCAAGATTAATTAAATACAAAGCACATCTAGAATTAGATATTTACTTCCATAAAAGTATGCCAAACCCTGATTTTATTGCCATAGATAATGAACGATATGAATATAATATATCTTTTTCTACTGCAGATGATGATCATCTTCGAGCACTAGAACATAAAGATTATTTTATAAATTTAATTGCATTATTAAAAAAACATGAAGATGAACTTAGACAACATGAAAGCAAATTAGAAGAAGCCTTAAACCATTTCATATCTAATAAACATCCTCTTCCTAAAAGAGAAGAAGAAGTTTTTTATGAAGAATTTTCTAGTGCTAGAGAATCAACTGTTCTTTTGATAAAGGATAAACATCAAAAAGCTAAAGATGAAAGATCACAAATAAATATATTATTAACTAAAGCCATAGCCAAGCATCAATCAATATGTGAACTCTTAGCTAAGATAATTATTGCTAGAGAAAATGAAATAGAACAAACTCCAATAACACCAATTAGTCCACTGCCAGAAGTGCGAGAAGATATACATATACCCACACCCTCACCAAAAATAGAATCATCCCTTCCAAAGATTATACCTAGAAACCCAAAAAGTAAAAAAATTAAACAAAATGATATAAGACACCCTCACCTTTCACCTCCAATTTCACAATCTTTAACTTCAATTATTCAAGCTCAATATACTATGAAAAAAACTGGAGAAGTTAAGAGTAATAAAACTTGCAGAAAAATCACACGAACAGGCCTACGGTGTAATTTTATGCCACCACCTTCTTCCCAAACTATAAATATTCAAACTTTAGACACCATTAAAACAACATTTTTCGGTAGTGATCCCATTAACATCTGCGGTATTTTTGGAGATTATTTAAAAGAGCGAGCCGAAACTTACTGGATTAGAGACTTAATTGAACAGTTAGGTTATTTATTATTTGGTTTATTTAACTATAAAACGGAATATTTGCTTAGATTAGAATATATATTAAAATTAAAAGAGGAGATGAGATCCTACCAAACAAATATTATCAACTTCGACGCGCTAAATGATTCAATTACGAAAGGCATACTAATTTTCCGCCCACGATCACTACTTACACCTGAATATCAAAAATCATTACATTGCAAATTATTTGAATTTAAATATAAATTATCGATTATGCATCCTAAATCTAGTTTAAATAATGAAACCTTATTTCATGATAATAATCTAAAAAAATAATCCTTTATTAATTAACACCATGAACGCTTTTTAGGATATATGCTCATATATTACAACTCAATACATCAAATGTATTAAAATCATAAAAAATGCTTAAAATTTAATACAAAAACCAGGCAATATCTGAATAAACGTACTATATTAATAATATATATTGATTATTATAAGGCTGTTTTGGTATGAGAAGAGTCTTGGAAGGGATCATAATATTATTTAAAGAAGATATAAAAATCGCCGATGCCAGTAAGGCAACAAAAGATAGTCTATTAAAATATATTACTAATAAAAAATATTTTTCAAAAGAATTAATTAGCTATTTTAATCGAAAAGATTCAACTATACCGTTTAAAATTGAACCGACAGATCCAACTCAAGTAGTAGCGCTTAAAAAAATACTTAATGCTTTGGAAAATACAGAAGCGGCATTTAGAACTGTTGAATCTATTAATATTAGTCAAGATAGACACTCTATTTTAATTATAAGTGACGTAATTAGGGTTATTTTTGAGGAAATAAATAAAATTTACACTATCTTAAAATTAATCAATGAAAGTAGCGCTGATATTCAATCTATTGTGGGACCATATATTCAAAAATTATTACCAAAAATCAAGATAGGAGCTCAAGCATTAGAGTACTTTACACCTAAACGACCTGATGAAACCTTAGGGGAAAACTTAGGAATAGCGGTAAAAATGCTCCCTACTCAAACATTAACAGAAGATCAAAGTTTAGACAACTTAAGTCATCTAATTTATCAAATACCACATTATTTTGAAGAATTACAAAAATTAATATCTAAAGGCTCATCAGGTATTGCAACACGTTCGATAACCTCTACTAAAAAATATCAAGCTGCAGTATTAGCAAATGCAGCATTATTAAAGAAAGATTTTGAAAAAATTAGTACCGCAGGAGGAATTCTCCCCTGTCTTAATGTATTTACTAAACTAATTTCTCTTAGTACAGATTTGGTAAATACAGGAGCACCTCTTACTAAACAAGCTTACTTAGATGCGGTAGCAAAACTTGAAGATGTTAAACACAATATACTTCCTCAATTAATTTCAGAACTTGAAATGTTTGAAGAAAGGATGGGCCTAAAGCCTGGTTTATTAACAGATCCTGCTCTTGCTCAAATCGATGCATACTATACTCAATTAGCTAACCAAGTAGATAGTATTGCATATGCGGCTGGAGTTCTTGATACATTAGCAGCTGGATTGGATTCAAGCCTAGGACGGGTCGCTAGTTGGGTGGTAGGTAGTAAAACTCTAATAAAAGATCCTGGAGAACCATTAACACCCACCCCAAATTTAAACATATTGATGGATGATGAATTTGTTGAAAAAAGAATGGCGCATCAATTAAGTCGCTTAAATGAAGCCAAATTTAAAGCAGTTGATAATACAGCGCATACAGCTGCAAAAAGTTTTTTTAAAAAGGTTGCCGAGTATAATAGTTATATTTACGCACCAATTTATAAATGGAGCCTAGCGAATTTAAGTCAAACTGATAAAGATGCTTTAATCGCTGATTATAAAAAATTCCAGGCTTATTTTGCAGAGATTCATCCTGAAATTGATAAATTAATTGTTGATGCCCTGACAAAACCCACTGGTAGCAACATAGTTTCGAGATTATGGGATTCTGAATATAAACAATTATGGGGTAAAGACCACTTTAACACCGTTTGTATCTGTGAAAAATCAGTTTTGGAAAATATTAATCATAAAGTTGCAGAAGCTCATTTTCAAGAGCAACTTATTAGAGAAACAATGATTCATGCAGAAGAAACGCCTAAAATACTTCATATAAAAAGAGAAGAACCAGGATTACCTGAACAAGCAAAACCATTTAAAACTATATTAACTATATCAGTAATACCATTTAAGCCACTTGCCTTAAGCCAAGAAGAACAAAAATCTGCCGATGATTACCATAATTTAGGAATAGCCGTAGCCTGCCAAATTACCCAATTAGAACAAGCCAAAAATGGTGTTATGGAATTTTTAAGTTATCTTGATGAATTTACACCTGAAAATCCTGAAATTGCTTCTTTAGATGAAGCTCATAAAGAAAAATTACGTATTGCTTATAAAAAATTCCAAACACAATTAGTTGCTATGCCAAAATTTAACCTTATCAATACTGAATTAATAAATAGTCTTAACTCCGATTCAGGATCAGTAAATGCCCTAGAACTTCATAGATATCTGAAAAAAATTAATAAAAATTTAAATGATACAATTAGCCAGTTAGAACAAAATAAAGATTATTATATTTCTAAAGAACATACCAAACGGCAACAGGAGGATAAGCAATCTACATTAGAACCTAAAGGAGTATCACTCGGGAAAAAAACGCTTTTTGGCATTTTTAACGAACTAAAACTGTCTGAATCACTTGATGAATTTTTCAATAATAAATTTCAAAAATATCTAAAAGATAATCTTTCTCCTACAATCTGGAAGGAACTATCTGCTGATCTAGAAACAATTGAGACATCAGAATTACCATTTTTAGAGTTACACAAAGATACACCTGAAGTGGCAATGTATAAAAATTTAATAAACTCTATATATAATTTGAAAAGTGGTTTAAAAAAACTCGAGGATTTATATAATTTCGGTGATCCAAGTAATATAATTTTTCAGGGCATACTTGTCGGTAAAGCTGCTGATATTATTATAAATAATATTCTCCCTAGCAAATATTACCTTCAAAAAGCAGCAGAAAATCCCTCATTAAAAAAAATGGTTCAAGAAGGTCTTGATTTATTAGAACCATTAAAATATATACCAATTATGGGCGATTATATAAAACAAGATAAAGATCGCATAGAAGAAAAACCTGACATAATCATAGCTTGGCAACAACAACAAGAACTTGTAAAAAGAGCAATGTCAATTGCACCTAAACAACAAGATGATAGCCCATCTTTAACACCCTCAAGTTTGACTTCAAACGCTACTCCAACAACAACTCAACCATTTAGTGAAGGTAATAAATCATATTTAGAGCTAATAGCTGAAAGCTTATATCAAGTTCCAATACAATTAAATAAACTTCAATTTGCTCCAGAACCAAATCCTGAAGAGACTGCAAAAAAAATTAAAGAATTTGTTGATGGTTTAAATAGCTTAACTTACTATTTTGATAAAATACCAAGCCCTGACACTATTCAAAAAATCTTAACAGCACAAGCAAAAGTTCAAATTCAAATCTCAGAAATAGCTAAATTAGGACTACAGTTAACTTTTGGCCATTTAAAAGAAATTCAATCTGAATTTTCCACGTTATTGTTAGAAGCCGCTGATAAAATAGAATTTAATTTAGGACTTAAACCCGGTACCTATTCAAATATCGTAAGTGAAAGATTTAATAAGTTTTATAGTTCTCTAATAGCTAATTTACCTTTTGAAAAAGATCAAACTGGATTGGAACTATTAATTGATGCGACCAGCACACAAAAGCGACTAACAAGAGAACTTGAGCGCCTAGAAAGCACAAAAACTGATTCTTCAGCCACTGATACTGAAATAAGTATATTTGGTTGTGAACATACCACTCCATTGTATCAGCCCTATGTAGTTTTGAAACAATCAGCTATGAATATAAATGGGAGAATAGACAATCCCACAATAGATGAATTAAGAATAGCTAATGAAGCATATCAAAACATTCAACCCTATTTAGTAAAAATTAATTCACTTTTTACTAAGGATTACATTTTAAAATGCAATGATCCTTCATCATTATCAGATGCTATTGATACTCTCTTTAAAGAAAGACTAAAAATTCATAATCATTCCTCTAATTTTGATAAAATAATGGATTTATATTTAAACTCTGACTTTTCTAAAGAGGAAGATAAGGTAAAATTTTTAAGATATTATGAAGAATTACGACCTATTCTTAGTAAAGTGGAGTGGAGACATGAAGAATCTTCATATAAATCCTTTTTTCTTCGAGAATTACAAACACCTGAAGATTTTACTAAAGCCGCTGAAAACATCCTTAAAAATGAAAATAAATTGCAAGAATTAATTGCAGCTATTAGTCATGCTAAAGAAATCAAAAAACAATTATGCAAAGAGCGTATTGAATATTTTAAAGATCTATTAGAAACGCAAGAACATATAATAGGAAAACAAAAAATTGAAAACTTTAAAGAAAATCTATTTAGCAAATATATTAATGCTAATATTGAAAGTCTCCTAGCAGTAGATTTTGTACAAGAAAACACCGAAATTTATTTGCAAGAAATGATGAAATACTTACTTGCAAACAAAGCCGATATTCTTAAAGACATTACATTAAAAGATGACATTGAAGAAGAAATTTCTGCTAAAATAAAAAAAATATTGCCAAAAATTAAAGATGATAATAAACAAGCTTTTAAGGAACTGATTTTTAATAATTATATTAAAAATTTAATTCCATCCGAACTTGGCATTTATAAAGATTTATTCATACAAAAAATAATCCCAGAATTTTTAGCAAAAAAAGATGAAATACTTAGTGACGTAGATTTTGATAAAGATATTAGTAAAACTATTAATTCTCGAATAGATGCATTTGCCCCATCAATTTTTAAAAATCACGTTGATTTAAAAAAAGCATACTCTGAGTTAAATCAAACTTATATACAAATTAATAAATTATTAGAGGAAGAAAATAATAAAGCTAAAGATAATCCTTGTCGGATTGAAAAAATAGAACTATTGGAGACTTTAAAGGATAGATTAGTCAATGTTCAGGAATATAGCATTCAAGATCTTACAAAACTTAATCTTGATGCTAAAAATGAATTAAAATCCTTAGAACATAAAGATGCCTTAATTAGTATTTATGATGTATTAGAATCACTTAAAAAAACCATTGAAGATGATACAAAAGACCTACCTCTAGATAAAACAATAAAATTAGCCCCTATTAATGAAATGCTATTAATATTAGCTGAAAGAAGTGTAGATGCACCTCAACGCTTAAAAATTGTTGTAGAAAAACTTAAACCAACCGCCCCACTTTCACTAACAAATACTAGCCATTATCTTATTAATGAAGAATTCAAAAGCCAGCTTTATATTAATTATATAAACACCTCAATTAAAATAAAACTGCAACAAGAATTAGGACTATTTGGTAATGTACTTTTGCAAAAAATAATGGAAGATTTAATCTCTAAAAAAACAGAAATTATTAAAGATTTAACCATTGAAAACATCAATGAATTAATCGGCGCTAAAGTAGAAGAAGCTATACAAGATATTTTCAAAAAGCCCAACTATAAAGAATTTACTGAGCTGTGCAAATATATTGATACATCGTTAGTTAACGAAAGATTATTATTACAAAATCAAAGAGAAATGATTAAAAAAGAAGAGCCGCATTTATCATCAATGGAGATAGAATCTAGATTAAACAAATGTAGAATAGAAAAAATCTCTGCGCTAGAAAAATTCATAGAGGCCAATAACACCCCAGAAGAAGTAACAGATAAATTTCTTCAAAGTAGACTTAATGACTATATTAAATTTAATGAAAATTTAGAACAATATGACCAAATGATAAAAATATATGAACATCTTCATTTAATGCAAGCAAGTGTTGATGATGATCCTGATTATTCATTAGCTATTAAAAGAGAAAAAACAAAGGAAATAACCAAAATACAACATTTACTAATAGATAACTCTGACACCCTTTCAGTTGCAGAGCGTTTAGATAAAGTAAAAGAATATGGTTCAAGCAAAAAGTGTGAAGCAATTTTATTTAAAAATGCTAGTTATCCTTTCATAAATCTATGTAAAGTATTTTATCAATTATTATCAAAAATAATTCCAATTCCATACTTTGAAAACAAATATAAATCTATAGTTAATGAAGAATACAACTTTTCAATATTTAAACAGCAACTTTCACATATCAAAGAAAATTCACAAGAAACACCAGAAGCTCAACCAGAAGAAAGTGATAG
>Ga0247836_1004110_pt1 | contig 18511 bp, 15 predicted proteins | sample LaCruzMarch2015__4_FD_187116 | JGI IMG/M metagenome (GOLD analysis project Ga0247836, IMG submission 187116) | Freshwater microbial communities from meromictic Lake La Cruz, Castile-La Mancha, Spain - LaCruzMarch2015_14m | ecosystem: Environmental > Aquatic > Freshwater > Lake | place: Spain... | reverse complement strand
TTCCGGGCCTGCCCTCCGCCATTTTCGCCGTGCCGGTCGTATTGGCCGCGTCGCGCGGGGGAGGACTGACGCTCGCCCTCGCTGTCATGATTGCGGCCCTGCTGATGGGAGTTGCGCTCATCGCGGGCTGGCTGAGCTGGCGCATGTTCACCTATCAGGTACTGCCGGATCAGCTGGTGATCTCCCGAGGGATCATCAATCGGTCGCGCCGGTCGATCCCCGCCCAACGCATCCAGGATGTCTCGATCAAACAGGGTGTGCTGGCGCGCCTGATCGGACTGGCCGAGGTCCGCATCGAGACCGGCGGCGGCGAGAAGGACGAAGGTCGCCTCGATAGCGTCAGCCTCGCTGAAGCCCATCGGCTTCGCGAGCTCCTTCGCGGCATGAGCCGGGCCGCGGCGGCCCCCGCTACAGTCACTCCTCTGAGCAGCGACGCTGACGAGCCCATCCTGTTTCGGCTGGGGTTCGGACGTCTGCTGTTTTTCGGGCTGTTCAGGTTCTCGCTCCTCTGGATCGCCGCCATTCTCGGTGCCGGCCAATACCTCGATCAGGCGCTGGACCCTGACCGGGATCGGTGGGCGCAGGTTTGGGACCTCGCCGAACAGGAACTGCTTCCGCGGCTCAGTCTGGCGTTCGCCCTTGGCGCGGCGGGTGTGGCCATCGGGCTTGGACTGATGGCCGGGGTCATCCGGACGATCCTGCAATACTATGGCTTCAAGCTCTCCCTTGCCGAAGGCCGGTTCCGATATAGTCGCGGGCTTCTCACGCGGAGCGAGGTGGTGGTCGCCCGGCGGCAGATCCAGCTTGGCCTTGTCGAATGGGGGCTGCTGAGCGGTGCGCTCGGCTGGTGCGCCTTCAAGGTCCAGACCCTCGGAGGCAGCGACCATGTCTCTGGCCGCCAGGAGCTTGCGCCGTTCGCCAGGGCCTCCGAGGTCCAACCGCTCATCGCCCTCGCCGGGCTACCCGGCTTTGACCGGTCTGGACTCAGACCTGTTTCCTCCTGGCATACCCGGATCGCGCTTATCGGCTTTGTGGCAATCCCGGCGTCGGCCCTGGGCGTGGCCGCCATCTGGTTTCCGCTCGCCGGTCTTCTCCTGCTCACCCTGCCCCTCACGCTGGCCGTGGCGCTCTTGCGACGTCGGCACCATCGCTATGCGCTGGCGGAAACCAGTTTGCTGGTCAGTCGGGGTGTACTGAAGCGACGGGAGTGGACGGTTCCCTATGGCAATATCCAGTCCGTCACCCTCCGGCGTGGGCCTTTGCAACGACGGATGGGGGTCACGTCCGTAAGGATCGATACGGCAGGTGGAAGCGGGCTCAACGGCCCCCACATCCATGACCTGGTGCACGGGGATGCGACGGAGCTGGTGCGCCAGCTGATTGAACGCGTGGAAGCCGCCCGGGCATCCACGAGCCAAGGGCCGGGCAGCCGCACCGGGCCTTGATTGCCGCGCGTGCCGCTCAGTGCACGGGTCCTGATGTGCACCGGGGCACGACCCAAGGTGACCTGCCCCGGAGACTTTCCGCCGCGCGGCGCGGGAGTCCGGCTCTTGAAAGGACGGATCGAATGAAGCGATCACGGTTCACGAGAGAGCAGATCATCGGGATACGGCGGGGGAACGACGTCGGTGCCGCGGCGGCGGCGCAGGCGCGTGAACAAGGCTGAACGATCTGGACTTTTGCCCCAAGGACTCCGGGCGGTTGTGCTCTCCCGAAAAGGGAGCAAATCCGGGCCTTTGTCCTAGTTCACCAGCCGCGTCCCGCTCGCACCCATTCCGCCGGCATTCGGGCCAACGCCGTTGGGGACCGGTACGTCGCTGCCGTCATAGTCGGCATTGATGCGAATCCTCGCAGTGCCGTTCGAAAGGACCTGTTTCGCGACAATGACCGTCCAGGCACTGTCCTCGGCCGCAACGCCGTTGCCGGTGACCTGAAGAAATCCGTTGCGGACATAGACGACCCCGAGGAGTTGCTCGACGTTGCTTCCCGGGAGGATGATGTTGGGCGAGTTGCCCGCGACCGTCGCCATGACCATGCCCGCATACGGTCCACTCTTGCGGCCGATCAGATTCACCCGGGCGTACATACCACCAAATAGGGGATCCGAGCCGTGATCAAAGAAGAGGAAGACGTCCTCTCCATGCAGCCTTCCGTGCCCTAGCAGTTGTACATTCTTTCGGAAGAAATGGTCGCCGGGCCTCAGCACGACTGTCGTGTGGTTTTTTATGATTATCGGCTGACAGTGAAAGCCGGGATCGAGATAATGTGTGCCGTCATCTTCATAGGTTATCGGGTTACTTTGTCCGTTTCCGAAGAACGGACATCCATTCAGGCTGGGGAAACTCATGGAGGCGAACGGGTCCACAATTTCGGCGGCTCCCTGCCCCGGTGTCGGCGTCATGCCCCCGCCGATTGCCGTCAGCCTGGACTGAATCTTGCGGCCCTCGATCTGCGCGGCCGGTAGGGGCGGTGCGGGATCCTGGACTTTGATCTTCGCGTTGGAGTGAATGCCACGACTTTGATCTTCGCGTTGGAGTGAATGCCACAGTCCGGGGCCATGATGCGGGAGCTGCCCAACACATCAATCATCAGGCCGGTCGTCCCGGTCCCAAGGACACAGAGGGGAGTCTTCCCAACGGATACCGCAGTGGCCAACGCCTCGAAATGCCATCCGCCCGGAGGCAGCATATTGGCGAAGAATGAGATGCGGTGACCCTCAAGCCTCACCTGGATCGCGCGCTGCTCGTCCTGTTCAATCACCTCGTATTCCGCCTCGACCGTCGGCGCGTCGGCCCATTGGCTCATTTGCGCCTCAACAAAGGCCTCGGCCCGTCCAAGGGCCACGGCGTCATCCGCCGCCAGGCCAAGGGTGGGGGCTGCGGCAAGCGCCGCCGCGTCAGCAATGGCCTGGAGCCGGGACTGGGCTGTCGTGACGGCAGCAAGATCAATCGCGCCGACGCTCAACATGGCGACCGCCGGAACGGCCAGGGCGAATTTCAGGGCGATGGAGCCCCGGGTCTCGCGCAGAAGCCGCTGCAGCAGTTCCAGCGCCCGACGTCGAAGACCGGGGATCATGCGGGCCTCGCGCTGGCGCTTGGGATGCGCAAGACATCGACGGCAGGATAACCCGGCCGGTTCAGGTCCAGCCGCCCGGTTACGAGCGCGAACAGCCGGCGGCGCATACCTCCGCTCCCGGACCGCAAATCCTCAAGACCTGTCATCAGAGCAGCCGACAGATGGCCCGGAGGAGCATAGATGGAAGGCATGGGCTCTCCCGGATTTCCCAAAGCGAACTGACAATTTGTCGGTTCAAGCCACTCAGTCGTCGTCAGCCTTGCGCAGAGGAGGCCTGTAACCGGCGATTCGGGCAAGTCTGCGCAGTCGCGACGCCTTGCCTCACAGGGCCGGGTCGCGACGGTTCGATGAACGCCGGCCAGACCCTCCGGAGCAACCCGGGGCCCGTAAAGCGCAGGATCGCCCCGATCCGGACGTTTCAACCGAGCCCGGGGATGCCTCCTTCGCGCGCCGCCTTTGCAGGGGCTGCAGGGCGGTGCCCCGAGTTCGGGGACTTCAGCGGTGGATCACGGGCGTGTCGACGAGGGACAGCGGCGGGTGTCCCCGTCAGCCCCGCCGACCGGCGATCTGACCCGGATCAGAGGGTCAGCCACGCCAGGTGGGTGAGGGCGGCGGCCAGGGTCAGGATCATGGCCACGGCTGTGCGCGGGCCGGCGACCAGGCTGGAGACCGGCTGGGCGGGAAAGGCCATGGCATGGGTCAGGGCCACCATCTTGTACTCATGGGCCCGCAGGAAGGCCGCATTGGTCGAGAGCACCATCATGTCGCGGCGGCTGCGATAGCGCATCAGGCCGACCAGGCTCCAGCCCGGGTCCGGGGGGACATTGAGCGGGTCCACATAGGCCGAAACCTTGCGGCAGGTCAGCAGGGGCACGCCGCCGCCGGCAATCAGCGTCGGGGCGAAGACCGAGAAATAGTGTTTCATCAGGTCTGTGCCGCTGCGGGTCTTGCCCGAGACCGGGTCGATCGCCGGGTCCGTCCGTATACGGATCAGGTTGCACATGATGAACTCGCGCCCGTCATCCTTCTCCAGGAAGCGACGGATCACGCCCATGTCATTGAGGCCCTCGGGCCAGAGGGCCTCGGCCCGGGCCATGAAAGCCTCGATCTCATGCGGCCGCAGCGGGCCGCGCCAGTTGTCGTACCAGAGCCGAAAAATGGCATAGAGGCCCGCGGCCAGAGCCCAGCCCATCCAGGGGTGAAAACTCATCAGGACCTCAGTTCGACCAGGTCACATAGGTGTCGCCCTGACGGATCGGCTCCTCGCCGGTCCGGTCAACCCCGACCGGTGCCTCGACCAGGGCCGGCCACATCGGCGCCATCTGGGTGGCGTCATGGGCCTGCAGCTCTGCCTTCAGCCTGGCGACGATCTCGGGCCGGCTGGCCGCCAGGTTGGTCTGTTCGGTCGGATCGTTGGCCAGGTCGTACAGCCAGACACGCGCGGGCCGGTCGAGCACCTGCAGTTTCCAGTCACCCGAGCGCACCACACGGTAGCCGCCCGAACGCCAGAACAGGGATTCATGCGGCCGTCCGGCCCTGTCGCCGGCCAGGAAGGGTGCCAGGTCGACGCCGTCCATCCGCCGGTCCGTCGGCAGGGTCGCTCCGGCAGCGGCCGCCGACGTCGCGAAGATGTCGAAATGGGAGACCGGCTCTGCCAGCCGCGTGCCGGCCGGAATCCGTGCGGGCCAGTTCATGTAATAGGGCACACGGATCCCGCCCTCGAAGAAGGTCAGCTTCCAGCCCCGGAACGGCTTGTTGATGTTCGGCAGGCCGACATAGTTGGCCCCGCCGTTGTCGCTGCTGAAGACCACCAGGGTGTTGTCGTCGAGCCCCTGGGCCTTCAGCTCGTTCATGATCCGGCCGACGCCGCGGTCCAGGGCCACGACCATCGCCGCATAGACACGTTCACGGTGGTTGGTGATGTGCGAGAGGGCGTCGTAGTCGGACTTGAGGGCCTGCAAGGGCGTATGCGGCGCATTATAGGCCAGATACATGAAGAACGGCCGGTTGCGGTTGGCCCGGATTCCGGCCAGGGCCTGATCCGTCAGATAGTCGGTCATATAGCGGTCGGGATGGAACCGCTGTCCGCCGTTGTACTGGACGCTGTAGGGCAGGTTGGCCCACAGGAAGCGGTCCAGCGGATCGAACGACTGACGCGAGTTGACCACGTTCGGGTCTCGGGCCGGCAGGAACAGCTGGGCCCCGACCATGAAGCCCAGACTCTCGTCAAAGCCCTGATCTTCGGGTCGCATGCCCGCCGTCTCGCCGAGGTGCCATTTGCCCAGGTGCAGGGTGTGGTAGCCGCGGGCCTTCATCAACTCGGCAAGGGTGATCTCGCTGGCGGGTACACCCATCTGCTCATAGGGCGGGACCTGATCCACCCGGTCGCTGCGGAAGACGAGTTTGAACTCCTCATCGCTGTCCGAAAGGGTCGGCAGCAGCCGGGCCATCTGAACCGGAACCGAGGTGAATTCGAAGCCGAACCGGGTCGGATAGCGGCCGGTCATCAGGGCTGCGCGGGAAGGGGAGCAGGTGGCGTTGCCGGCATAGCCCTCGGCCAGGACCGCACCGCCCCGTGCCAGGGCATCGATGTGCGGGGTGCGGACGGTGCCGTCGCCGAGACCGCCATTCAGGCTGATGTCGTTGAAGCCCAGATCATCCGCCAGGATAACGATCACATTGGGCGGGCGATCGGCGGGGGCCATCGCCGGCGTCTCCGGTCCGGCTTCCCAGACGACCGGGCGGTTCTCACCGACCGGGGGACCGCGCCAGCCGGCGATGTGCAGGATCACATAGTCCTTCAGCGCCAGACCGCCGAACACGAGCACCAACAGGCCCGCCAGGGCTCCACCAATCCAAACGGCCCGCTTCATGGTTTTCTCCCGCCGGATCCTTCGGACGAACCCTGCTCTTTATTGTCATAGAGGATGCCAATATATAAAAGGGTCTGTAAAGTCCCGGAACCCTCAGGAACCTGCTGAAATGAGCGCGCGACACGTGATGGTGACCCTTTTCATCGTTTCAGCCCTGGCCCTGGCGCCCGGGGCAGCCGTGGCGGGAACTCCGGCTGAGGATTTCGTGGCCAGTGACGCGGACCGCTCCGGAACACTCAGTCCGGCCGAGTTCCGTCGCTTTATCGGCCTTGGCGTTGCCGCAGGTCGGCCGCGGGCGGTCATGGTTCGGGACCGGGATGCCTATGGCCGGGCCTTTCAACAACTGGACCGCGACCGCAACGGGCAACTCTCACGCACGGAGTTGCAGATAGGCTAGCGACGGCAGACAAGGCCGGGGCTGTGGCCTTCTGTCTTCTTGCGCGAAGAGGGCCTTCCAACGATCCCTGTCCGGGACGGCTGTCCACCCGGCGAGGGCACCCGGGACGCGGATCATCGCAGCCGCATTCCGGCCCCCGGGGCGGCTTTATGACACAACCTTCACCGAACTCATGCACCTTGTGTGCCCATCCGATGGCGAGCGTGCCGTCAGCGAGATCCCAGGCCCATGCCACACATCATCTCAGGAGACAGTCTTGCGGCCCGCGTCGGGGATGACCTCGGTGTCTCGGACTGGGTTCTGGTCGATCAGGACCGGATCGATCGCTTTGCCGCGGCGACGGGTGATCACCAGTTCATCCATGTTGATCCGGTCGCGGCCGCCCAGACCCCGTTCGGCGGTACCATCGCCCACGGCATGCTGACCCTGTCCATGGCCATCGCCATGCTGCCCCCCGGCTATCTGCTGGTGGAGGGTCTGGTGATGGCGGTGAACTACGGGTTCGAAAAGGTCCGGTTGATCGCGCCCGTGCCGTCGGGCTCGGAGATTCGCGCCCGTCACAAATTCCTGGGCGCGACCCCGCGAGGCTCCGGCTGGCTGCTGCGCAATGAGATCACCGTCGAGATCCGCGGCGTGGACAAACCGGCGCTGACGGCTGAGTCCCTGATCCTGCAACTGACCGCCTAGCGATGAGCGAGGCGCTCTATGACTTCATCATCGTCGGGGCCGGCTCTGCCGGCTGTGTGCTGGCCGAGCGACTGTCGCGCGATCCGGACCACACCGTCCTGTTGCTGGAGGCAGGCGGGGGGGATGACAGCCCCCTGATCCGGACGCCGATGCTGATGGGGCTCGCCATTCAGTCCCGGGCCTACAACTGGCATTATGAGACCGAGGCCCAGGCCGAGCTGAACGACCGGCGGCTTTACTGGCCCCGGGGCCGGACGCTGGGTGGTTCGAGTGCGATCAATGCGATGCACTACATCCGCGGCGCACCCGAAAACTATGACGAATGGCGCGACCTCTACGGCTGCGAGGGCTGGGGCTGGGACAGGGCCTTGCCGGCGTTCCGCGAGGTCGAGGGACAGGCGCGGGGGGCAGACCGCTATCACGGCGCCGACGGACCGCTGACGGTGCAGGACATAACCCCGCTGAACCGCCTGACCGAGGCGTTTTTCGAGGCCGGAGGACTGCTCCAGTATCCGCGCAATCCCGACTTCAACGGGGCCGAGCAACGGGGTTTCGGGCCCTATCAGGTCACCCAGCGCGGCCTGCACCGCTGGAGTGCGGCCGACGCCTTCCTGAAACCGGCCCTGTCCAGACCGAACCTGACTGTCCGGACCGGCGCGCTCGCCTGCCGGGTCCTGATGGATGGGTCCGTCGCCCGGGGCATGGAGGTGGAGATCGCCGGCCACCGCACGCTGTTCCAAGCCCGGCGTGAGGTGATCCTCTGCGGCGGTGCGATCAACTCACCGCAGCTGCTGCAGCTGTCGGGCATCGGCGATGCCGCAGATCTTCGGGCCGCGGGTGTCACGCCCGAGATCGACCTGCCCGGCGTCGGCCGCAACCTGCAGGATCATATCGACATCATCGGCCAGATTTCGACCCGCAGCGCGTCGTCGATCGGCCTGTCGCTCCGGGCCTTGCCGCTGCTGGCGGGGGGTGTCGCGGCCTGGCTGGGCGGGCGGCCGGGTCCCCTGTCGACCAATCCCATCCAGGGCGGGGCCTTTGTCCGTTCATCCCGGGCCGGCGATCTGCCGGACATCCAGCTGGTCTTCACGCCCGGTCTGGCGGCACCGCATGGACGCGATTTTCCGCTCGGGCACGGGGCGACGCTGCATGCCTGTGTGCTCTATCCGGAAAGCCGGGGCCGGATCCGTATCGTCAGCGCGGATCCGTCGGTGCCACCGTCGATCGATCCGGCCTATCTGACGGCCCCGCAGGACCTCGAGGTCCTGACCGATGGTCTGGAGATCGTCCGGACCCTGCTGGGTTCGGCGGCGTTTGATTTTGACCGCCGCGCCGAACTTCTGCCGGGCCCGGACAAGACCAGCCGTTCCGAGCTGATGGACGACGTCCGCGCGCGCGCCGAGACCCTTTATCACCCGGTCGGGACCTGCATGATGGGGCAGGGTGAGCTGTCCGTGGTTGACCCGCAGTTGAGGGTTCGGGGCGTTGAGCGCCTCCGGGTCGTCGACGCGTCCGTCATGCCCCGACTGGTCGGCGGCAATACCAATGCCCCGACCATCATGATCGCCACGCTTGCCGCCGGCATGATCCTGGAGACCGCCCGATGACCCCGCCGACCTCGGACAGCATCCGTGCCCTGATAGAGGCCCAGCAGGCGGCTTTCGCCCGGGTCCCCCGGCGCTCGCTGGCCGACCGACGGCGCGATCTTGGCATCATTGAAGCCCTGGTGCTCGACAATGAAGCCGCCATTGCCGAGGCGATCGATGCCGACTTCGGCGGGCGATCACGGAACGAGACGCGGCTGCTTGAGATCGCCGTCACGGCCCAGGCTGCCCGACATGCCCGCAAGAACCTGTCGCACTGGATGAAGGTCCGCACCGTGCCGACGCCTTCAACGGCCGCGCCGGGGCGATCCCTTGTCCGGCATGAGCCCAAGGGCGTCGTCGGGATTGTCTCCCCCTGGAATTATCCGGTCCAGTTGAGCCTCGGCCCCCTGATTGCCGCCCTCGCGGCGGGCTGCCGGGCCCTGATAAAGCCGTCCGAACTGACGCCCCGGACCAGCGAACTGACGGCCCGTCTGCTGGCCGAGCGGTTCCCGGCCGACCAGGTTGCGGTGGTAACGGGTGGCGCTGATGTCGCCGAAGTCTTCTGCAGCCAGCGCTTCGACCACCTGTTCTATACCGGCTCGACGCGGATCGGCCGCTTCGTGGCGGAGGCCGCAGCCCGAAACCTGACGCCCGTCACACTCGAACTTGGCGGCAAGTCCCCGGTCATCATCGATGCCTCGATTCCGCTGGACCGCGTGGCGCATCCCCTGGCCTGGGGCCGGTTTCTGAATGCCGGCCAGACCTGCGTCGCGCCGGACTATGTGCTGGCCGTCGGCAATCGTGCCGAGGCCCTTGGCCACGCGGTGATCCGGCAGGCCGGTGTCTTCTATCCCGACTTCGCCTCCAACCCGGACTACACGGCCATTGTCTCGGACCGGCACCATGCGCGGTTGACGGCGATGATCGACGAGGCGCGGCACAGGGGGGTGCAGGTCCTGCAGCTGCCCCACGACGCTGCCTCCCTCGCCGGAAGCCGACGGATCGCCCCCACCGTGATGATTGACCCGCCCGCGGACCTGGCCATCATGCGCGAGGAGATTTTCGGACCGGTGCTGCCTGTACTGAGCAGCGACTCCATCGCGGCGGCCTGCGCCCGGGTAGACGCCGGGGAACGGCCACTGGCCCTCTATGTGTTCAGTGATGACCGGTCCATCGTCCGTCAGGTTCTGGACAGCACCCTCTCGGGCGGGGTCTCGGTGAACACGACCATGGTCCACCTCTCCAATGAGCATCTGCCCTTTGGCGGCGTCGGCGAGAGCGGGTCCGGGGCCTATCACGGACAACGGGGCTTCGAGGAGTTCAGCCATGCCCGCAGCGTGTTCGAGGCGGGCCGCTGGCACTCCAGCCGGCTGATTGCGCCGCCCTATGGCGCGGTGTTCCGCTTTGTTGCGGCGATCGCCCTCAAATCCTGACCCGGGCGCGGTTCCGCGGACAGGGGCGGGGCTGGTTCCAGAGCCATCGTCGGCTGAGTTGACCCTGCCGCCGATCCTTCGGATGAGCCGCGGCAGCCGGAAGGTTCATCACGAAGGACACAAAGGAAGCCACGAAGGACACGAAGAGAGCCAGTCCGTGTCGAGGTCGTTGCCTGCCAGGGCTGATCCGGGATCGCGGCTTGCGCCGCATGGATCCTGTGCAACGGCAGGCCCGGTTCGGAGGAACGCACAGGACCCGTTGTGGCCTTTGTGACTTCCTTTGTGTCCTTTGTGATGAACCAGCCATCGCCGGGCAGGGCCCGGGACGGTGCGGCAACTCAAGCGAAGGCCGGTCTAGGGCAGGGTCCGATAGCCGAGGAATACGATAGCCAGCATGACCACCTCGACAGCGATCAGTGGCAGGGCCTCCGGGCCACTGCCGTCCACGATCGCGCTGAACAGCCGGCCCAGGATGATGACCGCGATCATGATCATCGGGATGATCAGGACATCCGACCGGTTGCGCACCGAAGCGTAGATCGCCGAGAGGCCAAACATCAGGAAGAGGGCGAAGAAGTCACCGCGCAGGGTCGAGAGTCCAACGGGACCGGTCGGTTCCAGACCCAGGCGCAGGGCGACCCGGGCGGGCGTCAGCAGGAACCCGGCGGCCAGCGGCAGGGTCAGGACCCCGAGGCCAAACAGGGCGATCCGGACTATGGTGATCAAGACGTGGCCCCCTTGGCATTGCCGGTGACGGAACTGCATCCGGCGAAGGTCTTCATCCTTCTGACCGCCGACTGCCGGAAAACCTTAACGAGGACCGTATTCTGCGGCAAAGCCTAATCGTCGGAAGCCCACTTTATTTTGGCACTGATGGTGCTAACGTGCCGTTCAGGTCCGCCGTGTAAAAGCGAGACAGGACGAGGGAAGGCTCCAGCTTTCAACAGCATGGCAGCCAAGGGGAGGATTGTTATGAGAACCACCAAGAGACTCGGCGTTTCGCTTTTGTCGCTCACAGCGGCCATGGCGGTGTCCAATGCTGCCCTGGCGCAGGACCCCCAGGGGGGTGCATCGGAGCCCGCGCGGCTGGACGAGATCATCGTTCAGGCGACCAAACGGGCCGAGAGCCTGTTCGACGTCCCGGTGGCCGTGACCGCCTATTCCAGCGAGCAGCTCCAGGCCGCCCAGGTCCGCGATGTCCGCGACCTGCAGATTGTGGCCCCCACCCTTGCCGTCAACTCCAGCACTGGTTCGACCCAGACGGTCTTCACCATTCGCGGTATCGGCACCGCAGGCCAGAACACCGGGCTTGAGCAGTCCGTCGGTGTGTTCATTGACGGCGTCTATCGGGGCCGTCCCGGTGCGGCGCTCGGTGACCTCGCCGATGTCAGCCAGATCGAGGTGCTGCGCGGACCGCAGGGCACGCTGTTTGGCCGGAATACCTCCGGCGGCGTCGTCGCCGTGCAAACAAGAGAGCCCGAATTCATTCCGGGGGGGCAGATCACGGCCTCTGCCGGCGACTATGCCCATCGCCAGTTCATGGCCAGCGTCACCGGCCCGCTGCTGGGCGACACCGTGGCGGGACGCCTGACTGCGACCTCGCAGGAGCGTGACGGCTATGTCGATGATTTCCGCGTGGGTGGCACCTACAACGACCGCTCGCGCTGGTCGGTCAAGGGCCAGTTGCTCTGGGATATCTCGCCCGAGGCGACCCTTCGGCTGATTGCCGACCGTTCCGAGACGGAGGAGGTCTGCTGCGCCGCTGTGCCCGTATTCTATGGTCCGACCTCTGCGGCGATCGCGGCCCTCGGGGGTACGCTGCGCACCGGGACGGCAGGGTCCTATGGCGGCGTCGCCGGCCTCTTTGTCGACAACAGCATCTACGACGTGGCGGTGAACCCGACCACCCAGCCGCTCGACGACTCTTCCGTCGATCAGGGCTTTTCGGCCCAGCTGGACTGGAACCTGGGGGCGACCGACCTGACCGTCATCGCCTCGCGTCGCACCTTTGAGACCATGCCCACGGTCGATGCCGACTTCACCAACCTCAACATGCTGTCCCAGACCACCGGTCAGGACATCACCGAGGGGTCTCTGGAAGTCCGGCTTGCCTCTGCCGATCCGGATGCCCGGCTGGAGTGGCTGATCGGTGGCTTCCTGTTCAATCAGGATATCTTCGCCGATCAGGAACTCCGTTACGGCACCCAGTTCCGCGCCTATGTCGAGGCTATTACGCCGCGCGTGCCGGTCGCGCCCGGGGTGACCGTGCCGATCCTGACCCGTCTCGAGCAGGCGACCGGACGCCCCGTGGGCACCTTCCTGGCCCCCGGAGTCGCCGTCAACGACGACTATGACTACGAAAGCCGCAGCGCGGCTCTCTTCGGTCAGGCGACCTGGAATGCGACCGATCAGCTCGCGATCACGGGTGGCCTGCGCTATTCCCGTGAAGAGAAGAGCGCGGACTATCGCATCCAGTCCTTCGATCAACTCTCCCAGATCCAGTTCGTCGGCCCCCTGGCCGCATTCGCGGCGCTCCGGAGTCTGCAGCTCTATCCGGCGGTCAATCCGTTCTCTGCGGACATCAAGGATGACGATCTGTCCGGGACGGTCAGCGTGGCCTATGAGCTCTCAGATGAGGTCAATCTGTTCGCCCGCTACGCCCGGGGCTACAAGTCGGGTGGCTTCAACCTGAACCGCACGGCTGCGCAGACAGCCCCGGGCAACCCGGTGGCGGACCCCAACAAGGTGATTTTCGACCCTGAGGTCGTTGATGCCTTTGAACTGGGGACCAAGGTCCGCTTCTGGGACGGTCGGGGCCAGCTCAACGCCAACCTGTTCTTCCAGGCGCTGGAAGATTACCAGACCAACGCCTTTGACGGCACCAGCTTCCGGATCTCCAACGCCGGTGGAATGGAGAGCAAGGGACTGGAGTGGGACTACCGCATCCGGCTGACCGACAACATCATCATCGATGGCGGCGGCACCCTGCAGGACGTCCAGTACACCGACTTTGCCAACGCCCAGTCTACCGCAGCCCAGGTCCTTGCCGGCCAGAACGTTCAGGACCTGACGGGCAAGACGCCCAATTTCGTCTCCGACATCCTGATCTCGGGCGGCATCACCTATGAAACGCCGCTGACCGGTTCCCTCGGTATGCGGGCCAATCTGAACTATCTGTACCGGTCGGAATACGCGACCGCCCAGGACCTCGATCCGCTGTCCTTCCAGGACGGCTATGTCTTGCTCAATGCCAGCGTCGGCATTGGCTCGCTTGACGAGGCCTGGGGGCTTGAGTTCTGGGTTCGCAACCTGACGGATGAGCGGGTCGCGAACATCGTGTTCGATACGGTCTTCCAGGCTGGCAGCCAGAGTGCCTTCATGGAGGCCCCGCGCACGATGGGTATGACCCTGCGTCATAATTTCTGACCTCGGGACGCCGGGGCGGGACCATGGGGGTCAAGGCATTGATCGGGCCCATGGTCTCCCGGGCTATCACCTCGAACCGGCGGCGCGATATGCAGCGTCGTTGGTTCGAGGCAGCCAGGGTCCGGTCCGGAAAGCCGCATGAAGTCCTGTATTTCCATCAGGTGGATGATCCCTATTCTGCGCTGATGGCCGGCCGGCTTGCCGGGCTGGTGGCGCAATACGGGGTCTTGCTCACACCCCGTCTGGTGCCCCCGCCACCCGGCTGGGCGGCACCGGAGCGGGAGAAACTGGCGGCCTATTCCCGGCGCGATGCGGCGCTGATCGCACCCGCCTTTGGTCTGGATCATTTTGACCGGGTCACGCCGTCCGGTGCGGAAGTGGAACGGGCCCAATCCATTCTGCAGTCCGCGATCGACGCGGGCCGTTTTGCTGAAGCGGCCCCGGTTGTCGCCCGTGCTCTCGGTGCGGGTGAGTCCCTGGATCTTGCGGCAGCGGAGTTCGGTGGAGCGACCCTGGCGGCTGTCGCCCGGGTTCTGGAAGAGGGCGGCCGCCTGCGGGAACGGCTCGGCCACTATCTCGGCGCGACCCTGTATCATGCCGGCGAATGGTATTGGGGCCTCGATCGCCTCGGCGATCTGGAGATGCGGCTTCGGGCCTTGGGATGCAGCGGCGGCGGATCGCTCGCCCGGCCCCTGGCGGCGCGCCAGAAGCTGAAATTTGGCGAAACCGTCCGGGCCGCCGACCGGGGCACACCGGCGCTGGAGATGTTTCTCTCCTTCCGGAGCCCCTACACCTACCTTGCGATGGAACGGGTCCGGGCGCTGGTCAGCCACTATGGGGTGGAGCTGCGCCTGCGTTTTGTCCTGCCCATGGTCATGCGCGGCCTTCCGGTCCCGGCGGCCAAGCGGACCTATATCCTGCGTGACTGCAAGCGGGAGGCCGAGCGTCTCGGGCTTCCTTTCGGCTCCGTCTGCGATCCCGTGGGACGGCCAGTGGAACGCGGTCTGGCGATACTGAACGGGGCCATGGCAACGGGAGCCGGCCCGGCTTTCGCCGACTCCTTCCTGCGTGGTGTGTTTGCCGAGGCGGTGGATGCCGGCTCCGACCGGGGCCTGCGTCAGCTGGTCGAACGGGCCGGGCTCGACTGGCAACAGGCCCGGGTCTGGATGGCGGATGAGAGCTGGCGCGCCGTCGCCGAGGACAATCGCCGATCCATGTTCGCCGATCAGCTCTGGGGCGTGCCCTCATTCCGGTTTGGAGCCCTGTCCACCTGGGGCCAGGACCGGCTCTGGCTGGTCGAGCAGGCCATCGTTGAAACCCTTGGCGGGCCCAAAGACACCGCCCCAGACTTCAGAACCGGAACAGAACCATGATCCTTCGCCGCCTTGCACTCGCCGGCCTCGCCCTCGTTGTTCTGGTAGTCGGAGTGCTGATCGTGTTTCAGCGACCGATCGGGGCTGCATTGCTGGGACGAGTTGCCGATACCCAGGTCGGTCGCGACAGTGTCGCTGACATGCCTGACGGTCTGAACGTCGCCCTGTGCGGCACCGGCTCACCCATGCCTGATCCGACCCGGGCGGGTCCGTGCAGCGCCGTGATCGTCGGCGGCAAGGTCTTCCTGATCGACAGCGGGGAGGGGGCCGCCCGAACCCTGTCGAGAATGGGTATTCCGGCCTCGAGGATTGAGGCGATCTTCCTCACCCATTTCCATTCGGACCATATCGACGGCCTGCCGCCGGTTCTGCTGCAGAGCTGGGTCAGCGGTACCCGCACCCGGCCGACGCCCCTTTATGGACCCGAAGGCGTTGAGCGTGTCGCCGCCGGCTTCAATGCCGCCTATGCGCTCGACACCGGCTACCGGGTCGCGCACCACGGCGCAGCCATTACGCCGCCCACCGGTCAGGGGGCTTCCCCCGTCGCCTTCAGTATCGAGGGGGCCGCGGCGGCCAAGGGGCTCGTGGTCTACAGTGCCGATGGCCTGGTCGTGACGGCCTTCACCGTCCAGCATGATCCCGTCCATCCCGCCGTCGGCTATCGCTTCGACTATGCGGGTCGCAGCGTGGTCTTCAGTGGTGACACGGCCGTGTCGCCCCATCTGAACGCCATGGCGACCGGTGCCGATCTCCTGGTGCATGAAGCGTTGCAGCCGGCCGTATTGTCGGTCGTCGAAAAGCGGCTGGACGAAAAGCGGCTTGCCAATCTCGCCCAGGTCATGCGCGACATCGTCGACTATCACGCCACCCCCGAACAGGCAGCCGATGCGGCGAAGGCTGCGGGCGTGGACACCCTGGTGCTGAACCACCTCGTCCCGCCCCAGCCCCTCGACTATGGCTATGCGGCCTTCCTCGGCGATGCGCGCAAGCATTTTGACGGGCCGATCATCGTCGGCGAGGACGGCATGCTGTTCAGCCTCCCGCGCGGTGACGACAGCATGCAGCGCAGACGGCTGTTCTAGAGCCGTCGTCGGGTGAGGGGACTCTGCCGCCGATCCTTCGGGTGATGCGCGGCAGCCGGAAGGTTCATCACAAAGGACACAAAGGACGTCTCGAAGGACACGAAGAGAGCCGGTCCGTGTCGAGGTCGATGCCTGCCGGGGCTGATTTGGAATCGCGGCTTACGCCGCATGGATACCTTGCAACTGCGGGACTGGTTCGGAGGACCTTACAGGACCCGTTGTGTCCTTTGTGGCGTCACTTTGTGTCCTTTGTGATGAACCGCCATCGCCGGGAAAGGCCCCGGACGGTGCTTCAAATGAGCCGACGAACGGTCTGGATCGGGATCGCTCTGTCCGGATGGCCGCGGAGGGTCAGCCAGCCTGCGTGCGCGCGGCCAGCAGCAGCGAGCGCAGCGTATGCTCCATCACCCGTCTGGCCTCGACCACGGTCAACTGCTGGTCGCGGCGCATACCGATCCAGGTCGGCCAGGACGAGGCCAGGACCATGGATCGCAGGAACAGCTCCCGATCGGCCTCGGCTGCCAGGCTGAGCGAGGTTGAGAAGACGGTGTTCAGGTAGTTGCGGTGTGTGCCCTCATCCTCTCGCAGCATCCGGTCGATCACCGGGTTCTGGGCCCGCATGGAGCGAGCGACGTCCCGGACGGGGCTGATATACTCCCACAGCCGGCCCAGTCTCTGCGCCACTGCCGTGATGAGCTCGGGTTCCGGCAGGCTGCTGATATCGCGCGAATGAAACCGGGCAAAGACCTCGTCACGCTGCAGCTGGGTTGCCGCGACGATCAGCTCATTGGTATCGGCGAAATGCCGGAAGACGGAGCGCCGTGACACATTGGCCCGGTCGGCGACCGCGTCCATCGTGGGCATCTGACGCGTTTCGCGGACCAGATCGAGCAGGGCCCGTGCGACGGCCGAGCGGCTGCGCTGACTGCGGATGCGCCGACCGTCGACAACAGACAGATCGCCCGCGCGTTCCAGCAAATTACCGCTCCAAATATTGACATCCGGAATGCCGAAATATTACGCATCCGGCGTGGCGATTCCAGTCACCCAAACCCTGACCTGTTTCCATACCGGAGGAACGTAACATGACGCTAGATGAAATCACCTCGGAGATCCGGGGCCGCGTCGCGGCCAACGGTGGCATCAAGGGCAAGACGGTGAAATTCCATTTCGGCGACGACGGAGCCATCCGGATCGACTCGAAGGGCGACGAAGCGCTGGTCGACAATGAGGACAGTGCGGCCGATTGCACGGTCAAGATCTCGAAAGCCGACTTCCTCGAAATGGCTGCGGGCCGGTTGAACCCGACCGCCGCCTTCATGTCGGGCAAGATCAAGATCGAGGGCGACATGGGCCTTGCCATGCAGCTCGGCAATATCCTGAACTAGAGAACAGCCGGGCCGGTCGCTCACTCAGGGAGACCGGCCCACACCTCGCGGTTCCCGATCCGCTCGATGCGTCGGCGAGCCTTGAGGTCCAGCCATTGGGCCAGTCCCAGTGGTGCGAGCCAGGCGCGCACGGACTCGCGCCCGGCCGGATCCAGCCGGTCAAATGCGTCGGTCACCGACTGCAGTTTGAAGACACTGAAGGCCCTCAGGCTGGTCGTGACCGGTGTCCCCATCAGGTCGAAGGTCAGCTGCCCCCGGGGACGGCGGGTCCGGTCTTCTGACTGCAGAGGCTCACCGGAGGCGATGTCCGGATGGTCGGCCAGCCATCGGTCCAGTGCCTTCACCTGGGCGGTCAGTTCGGCACTGTAGATCCCCGCCACGGCGGCGCAGACCGGACCAAGGGTCTCGGCCAGACCGTCGTCCGCCGCATAGGCCTGAGCCATATCCGGGAACTCCGGCATGTCGGCATCGGCCGCAGTCATCCGCTCGACCCAGCGCAAGACGAAATAGGCCCGCCGCCGCATCTGGTCGGCGGGATATGGGTCGCGGCCCAGATGGGCATGGAAGGACGACAGCAGGCCGAAATCGCCGACGCTGGGGACGCCACCCAGCAGGTAGGGCGACTGGCGAAAATGCTGGTTGAGGGCGTCCAGCAGGGTCTCATAGGCCTGTTCGATGGCGGGGATGGTCTCGGCTGTGACACCCAGGACGGGCAGGTAGCCCCCCATCTTCGCCATCGGTGCTTCGGCGATCATCGGGACCTGCGACGGCTCGGCAGAGGGCGCAATCCCGGCGGCGAACCCGGCCTGGATGAAGGCATGGTTCTGTTCGGGAAAGCTCCAGCGATAGTGCATGCCGGTCCGGATCATCCCCTCATCGCCGAACAGTTCGAAAATGCGGGAGATGACGGACTGTCGGGGTCCGGTCGGATAGATCGATACCGGGGCCGGAAAGGCCTGTTCGATGTGGTCCAGAATGTCGGCCGTATCCTGGATGATGGCCCCGTCGGGCGTCTCCAGGACCGGGATCATGAACCGGCCCAGCGATGGCGCGATGACACCACTGAACCTCGGATCATTGACCAGCCGCTCCTGGAACGGAACGCCGCGCTTGCGCAGATAGGCCCGCGCCTTGCCGGTAAACATGGAGACCGGCATGCCGTAGAGGACATAGGGTTTGGTCATGGCTTTA
>Ga0247836_1004092_pt1 | contig 18559 bp, 8 predicted proteins | sample LaCruzMarch2015__4_FD_187116 | JGI IMG/M metagenome (GOLD analysis project Ga0247836, IMG submission 187116) | Freshwater microbial communities from meromictic Lake La Cruz, Castile-La Mancha, Spain - LaCruzMarch2015_14m | ecosystem: Environmental > Aquatic > Freshwater > Lake | place: Spain... | reverse complement strand
CAACTTCCGAACCGCCGGCAGCAATTGGGCCGACGTCGGCTGGTTTGTTGAAGTTGACTTCAGTCCGGTCACGAGTCCAATTGCACCGAAAAGGTTCATGACTGAAATCGGCCCTCTACTTGCTTCCAAGTACGCCCCGCTGCGTACGAATGGCGACGGGCTGCAGAACCTCTACCTGACCGAGATCTCGGCAGAGTTAAGTGACCTGCTAATCATGTTGTCCAACGAGAATGTTTCCATCCTGGAGCAACAGCTCGCCCGCGTGATTGATCAAGAGACCGATGACGCGATAGAGCTCGAGATCCGGGCAAAGCATCTTGAGGGTGACCTTGACGGTATTCAGCTAATAAAGTCCAGAAGGGGCCAGGGCATCTTCAAGGCCAATGTGCGGATGATCGAACGGGCCTGCCGAGTTACCGGTGTCACGAACGTCAAGCATCTGCGCGCAAGTCACATGAAGCCCTGGGCCAAATCCAACAACTCAGAGAAGCTGGACGGGGCGAACGGGCTGCTGCTTTCACCGCATGTTGATCACCTATTCGACCGTGGGTTTATCTCGTTCAGCAATGCGGGGCGAATTCTTGTATCGAATGAGCTGAACCCATCGGTGCTCGAACGATGGCATATCGATTCCACAGCGAGCGTCGGCGGGTTCAATCAAACGCAGACGCCATTCTTGGAGTATCACCGGGATGTGGTGTACGTACAATGATGGTTTGATCTAAGTGGAGGCGAATCGCGGCCATAAAGTTTCCGGCAGGGCCGCCCGCACAGAGTTGAGGCCGAGAGGCTATCCCGTAGGGAAAATGCGTGAAGCGTGTGCTCGAAGTGATCAACACCTGGGTCATGAACGACAGCAGGAAAACCACATGGACTCACCTAAGGGCTGAAGTGCCTAATTACGTTGTTTCCGAATGGGTGGAGAATCGAAGTTAATTGAAGGTTTCCATGCGTCAACCGTTATGATCAAGGTGAGCGCGAGGAGTTATTGTGGACGTTTTCGATATCCATGGTCGGGTCATATCGGACTATCGTGCTTTCACTTCGGCTTTCGTTGATGCTCGAAATCCCAGAATCAAGGCCTTCACAGAGGATCAATTTGATCGCGGTGTCCAATGGCCCAAGCCGTGGTTGAGTCTTAATCCTAATTTTGAGTCGGGCGGATCTATAGGTGAGCTGGTGGCGGCCAGAGAATTGCATCCAGAAAATGAACGAATTTTCCGTTTCAAGTCGGACCCTGACTCCCTACAAGGCTCGGGTATCGTCCTTCACCGACATCAGACGGAGGCAATCAAAGCCGCCAAATCAGGTAAGTCATACGTGCTAACAACTGGAACTGGTTCAGGTAAGTCACTCGCCTACATCATCCCCATCGTTGATGCAGTACTGCGCGAGAACGAAGAGAACAACGGGCAGCGGCGCCCAGGAGTAAAAGCCATCATTGTCTATCCCATGAATGCGCTAGCAAACTCGCAGTTAGGTGAGTTGCGAAAATTTCTAAAACATGGCTACCCTGCTGGCGGAGAGTCTGTCTCGTTCGCACGCTACACAGGTCAAGAATCACCGGACGAACGTGCCAAGATCCTGGCTGAACCGCCTGACATCCTGCTGACAAATTATGTGATGCTCGAGTTAGTTCTTACTAGGCCGGACGAACGCAAACATCTGATTCGAGCAGCGCAAGGTTTGCGTTTTCTCGCATTGGATGAGTTGCATACATATAGGGGCCGCCAAGGTGCGGACGTCAGCATGCTCATCCGACGTGTTCGCGATGCTTGCGCCTCTCCAACCTTGCAGGTCATAGGCACTTCGGCGACAATGTCTTCGGGCGGGAGCATCGAAGAACAACGCGCAACTGTTGCAGAAGTTGCAACTCGACTGTTTGGTGCTGAAGTATCTCCAGATCATGTGATCGGCGAGTACTTGCAAAGAGCAACCTCTGATGCAGTCCCGCTTGAAGCGGAACTCGCAGAAGCCGTATCGAGTTGGGCATCAGGCAATGGCTTGAGCACTTTTAATGAGCTCACCAGCGATTCCCTCGCTGCTTGGGTGGAGACAAGGTTCGGTTTGGAGCGCGAGCTGGGGTCGGGTCGACTTATTCGGCGCAAACCAACCACGGTTCCGACAGCGGCTATCGACTTGGCAGAAGCTAGCGGGCTGAAAGTCGAAGACTGCACAACTGCCATACAAGCTGTTCTAATGGCTGGTGCCAACGCGCTTGGTTCAGTCTCCAAACGCCCGCTGTTTGCCTTTCGCCTACATCAGTTTTTATCCAAGGGCGACACTATCTATGTATCCCTTGAATCTGAGAGCGCTAGGCACATAACAGACTCCTATCAGCTCAGAGTCCCTGGGCATCCTGAAAAGGCTCTATTGCCGTTGGCGTTCTGTCGGGAGTGTGGCCAGGAGTATCTAGTGGTGGCCAGAGTAGATAAATTCGGCGATACGGTTTTCGTCCCGCGCCAAGATAATGATGCTTCGGGTGGCGATGCAGTTACTGGGTATTTATATGTGTCCGATGACATGCCTTGGCCTAAGGACCCTCTTATAGAAGGGAAGCTGCCTGACCATTGGCTGCAACCAGATGACCGCGGTGGTATCGAAGTGATTGCATCCAAGAGAAAATACTTGCCAGATGAAGTGCGACTCGCCCCGGATGGCACCAAAATCACGAGTGCAGACGAAGGGCTTCACGCCTGGTTTATGTCGACGCCGTTTGCTTTTTGTCTACGTTGCCGAGTCTCCTATGAGCAGGTCAGGGGAAATGACTTCGGCAAGTTGGCGACTCTTGATAAAGAGGGCCGTTCGTCAGCTGTGACGATTGTGAGTTCAAGTATTGTCCGTGCGCTTAATTCTTTGAGCGCCGATGAACTCCCTAAGGACGCGAGGAAGCTTTTAACATTTGTTGACAATCGTCAGGATGCGTCGCTGCAGGCAGGTCACTTGAATGATTTTGTCTTGGTAACACAACTTCGTGGTGCCGTGCATCGGGCTGCTGCAGAGCAAGGGAAACTGACCCATGAGTCGGTGGCTCAGCATGTCAGTCGAGCCATGGGGTTGGGGATGCAGGATTTTGCCACCAACCCATTTGCGAAGTTTGCCGCAAAAGAGCAGGCCGAAAGGGCATTGCGGCAGGTAGTTGAGTATCGGATTTATTCCGACCTCGAGCGCGGTTGGCGCATCACTATGCCAAATCTTGAGCAAACTGGACTTCTACGAATTAATTATGCGGATCTCCCAGAGGTAGCTGCGGACACGGATTCCTGGGCGGATTGTCACCCGGAACTTAAAGCACTTGCAGTTAGCCAGAGGGCAGAATTGCTGCGGCTGCTCATGGATGAGTTGCGGCGTTCCCTGTGTATTGACGTCGATGCCCTCACCCAGGAGGGCTTCGAACGTTTGGCTCGCGAATCGCGTCAACACCTAGTTGAGCCGTGGGCACTTTCGGAAAGTGAGCGCATACCTCAAGTCGGTACGCTTTATCCAAAGAAGAGTACTCCAGGAATGCCTCGCGGAGACGTCTTCATGTCCGGCTTGGGTACCTTCGGTCGCTATCTTCGTGGATCCAAGGGCATTGGAACACACCTGAATGCGGACGATGCGCAGATAGTCATCCGAGACATGCTGCGAGTCCTTGACCAATGTGGTTTGCTCACACGTGTTTCTCAGCATGATGATGGGACACTTGGTTATCGAATAAAGGCATCCGCTCTCGTATGGATGGCTGGGGACGGCACATCGGGTGCTGAAGATCCGCTCCGCAAAAGCCGCGACTCGGAGACCGTTGCCCGTGTCAACCCTTTCTTTCGTGATCTATATCGCGACGTAGCCCTTTCGCTGGCGGGGATGCACGCCAAGGAGCACACCGCCCAGGTGCCACAAGAGAAGCGAATAGAGCGAGAAGATGAGTTCCGAGCAGGGACCCTGCCGCTTTTATTCTGCTCACCGACAATGGAACTCGGGGTTGACATTGCTAGTCTCAATGCAGTTGGGCTCCGCAATGTCCCACCGACGCCCGCTAATTATGCTCAGCGTTCGGGTCGGGCCGGTCGCTCTGGGCAGCCTGCCCTTGTCGTTACCTATTGTGCGACTGGTAACTCGCATGATAGCTATTATTTTCGACATAGCCGAGACATGGTTTCTGGTTCGGTCATAGCTCCAAGGCTTGATCTCGCGAACGAGGACTTGGTGCGTTCGCACGTGCACGCGATCTGGTTGGCCGAAACAGATCAATCGATGAAGTCGCGGATAACGGACGTTTTGGAAGCCACGGGAGATAGCCCAAGTCTGTCGATCTATCCGGACATCTGGTCGGCCCTAAATGATCCCCTGGCACATAATCGAGCGGTAGTGCGGGCGCAAGAGGTTATAGCCGATCTGCGGCGTGCGTGGCAGTCAGGGGGTGATGAGGTCACTTGGTGGTACGAAGAGTGGGTATATGACCAGGTAGCCAATGCCGCGCAGGGACTTGATCGCGCCTTTGATAGATGGCGAATGTTGTATCGCGCAGCCAGGGCTGAATATGAGGAGCAAAGCCGACTAGCGATTGATCCGAAAGCCTCATCAGGCGCGCGCAAAAGTGCGACGCGCCGGGCGGCGGACTCACGGAACCAGCTCAATTTGTTGCAGAACGAAGAGAGCGACCTTGGCCAGACAGATTTTTACTCTTATCGCTATTTGGCCTCCGAGGGGTTTCTCCCCGGTTACTCGTTCCCACGGCTGCCACTGGCAGCTTATGTTCCTGGCACCAGAACTTCAGCGAGAGACGGTGGAGAGTACATACAAAGGCCGAGGTTCCTGGCTATCAGTGAATTTGGTCCTGGCGCTCTCATCTACCACGAGGGTTCTCGCTACGAAGTTAATCGTATCCAACTGCCGCGATCGACAACTGGAGATGCGAGCGCTGTCGAGACTGAGACAGCAAGGCGTTGCCACGCCTGCGGTTACCACCACGCCGTGGAAGTCGGGACCGATGTCTGTGAGATGTGCGGTGAACAGCTTGGAGCGAAGAGTTATGGATTGCTGCGCTTGCAAACTGTGTACACCCGCAGACGTGAGCGTATTTCAAGCGATGAAGAAGAGCGCCGGAAATCAGGATTTGAGCTAGAAGTTTCTTATCGTTTCCAGGGGCATGGAAATCGACCAGGATTTATCACCGCAGAGTCTTCAAAGGATGGGGTTTCTCTTCTTTATTTAACTTACGCCGACAGCGCGACAATCCGTTTGGCTAATGTTGGGCGCCGACGCCGTAAGGATCCAGGTGATAGAGGTTTTTGGCTCGATCTAACTCAGGGTAAGTGGTTGTCCGAAAAGGCGGCATCCGACTCAACTGTCGACGCTGATGGATTAGATGATGCAGATGACGTTCAGGCGCGTAAGAAAGTGATCCCATATGTGGAGGACCGCCGCAATATCCTTATCGCCCGCTTGGCTAAATCCTCAGCCCCGGGCCTTGCCGTATCTCTTAGATACGCCCTGGAGCGTGGGGTTGAGGCCCTCTTCCAACTCGAAGATTCTGAGTTAGACAGCCAAGTACTACCTGACCAAGATAATCGTGGGAGGTCTCTATTCACTGAATCAGCAGAGGGCGGGGCCGGGGCTCTTAGGCGACTTATTGCTGAGCCCGAAGCGCTAGCTGCCGTTGCTGCCAAGGCGCTGGAAATAACGCACTTTGATCCTGTTACGGGCGAGGACATGAATAATGCTCCTGGCGCATCTGAGCGATGCGAGCATGCATGTTATGACTGTTTGCTGAGCTACCGAAACCAACTCGAGCACTCACTGATTGACCGTCATTCCATTCGTGACCTGCTTCTCCAGTTGTCTCAGTCCACCACTAAGGCTGGTGCCGGAGGTAGAAATCGTGGCGACCAAAGGCGATTGCTTGGAGATATGGCCGATTCAGGTTTGGAGAGGAAGTTCGTTGACTGGCTTGACTCAAACGGGTATCGACTCCCAGATCAAGCGCAAATAACGGTAAATGACGCGCGGGCACGGCCGGACTTGGTGTATGAGGCTTCTGATAATCGCGTGGCTGTATTCATTGATGGGCCTCACCATGACGCGGCCCATCAAATTGAACGTGATCTTGCAGCGCAGGAACGGCTAGAGGATCTTGGCTGGCTGGTGATTCGCATTCGGCACGATGATGATTGGCAGGCTGTGACTGGTAAATACCCCTCGGTCTTTGGGGCACCTGCCAGGTAAAAGGCCACAGTCTGTCGCGGTCCGATGCTGGCTCGATAGCCTGTCACTCCAAGTGGGTACCGTGGTTTAAGCGGAATAGATGGGGGACGGAGCAATGGAGTTCGCATCAGGTTCACTTGTCCGAACCCGTGGTCGAGAATGGGTAGTTCTACCGGATAGCGAACCTGAATTTCTCATTCTGCGACCACTGGGCGGGGGCTCGGAAGATGTGGCCGGCGTGTTTCCGAAACTCGAGTTAGTTGAGCCAGCGACCTTCCCGCCCCCCACAGTTCATGATTTAGGGGATGCCGCATCTGCCGGCCTGCTGCGAACTGCATTGCGTATCGGGTTCCGGTCCAGTGCGGGTCCGTTTCGCAGTTTGGCGAGCATTGCTGTCGAGCCACGCGCATATCAATTCGTTCCACTCATGTTAGCCATGCGTCAGGAGCGAGTTCGAATTCTGATCTCCGACGATGTCGGCATCGGCAAAACAATTGAAGCCGGACTTATTGCCGCGGAGTTATTAGCCCAGGGAGATGCTAAGCGTCTTGCAGTGTTATGCAGCCCAGCGTTGGCTGAGCAATGGCAAGCCGAACTTCGAGAGAAATTTGGAATAGATGCTGAATTAGTACTAACCAGCACGGTGCGTAAACTCGAACGCGGGCTGATGATGAGTGAATCTCTGTTTGAGAGGTATCCATATGTAGTGGTTTCAACTGACTTCATCAAGAGTGACCTACGCCGAAGCGAGTTTCTCAACCAGTGTCCTGAACTTGTGATCGTTGATGAAGCGCATACTTCTGTGTCTGATGACACGAAAGTAGGCCGCCGGTCTACCCATCAACGCTATGAATTGCTTCGGAAGCTCGCCGAAGATCGAAACCGACACCTGATTTTGGTCACCGCTACGCCGCATTCTGGTAAGGAAGAAGGATTCCGCAACCTGCTCGGATTACTGGACCCGGCGCTGGCCAGCATAGATCTTGAACAAGCGGAAGGCCGCACCCTTCTGGCCAAGCATTTTGTCCAGCGCCGAAGGGCGGATATCCGAACGTTTTTGAAGGAGGAGACTGCCTTTCCGAAAGACCGACAGACCTTGGAGGCTCCGTATTCATTAACTCCTGAGTACCGAAAACTTTTTGACAAAGTCCTCGACTATGCCCGCGAGCAGGTCCAATCTGGTGAAGGCAGCGCCGTGCGCCAGCGGGTGCGCTGGTGGTCCGCCCTGGCGTTGTTGCGGGCGTTAGCAAGCTCACCTGTCGCGGCGGCGGCAACACTTCGCACTCGGGCCTCCAACGTGGACGCCGTAGGTATTGAGGAGGCAGATGCCCTAGGACGCGCAACTATTCTTGATGGCGCCGATGACGAAGCCTTGGAGGCAATTGATTCCATCCCGGGCGCCGATGATGATGAAGAGGAAGGACAGTCGCCTCAACGAAAACGGCTTCTCGCCTTGGCACGTGAAGCGGAGGCGCTTGCTGGAAGTAAATCGGATGCAAAACTTGCGAGCCTTGAAAAAATGGTAAAAGAACTTCTCAAGGATGGGTTTAACCCAATTATCTTTTGTCGTTTCATTGACACGGCTGAATATGTGGCAGCTCATCTGTCCGCAGAATTTAGTAGAGTCGCCAGTGTTGTTGCGGTTACAGGAACTCTTCCTCCTTCCGAGCGTGCACAGCGGATCCGGGAGCTGACCGAAATTGAGGGCCAGCGGGTTCTTGTCGCAACCGACTGCCTGAGTGAAGGCGTAAATCTACAGGAAGGCTTTCAGGCAGTAGTTCACTACGACTTGGCCTGGAACCCCACGCGGCATGAACAGCGAGAGGGTCGCGTCGATCGCTTCGGGCAAAAGTCTGAGATTGTCCGGGCCATCACCATCTATGGCAAGGACACTCGGATAGACGGCATAGTTCTGGATGTGCTCATCCGTAAGCACCGCCAGATAGCTGCTGCTACGGGTGTGTCGGTGCCTGTGCCCGACTCCTCTGACTCTGTCGTTGAAGCTTTGCTGGAAGGTCTGCTCCTTCGCGGTCAAGACCCGGATCAACTTTTGCTGGACCTAGATCTGACCGCTCAGGCTGATGCATTACATGGCGAGTGGGAATCAGCTGCTGAGCGAGAAAAAGCTAGTCGCACCAAGTACGCGCAGAAGTCGATCCACCCGGAAGAGGTGGCTGCGGAGATCGCCGATATTCGTCGAGCCCTGGGTACGCACGCGGACATAGAGGCTTTTGCCAGCGAGGCCTTGCGCTCGCTAGGTGCTTCTGTTGTGAAAACCGCCGATGGATTTACAGCCCTGACCTCAACGCTAACGCCTGGAATCAAGGACAATCTCCCGTTGCGTCGCAAGGAGCCATATCCATTTCATCGTGAGCTGCCGATTGAGCGTTCGCATGCATTACTAAGTAGGACTGACCCGGCGGTTGAGGCAATCGCGAGGTATGTTTTAGATGCGGCCCTCGATCCAACCTTCCCAGAAGGGCAACGCCCTGCGCGGCGTGCAGGGGTGATTCGCACTAGCTCGGTATCCACGCGAATCTCAATCCTGCTCGTGAGATTCCGTTTCCATGCGGAACTTCCGCTATCAGATGGCACGATTCGCCCGCTCGTTGTCGAGGATGCACGGCTACTCGGTTTCAGTGGTTCACCTGAGTCAGCTGTGTGGCTGAGCAGCGCAGATGTTGAGAAGATCGCAAACGCCGAGGCCGAGGCTAATGTCGCGGCTGATCTCGCTGTTGCCGCCGCTGGGCGGGTGCTTGATGGGCTAGGTGTGCTAACGAAAACATTGAATAAGATGGCGGACGATCTTGCGGGGGAGCTACTTGAAAGTCACCGGCGAGCCCGAGCTGGAGCCGGTGCCGCACGCCGCGGTCTAAAAGTCACCGCGCAAAAACCTGTCGATATTCTTGGTGCCTATGTGTTTCTACCGATTAGTGCGGGTGCGGAATGAGTGGCGCGGAGTTCACCTGCGTCCGAGTGGTTGGGGGTTTGCTACCCACGGATTTGCTGGCACGCGTCCTTGGCGGTGATAAGGATCTTGGCGGATTGTCTTCCGGCGATTATCACTTGCCATCAGGGGAGAGCCCGAAGGAAGCAGCGAACCGAGCATGGGGCTATCTACTGGGGGCTTGGGCTTCGTATCGCCAGGCCTTGTCCAAGCTTCCTGAGGGTGATCCCGCGGTTGGCCTAACCCGGGAGAAGTGGTTGACAGTTCTTTTCAAGGAACTTGACTACGGCAGGTTGCCACAGACCCCAGCTGGTGGTCTGCATGTTGACGACAAGGCATTCCCGGTGTCGCACCTTTGGGGTTCCAGCCCGTTGCACTTGTTGGGATGGGGGGTCGAGCTTGACAAGCGAACCAAGGGTGTCCCGGGCGCCGCAGATCGTGCACCGCAGGCGATGGTGCAAGAACTCCTAAACCGCAATCGCGACTATCTGTGGGCGATGCTCAGTAATGGCCGCACTCTGCGTCTGCTTCGAGACTCTACGAGCCTTGCCGGCCAGTCATATGTCGAGTTCGACCTAGAGAGCATGTTCGACGGCGAGGTGTTCAGCGACTTTGCATTGCTGTATGTGATGCTGCACCAATCGCGTGTGGAGGTGCCAGAAAATGGCGCACCATCAGATTGCTGGCTAGAGAAGTGGCGAACCAGTGCCGCCGAGTCAGGCACGCGGGCTCTGGGTCTCCTTCGAGACGGAGTGCAGGACGCGATCGAGGCGCTGGGAACCGGGTTCCTTCAGGGCCCGGGCAATGACTTGAGCGAGCGTATTGCCGATGGGCAACTGCTACTAGAGGATTTTCACCGATCATTGCTGCGGCTCGTTTATCGGTTGCTCTTCCTGTTCGTGGCCGAGGACCGCGGCCTGCTGCTGGATCCGGCTGCCGACCAGGTCGCGAGCCGACGCTACCGCGAGTACTTTTCAACTAGCAGGCTTCGCGCCCTGGCCCGCAAGCGCAGGGGGGCCCGTCATACCGACCTTTGGCAGGGACTTCAAATTGTCATTGAGGCGCTCGGCGCCGAGCACGGTCTGCCAAAACTTGGTCTGATCGGCCTGGGCGGCATCTTCAACCACGAGCCGATCGACGTGGTGATTGGCCAGCGTCTGCCGAACGAGGCACTGCTAACGGCGATCCGCCGGCTCAGCGTGGTGCAGCCAAAGAACTCACCCCAGCGAATTGTCGACTACCGAAACCTCGGTGCTGAGGAGCTCGGCAGCATCTATGAGAGCCTACTCGAACTCGTGCCTAGGCATGACCAAGTGAGCCGAACCTTCACCCTGGAGAATCTCGCTGGCAACGACCGAAAGACATCCGGCTCCTACTACACGCCCACCAGCCTCATTGACCTAGTACTCGATCAGGCTCTCGATCCGTTACTTGACGAGGCTGAGAAGCACAAGGACGCCGAGCGGGCGCTGCTCGCCATTACTATCTGCGATCCGGCCTGCGGATCCGGGCACTTTCTCGTGGCAGCAGCGAGGCGGATAGCGAGACGACTGGCGACTGCCCGCACGGGTGAACTTGATCCGACGCCAACCGATTTCCAGGAAGCCCTTCATGATGTCGTCGCCCGGTGCATCTACGGCATCGACCTCAACCCGATGGCAGCCGAGCTCGCGAAGGTGAGCCTGTGGCTCGAGGCCATGCAGGAGGGCCGGCCGCTGTCGTTCCTCGACGCCCATATCAAGGTCGGCAATGCCCTGCTCGGAGTGACGCCCAGGCTGCTCGAAGAGGGCCTGCCGGATGCCGCGTTCGTCGCCCTCACCGGCGACGACAAGGCATGGACCTCGAGCCTGAAGAAGCGGAACAAGGCCGAGCGAGAGCAGGCTGACCAGGGCGAACTCTTCACCACTGGCGGCCTCCATGCGAGCAATACCAACCTCGCCACGAAGGTGGCGAAGGTAGACACGGGGGCGGCGCCCTCTCTGGCCGATGCCCACCAGCAGGCCCAGCGATTCCGCGACCTGCAGAACGATCCCGACTACGCACGAGCACGGCAGGTCGCCGATGCGTGGTGCGCCGCATTCGTGCAGCCCAAGCGGCAGGGAGATCCGGCCATCACCCACTCGACCCTCCAGGCGTTGCAGGACGACCCGGGGAGCGTCGATCCGGCTGTCATCGCCACCATCGAGCGCGAGGCGATCGACTACCGGTTCTTCCACTGGCATCTGGAGTTCCCGCAGGTATTCCGGGTCGACCACGGCGCCGGGGCCGACCCGGCCAGCGGATGGTCGGGGGGCTTCACTGCGATGCTCGGCAATCCGCCATGGGAGCGAATCAAGCTGCAGGAGCAGGAGTTCTTCGCCGCACGCGACGAGGCGATAGCCAAGGCACCGAATGCGGCCGCCCGCAAGCGGCTCATCGAAGCGCTTACGACCGAGCAGCCGGCGCTGTCCGCGGAGTTCAATCGAGCCCTGCGCAGGGCCGACGGCGAGAGCCACATCCTGCGCACCTGCGGGCGCTACCCCCTCACCGGTCGCGGTGACATCAACACCTACAGCGTGTTCGCCGAGACACTGCGGGGATCGATCGACCCCGAGGGACAGTGCGGCATCATCACGCCGACCGGGTTGGCGACCGATGCCACGACCGCGGAGTTCTTCTCCGACACCCTGCGTAGCGGCCGGCTGGGCGGCTTCACGGACTTCGAGAACTCGCAGCCGATGTTCGATGGTGTCCATCGATCGTTTCGCTTCGCGGTTACCTGCATGACCGGACGCGACCGCGTCGCCGAGCGAGTGCCGCTCGCCTTCATGCTCCACGACCCCTCGCAGGCACTCATGGCCCGATTCGAGCTGAGCAACGAGGAGATCCTGCTCCTCAACCCCAACACCGGCACACTGCCGGTCTTCGCATCCCGTAAGGACGCCGAGATCACCCTGAAGATCTACCGGCGCTTCCCGGTGCTCATCAAGGACGGCGACCCCGACGGCAACCCGTGGGGCCTGAAGTTCTCGACGATGTTCCACATGTCGAATGACTCGCACCTGTTCCGCACCCGCGAGGAGCTCGAGGCCGAGGGATTCGTCCTGCAGGGCAACGTGTTCGTGCGTCCTGACGAGCCGGGTTCTGCATGAGATACCTCCCGCTCTACGAGGCCAAGATGATGAACCTGTATGACCACCGGTTCGCGACCTACGAGAGTGCCACCGGCATGAGCCTGCCCGCGGTCACCGACGCCCAGCACGACGACCCCTCGTACGAGCCGCTGCCGCGCTACTGGGTGGCGGAGGAGGAGGTCGAGGCGGCCCTCGGCGACGGGTGGGACAGCGATCACCTTTTCGGCTGGCGATGGATCACTGCGTCGACGAATGAGCGAACCTTTGTGTCCGGATTCTTTCCGCAAGGCGGAGCAGGGAACTCCTATGTGGCTGTGAGAAGTGAGCCAGGCACCGCGATTGCACTTCAGTCCGCCTGGTCGTCATTGATGCTTGATTTCCTTGCGCGGCAAAAGTTGAGCGGCTCGAACATGGCCTACTTCATCGTCAAGCAGTTCGCCTGCCCACCGCCGAGCGTTTTTGACGCCACTCCCGACTGGCTCGACCAACCGCTGTCAAGATGGCTGACCCCGCGCGTCCTCGAACTCACCTACACCACCCACTCCCTAGCCGGCCTAGCCCATGGTTCCGGCGACGACGGGGCTCCCTTCCACTGGGTCCCCGAGCGGCGCCAGCAGATCCGCGCCGAACTCGATGCCGCCATGTTCCATGTCTTCGGCCTCGACCGCGACGAGGTCGAGCACGTGCTCGGCACCTTCACCGTGATGAACAAGTACGACATGGCCGAATACGGTGATCTGCGGACTACGTCACTCGTTCTGATGTACTACGACCGTATGGCGGCAGCGTCGCAATCTGGCGAGCCCTACGCGACAACGATCGAGCCGGCCCCCGGGCACGGCCCCAGACATGACAGTGCGGTGCAGCAATGACCGAGGTGTACGCCCCGCTGTACGAAGCGAAGATGCTCTCCTTCTACGACTCGCGTTTCCAGACGTATGAGGGCGCCGAGTCTCAGTCACTTCCCGGTCTGACCGATGCCCAGCATGATGACCCGAATAAGGAGCCGCTGCCCCGGTACTGGATAGCCGAGGAGCATGTTGACGAGGCTCTCGACGGCAAGTGGGACAGGGAGTGGCTGCTCGGATGGCGCGATATCGCCCGATCAACTGACTATCGCACATTGATCACCTCGACCTTCCCCGTTGGCGGTGCTGGAGACACACTTCTACTGTCACCATCGTCGAGCCCCAAAGACGTGCCATTGCTAGCAGGAATCTGGGCTTCACTGATGTTTGACTTTGTGACTCGGAACAACATCAGCGGGACTCACCTCAAGTTTCACCTTGTCAAGCAGTTGGCGTGCCCGACCCCTGCGCAATTAGGGGTTGCATCGCCTTGGCTCCCGGCTGCGTCCATCAGCGATGAGATTCGCGACCGCGTCCGTGAACTCGCCGTCACCTCGTGGCGGATGGTGCCGTTCGCCCGCGATATGGGCGACTTCGGCCCGCCCTTTCGCTGGCTGCCGGCGCGCCGCGAGCAGATTCGCGCCGAACTCGACGCGATGATGTTCCACGTGTTCGGCCTTGACCGCGACGAGGTCGACTACGTCCTCGACACCTTCACCGTGATGCGCAAGTACGACGAACGCGACCACGGTGAATACCGCACCAAGCGCCTGATCCTCGAGTACTACGACCTGCTGGCCTCCTCGATCGCCTCGGGGGTGGGGTACGTGACACCCATCAGCCCGGTGCCTGGCGATGGCCCCCGACATGAGAATTCAACGCGCCCGACCTGGATAGAGGAGTTCTGAGTGTCTGAATTAGGGGACCTTTCGCCAACGAACGCACGGCGAGCCGATGTGGTCTACGAGATCATGAAGTACCTAAATGACGCCGGTGGGCCGGTGCATGTTCAAGATGTGTTGCAGCAGGTGATGCAGGTACTGCCTCCTAGCCCTGCGGAGAGCCAACTCATAAATGGGCGCAAGAAGTACGACATCTTTATTCGTTGGGCATCTTCTGGTCTTTCTCGAGTGGGCTGGATCTCTAAATCAGGCGCACAAGGGATTTGGAAGGTTACGCCCGCAGGAGTTGAGGCTCTAAAGTCATTAACTAACCCTCATGCTCTGTATACCCAGATGCGACAAGAGACTCGCCGAGAGAGCGCAGAACAAAGTGGCTCGATTGGCGGTGCCTGGGGCGTTGTAGATGGTGTGGTCGGCCGAATCCCATCTGGGCGTTGGATTACCTTCGCCGATCTTGAAGCAGTGACCGGGAAATCGGCCGGTGCTACTGGCGTTCACATGTGGAACGACAAACCGACAGGTTGGTATCGCGTTCTTCGCATTGGTGGTGTCTTAAGCGCAGACGCATATGGGGAAGAAACTCGGGCCGTAGAGCAACGGGAATTACTGGAACGTGAGGGCATCAGCCTTGATCCAAGGGCACCGGAGCACCTTAAATTGGGTGAATCCGAGATACGTGAAATTGCCTTGAATGTAAAGAGTCCGCCCCGCGCCTGGTTGGTTCGGTCAGCAGTTCGTGGATTCGACATACTGCCGACCTGGCTCGCCGAGGGTTTCGTCTCACTTCCTGCTAGCCAATTAACAGGGCTAACCCCAGAGATGTCTGATGACGAAATCCACGGTGCTGTCGATTCGGGATATGAGAATCTCGGGTACAGCCAAAAGGAAACGAAGTTCAAGGAGTTGCGTGCTTTTTTGAAAAGAATGCGGCCAGGCAATTTAGTTCTAGCAATTGGTGGCGACCGTATCTCGGTAGGCGTGATTACGAGTGATGCGAAATGGCACGACAGTGATGGTGAGCGCAGCAATATCAGAAGGGATGTCGCTTGGGATAGTGCTGGGGAGAGCGTAGCAATCGATGACCTGCCTGAGTCTCTGAAAGGCCGAATGCGTGCATCGGAAGATGTTGTTGACCTCTCGGATTTGCATTCTTTAATCGATGAGATGCGCGGTGGAGGTGACTGGCTAGAGGAAGAGACTTCCACATCATCACTAACTCCCATTCATCTAGGGCCCATGGATTCGAAAACAGTTGAAAAGCTTCTGATCGGCGATGTTTGGCTTAATGAATTCGTTCAACTTCTAAACGATAGGCGTCAAGTCATCCTGTATGGGCCACCTGGCACCGGGAAGACATTCCTCGCCCAAGAAGTTGCTGAAGCTTTGGGCGGTAAGGAAAGGGTGACCCTTGTTCAGTTCCACCCTTCTTATGCCTACGAGGACTTCTTTGAGGGGTATCGTCCTGCGGGATCCACCTCGGGTGGCGTAAGTCTGCAACTTGCACCAGGCCCATTCCGCAAGGTGGTGGATGCTGCTCGCGCCAACCCCACCGAGCCCTTCTTCCTGATAGTGGACGAGATAAACAGAGCTAATTTGGCGAAGGTATTTGGTGAACTCTATTTTCTTCTCGAGTACCGGGATCGGAGTATCGACCTCTTGTATTCCTCGGGTGACTCCGGTTCGGCATTCTCACTGCCCGCTAACGTTTACTTAATCGGGACGATGAACACGGCGGATCGATCTATAGCGCTTGTTGATTCGGCTATGCGCCGTAGATTCGGTTTTCTTTCCCTGCATCCAGAAGACGAGAAACTCGATGAGGTTTTGCGTGCCTGGCTTCGGATGCGTGAGTTACCGCTTGATCGTGCGGATCTACTGGTTGAACTGAATCGCCGGATTGACGATAAGGACTTCAAGTTGGGACCTTCCTATCTGATGTCAGCTTCGGTAGGGACCGAAGAGGGCTTAGAAAGAATATGGAGATCTTCGATTATCCCTCTCCTTGAGGAGTATCACGCAGGTGACGGTATCGATGCACGAAGCCGTTACGGACTGTCATCGCTGCGGACTTCTCTAGCCGTTATGCCCGAGGCTGAAACAGATATTCCTGAGTGACCATGGGAGTAATCGAACTCGTGGAATATGGAGAACCAGTTTTAGTATCCATGCCCGAATCTATTGCGGCGGGATTACAGGCCACCGGGCTGGTTGAGGTGATTCCCGACCGCCGCGCTGGGTTTTGGACTATTAGACCCCAGGGAAAAGTAGGAGCGGTAGCGGTCGACTCATTTGAAGTTCGTGTGGCTCCGAAAGTTTCCATAAACAGAATAATCTTTCTTCTGGGCTACACAGTTGAGGGGTTGAAATGGCAGCAAGAAGCAGTAGAGATGGATTCCGATATTGATGTAGCCCACATAATGGCCGAAGTGTTCTTACGATCTACTGGGTCAGCACTGAAAGCAGGCCTGCTTCAGGGGTATAGCGTTAAGCAGGAGGCGCTTCACGTCGTCCGAGGGCGAGTACTAATAGACGAGCAACTGAAGCAGAGACCAGGTAGCTGGCTGCCCATCGAAGTTTCTTATGACGATTTCACTGCCGACATTGCAGAGAATCAGCTCCTTCTTGCGGCGATCGATCGGCTTATGCGAAATCCACGGATTCCTAAGAGTGTGCGCCGGCGGCTGGCTGCAATGAAGATACAGTTTGCAGATGTAAGTCGCCTAGTACCAGGGACAGCGCTTCCTACGTGGGTTCCTACCCGACTTAACAAGCATTACCAAAACGCGCTTCGACTGGCATCCATCATCCTTGCGGCGTCCTCGTTCGAGCAGCGTCGCGGAGATCTGCGAATTAGTGGACTGGTTCTCGACATGCCGAAGATTTTTGAAGACTTTCTAACTAAAGCCCTAGAGGAGTCAATAATTAAACTCTGGCCAGGGTCGTGCGTTCGTGGGCAGTTCCGTTCCTTTCTTGATGATTCCTGCGAAATACCGATGCGTCCGGATGTGGTTTGGCTTTCAGGGTCGGGTGACCCATTGGCTGTAATAGACGCCAAATACAAATATGAAAAGGTATCGGGTTTTCCGAATGCGGATTTCTACCAGGTTTTGTCATACGCGGTATCTATGGGTTTGAACTCTGGACATTTGGTTTATGCCAAAGGGAGTGAGATTGAACGGGTGCATTCAATAAGCCGCGCTGGAGTCAAAATCTCGACACACACGATCAATCTTGATTCTAAACCAGCGGTCCTTTTGGCTGAAGTTCAAGAGTTGGCGAGAAGGATCGGTACCCAATATTGCATTCCAAAGGTCGTATCCTGATGGCGGCTGCTCCGTAACATGATCGTGACCCCAGTGGCGCAAGGGGAAATGGAAGATATTCATTTGACCTAACGACTTATTTATTACCCTGGGGGGTTACGCAAGCCTTCTCCGATTGCGATCCAGTACATGCTGCAGGGCTTCGATCGCGTGACTTGAGGTTTGCGCAGGAAGTTCACTCCGAGGGCAATCCAGTTCGATGTCTGTGGATGAAACTTGCTCCGGGGTCGACTCTTCTCCACGTGCCCGTAAGGCCGCCAGTAATGTATGGCGGCTAAAGTCTGTGGGGTAGGTATTAAATGAAAATTGTGCGACTTCTACAGAGTCTTCGAGATCCTCGACATCTCCGGTTTGCATACCGCGCTCACGTAATGAGCGCGATAGAGCATTTAGGGATCTGTCCAACCCCTCTGAGGGGTGAAAGGGCTGGATTGCCGATACCAAGACTTGAATGGCCTCGTCAAATCTCTTGAGGTCGGTTAGCGCAGCACCTTTGGTAGCTAGTGCATAGTAATTGAGTCTACTGTGATTAAGCACACTGTTAGCGACCTCAATCGCAAGATCAGGGCGCGACACTTTGCGCATGGCAGATGCGATCTTGCCTCGATCTTGATCGGAACTTGACCGCGCAAATTGTACCATTTCGTCTGCAGATTGTACGCACGGTTTTTGGAGAATCCATTCAATACTTGACCCCCGGCATAAGTCTCGGAGCTCCTGAATCTTGGATTCAAATAGCTTTGATTCTTGACCCGGACTTAAGGGGAATTGACATGTTGTCAGGCACGAACCTAGGTATTGCTTGGCGAGATTCTCCATATCGTTGTCGGCAAGTTTGCGCTCGGCTCCAAGCGTGAGCGCCATCTTGCTCAATAGCTCAATTTGTGCCCATTCATGCTTCGACCACGCGACCGAAACTTCTTCGAGCAGAGCTGTCAACAAACTATCCATCTCGCTACCTTAACTACCAAGCTCGACCCATGGGGGTATTAATTTTAGCTGAGGCCCTCAGGGACTGAGTCAAGAAATGAGCGTTGGCCGAGATTCTCACCCGGCGATGCGAAATTCATTTAGGGGCTGCCGAACCGCTAGGCAAACCCCCGCCCGCTTCCATAGAATCAAGTGACGTCAGTTATCGGCACCGTCCGATCCAGCACGTCATTGCAGGGGGGAGCGTCAATATGCCACCTCTTTGCCTGCCCGCAGCCCCAACCTTCGCCAATGCAAGTGAGTCGGTGGT
>Ga0247836_1004076_pt1 | contig 18631 bp, 18 predicted proteins | sample LaCruzMarch2015__4_FD_187116 | JGI IMG/M metagenome (GOLD analysis project Ga0247836, IMG submission 187116) | Freshwater microbial communities from meromictic Lake La Cruz, Castile-La Mancha, Spain - LaCruzMarch2015_14m | ecosystem: Environmental > Aquatic > Freshwater > Lake | place: Spain... | reverse complement strand
GGGCTTCGTCCTTCGTGAGACTCTCGCAGCCGACAGGAGCATCGCCAGAGACGTCGACGAACTGCAGCGCGTCCGCACCAGCCTGTCGGCGGTAGTAGTTGATCTCGATACTGCAAAGCGGACAGGCCCCATCATAGTAGACGGCCGTGCGCCGCAGCGAGCAGGCTTCATCAGGTGCCGAGGTCGGCATGAATCGCCTCCGCCAATCGTAGCCCACTCGTGAACGCGTCTTCAATCCGCGCGCCGATGAACCAGTCGCCACAGGCTCCAATGCGCGCCGTCTTGTCCCAGCCGAAGTCGCGACCGACGGGCTGCTCCACGAGCGCATAGCGCCACCGATGTGCGACGGCAAATGTCGGATGGATATCCTGACCGAGCACCTGGCGCATGGACGTCAGCAGCAGCGGCACGACATCGGCAGGGGCAAACTCGAGGTTGGCGCGGCTCCAGTCCGGCGTGGCATGCAGGACGTAAGCGTGCGCAGCGGCATTGCGGCCCGGCTTGCTCGAATCCCGGGTTATCCAGGCGACCCCGGACTGTTGCGGCCGAAGGTACGATCCGTCGATGCGGAGTGGCTGTGCCACGCTCAGCAGGAGAGCCCAGCACGGCGCCATCCGTGCTACGTTCCATCCGTCTGCGGAAACGCCAGCAGACAGCGCCAAGGACACCGCCTGCGGAGCGGGAACAGCAAGAATCACAGCCGAGAAGCGGCCGTTGAGCGGACTGTTGATCGGACCACTGTTCGCGGACAGCGTCCACAACCTGTTATCGCGTTCGAGCGCGGCCACTTCAACGGCCGGCATCACGTCGATCCCATCGGCGAGTGCGCTGGCTGGCGTTGTCATGGCTGGGGTGCCGACGAAGATGCCGTCCGACCACTCGGCAACCACACCGGCGGCCATCCATTCGGTGACCAAAGCCCCGAAAGCGGCACCCCTTGCCGTGAAAAACTGTGCCCCGTGATCGAACTGCAGATGCTCCACGCGTCGTGTCGCCATCCGTCCGCCGAGGCCGCGGCTCTTGTCGAGCACCACCGGGCTGTGACCCAAGTGCTTGAGACGACGGGCCGCGCTCAACCCTGCAATCCCAGCGCCGACTATGGCGATCGGCAAACCCTCGGTTCCGTACCTCCTGCGGTCGACCGTGATTACTACGCGCCTCGGCCCGCGAAAGATCAATCGAGGCGATGAGCCCTCGCGGCTCCGGCAACCGTTCTCGCCGCCCGCCGCCCGCCGTGGTGGGCCCCGTCACGGTGGCAAGCACATGTCGGCGATTCGCTGGTACTCCGTGCTCCGCACTGCGACGGGCGGCTTTTCGTCATGCACGACGTTACCGATGCGCAGCGGCAGTGCCTGGTGGCCATTGCGCGTCACGGGTTTATCGTCTGCCCATCCCATGCGATGAGCTGGCCGGTCGAAACGATGTCGAGGCCGTCGATGACAGCGAGCAATCGCTCTCCGGCAAATGCAGGCTCGAAAAGCTTAGCGTCACCTGCGCCCGACTGGAATGGTCGGGAGAGCGCGCTATCGACCGTGCCCGGGTGAAGGCCGACGCAAATCGCATCCTTGCGCTGACGCGCAAGTTCGATGGCGAGCGTTCGGATCAACTGGTTGAGTGCCGCCTTGGACGCGCGATAACCATACCAGCCACCGAGGCGATTGTCAGAGACGCTACTGACTCGGGCCGAGAGCGCCGCGAACACGGACTTGCCGCACCTTGGCAACAGCGGCAGCACGTGCTTGGCAATCAGAGCCGGGCCGATTGCGTTCACCGCAAAGCTGCGCAGCAACATGTCCTTGTCGAGGGCGCGCCAGGATTTTTCTGGTGTCATGACGCCCGGCTCGTGCAGTAGCCCCGTTGCGACAATCGCAAGGTCGATCTGTTGCACGCCGGCCAAAGCAGTCCGGATGCTGGCCTCGTCGAGGATGTCGATCGGTCGCGGGTCGACCTTGACGCCCGCATACCGCCGCGGCGTGCGGGACCAAGCCAGGACATGGGCGACCGCCGGATCGGCTGCAAGCGCGTCGACCATCGCTCCCCCGACGGCGCCGCTGGCCCCTACGACCAAGGCCGTGACCGGGCGGTCGAATGAAACGAGCGCTGACATCCGACCTCTCCCCACCCGGCGGAGCGACACGCGCTGCCGCTCGGCAGCCTCGTGATCTCTACGCGCCTTCCGGACGTAGAACGAGTTCACACGCATGCATGGATTACCACGCCGAGATGCAACTGGAACGCGCGATTCCCAGATCTGCCCTGCTGCTGGGTTGGCTCGGCGTGCTGCCGTTTGCGGCCCTGAGCTTTGCGTGCGTCTTCGCTAGTCCCCAAGCAGCCAGCCGCGCCATTGCCGCGCTCATCCTCTATGCCGCGATCATCCTGGCCTTCATGGGCGGCGCGCAGTGGGGCGTGGGAATGTTGGCAAAGGCACGCGGGCCGGCCGTGCTCGCGCGTCGTCTGGGGATCAGCGTGCTGCCCGCTCTGGCGGCTTTCGCCATGCCCGCCTTGCCGGCACGGACGGCCCTGCTGGGGCTTGCCACCGTTTTCGTCGCCCTGCTCGCCTCCGACATCGCTTCCGCGCGTGCCGGCGTGGCGCCCGCCTGGTATCCGGCGCTTCGGATCCCGTTGACGATTGCGGTGGTGCTCTGCCTGCTTCTGGCTGCCGGGTTCGGGAAAACCTGATGTCGGCCGGCAAGCCCCCCAATTACCCGTGGCTCAAGCGCGACCTGCGCACGGTGGACCACTACCCGACCGCCGAGGCGGCCGCCTGTGCGCGCCGCTTTTCCAACTGCGGGACGGGAACGCATTGGCCACACGGAAATGTTCAGTCTGCCACCGTCGGCTTCCGACATGCCGCCGACGCGATCGCGGACAGGCACGGCAGATGCCGGCGCGGCATGCCCATGGCGGGCCAGACCTTCCCAGGAGAGCCGAAAGCCCGGCAGCGCAAGGACCAAATCGAGATCGACGCATGACGCGCCTTGCCGGCGACAAGCCCACGCGCGGCCGTGCCAAAACCCACTTGCCGCAGAAGACCTGCGCGACATGTGCCCGCCGCTTTGCCTGGCGCAAGAAGTGGGAGCGCGATTGGGAGGGCGTCCGCTATTGCTCGGAGCGCTGCCGGCGCCGCAAGCCCGCGCGCAGCGGAGGCGCGTCATGACACGCCATCTGATCCTCGTTCTGGGCGACCAGCTCTCGCTTTCGCTTTCATCGCTCCGCGGCGCCGACAAGACGCTTGACACCGTTCTGATGTGTGAGGTTTGGGACGAGGCGACCTACGTCCCCCACCACAAGAAAAAGCTCGCGTTCGTCTTCGCGGCCATGCGCCACTTTGCCGAAGAGCTGCGCGGGGCCGGCTGGTCCGTCGAATATCGCAATCTGATCGAGACTGGCAAAGCCGGCAGCTTTTCTTGCGAGGTTGCGCGGGCGGTCCAGCGGCGCAAGCCCGCTCGCATCGTCGTTACGTCGCCTGGAGAGTGGCGCGTTCTTGAGGACATGTGCTGTTGGCAAAAACGCTTTGGCATTCCTGTCGACATCGTCGATGACGATCGCTTCATTTGCTCGCCAGCCGAGTTTGCGACCTGGGCCAAAGGCCGCAAGCAACTGCGGATGGAGAATTTTTATCGCCAAATGCGTCGAGCGACTGGGCTTCTGATGGAAGGTGAAGGGCCGGCGGGCGGTCGATGGAACTTCGATCACGACAACCGCAAAACCGCCAAGCCCGATCTCTTGATGCCTCGTCCGCTGCGGTTCGCACCGGATGCGATCACGCGCGAGGTGTTGCACGTCGTGCAGTCGCTCTTCTCGGATCACTTCGGAGATCTCGAGCCATTCTGGTTCGGCGTTACGCGCGCTCAGGCGCAGCAGGCGCTCGAGCACTTCGTTGCGACGACTCTGGCGCAATTCGGCGATTTCCAGGACGCCATGCTCGACGGCGAGCCTTTCCTCTACCACTCGCTGCTGTCGGTCTACATGAACGTCGGCCTGCTCGACCCGCTGGAGGTCTGTCGGCGTGTCGAAGCCGCGTATCGGGCCGGTGATGTTCCGCTCAATGCAGCCGAAGGCTACATTCGCCAGATCATCGGCTGGCGGGAGTATGTGCGCGGCATCTACTGGCTGAAAATGCCGGGTTATGTCAGCGAGAACTATTTTGGTCACACCCGACCGGTGCCGGATTTCTACTGGACGGGTGCGAGCGACATGGCATGTCTGCGCGCCGCCATCGACCAGACCAAGCGGGAAGCCTACGCCCATCACATCCAGCGGCTGATGGTTACAGGCAACTTCGCGCTGCTCACCGGCGTGCAACCGCGAGCCCTGCACGAGTGGTATCTGATGGTCTACGCCGACGCCTTCGAATGGGTCGAGTTGCCGAACACACTCGGCATGAGCCAATTCGGAGACGGCGGGCTGCTCGCCTCGAAGCCCTATGTCGCTTCGGGCGCCTACATCAATCGCATGTCGAACCATTGCAAGGGCTGCCGCTATGATGTGGCCAAGCCGCACGGAGCCAGCGCTTGCCCGTTCAATCCGCTCTACTGGAGCTTCCTGGCACGCCATCGCGACAAACTCGCAGGCAATCCGCGCATGGCACAGATGTATCGGACCTGGGACAAGTTCCCGGGCGAGCGCCGCCGCCTGACGCTCGCGAGCGCCGAGACGTTCTTGGCGGGCCTCGACGGCGACTTGCCCCACGTGCCGACGACACTCACGCCTGGCCGTACAACCGCGCCTGCCGACGCTGTCGATGATGTGGGCATTGCGGCGGTGATTCTGCGTCTTTGTGCGGAGCGTGCCCCCGCCAAGACCATCTGTCCGTCGGAGGTCGCCCGATCACTGGCCGGCCACGGGGACGCCTGGCACGCCCTGATGCCGGAGGTGCGCCGCGTCGCCGGCCGCCTCGCGGCAGAGGGCCGAATCGTTGTGACGCAGCGGCGCGTGGTCGTCGACGCCGTAGGCCCGCGCGGCGCCATCCGGCTGTCGCTCGCAGCCAAATCGAAAGCCAAGTGATGCCGATGATCGCAGCGCTCCAAGCGATACTGGACGCAGTTTCCGTATCGCTGGCGGCGAACGCGACAACAACGGCGACTTCCGGCCATGTCTGGCTGCATCGCCCCCTCGTCGTCTCTACTGTATCGGCTGCAGCCTCGGCGCACCGAGCGCAGACTGTTCCTGCGCCGACCCTGTTCCGCAACCCAGCATTCGCTGATCTCCGAAACCCTTGCTGGATCTCCGTTGCCGACAGCGCCTCTATCGATGCGTGGTTATCGTGATCGAGGGAGGGGCCGATCCCACGGCTATCGTCCGTTGCGCGCTTGTTGAAGTCTATACCGCCAGCCAAGCCTACGTTCGCGTTTCGCCGCACGCAGCGCCGCCGAGCACGCAGAAGGTGGCGCAATAGCGATGGTTGAGGGACACAGCGGCATCGGCCTGCTTTAGCGTTCGACCAAGATCGAAGCGTTCATCGTAGGCGATCAACGTGCATGCGACGACGGTCGGTGCATCCGCGCCCTTTCGGCGCACGACCATGCGCGCCGTCGCACACATCTGATCGTCCGGGCTCTTGTTCAGGATGCCCCAGCAGGCTTCGGTGATCTCGGGCGGATCGTCGGACGCGAGCATCTCGGGAAAAATCACGAGTTGGACCGGGTCGTCGCAATCGACCCCGATCATCTCCCGACGGAACAAATCACGATACCCCTCGCGCGCGACCGCCTCCGGCTCGTTTCCCAAACGCCGGCCAGCAATCTCGATCTGGAAGCCTTCGCCGGACAGGAACCGCAGGCCATCCATGACCTTTGCGAAGCCCCCCTCCCCGCGTTCCGCATCGTGGACCTGCGCTCGATGGTCGTCCAGGGATATGCGGAGCCGCAGTTGCTTGCCGTGAGCCTGGCGCAACGCCTTCAACTGCTCCTGATGCCGCATCATCGGCCTCATGGCGTTGGTCAGCACGAGCGTCTCGAAACCACGTTCGAGGGTGTCACCCAGGATCGCGATCATATCGGGGTTCATGAACGGTTCGCCGCCCGTGAAGCCGACCAACCGGACCGGAAAGTGCTCGGTCTTGACCTCGTCCAAACTGGCCTTGACGTCGGCGAGGGAGAGATAGACCAGCCGATCGTTCTTCGGTGAACTCTCGATGTAACAGTTCTTGCACGTGATGTTACAGAGCGTACCGGTGTTGAACCACAGGGTTTCCAGCCTCTTCAACTGAACCCTGGCACGCCGCTCGCCTTTGGCGGTGAAAATGGGGTGGTCGAATTTGGCCGGGGCAGGTGCTGGCATATCCATGGTCGATCGGACTCTTGCTTGAGTACAACCCAGGGATTCGGCACCGCACACCGCTTCGTTACGCCCATCACGGAAACGTGAAACAGCACGCCACGGCGTGGGGCTTTGGTCACGCGCAGCCGCACGTGGGCCACATCGATCACGCGCTCTCAGCATGCTCTGACGATCGCGTGAGCGGCGTAACGTCGCTCGGGGCCTGGACGAACTGACTGTTGCAACCCAACCGAAGTGAGCAGCATGTCTCAATCACCCCAATCCATCCCGAGTGCGAAACGACCGGTCCACCGGAACGGGGCGTTGTACGCCGATCTCTGCATCATTGGAGCAGGGTCCGGCGGCCTCTCCGTCGCGGCCGGTGCCGTTCAGATGGGCGCGTCCGTGGTGCTGATCGAAAAGGGCAAGATGGGAGGGGACTGCCTCAATACCGGCTGCGTTCCGTCCAAAGCCTTGATTGCGGCGGCGCACCGCGCCCATAGCGCTCGCACCAGCAGCAGGTTCGGCGTCACCATCACCGAGCCGTCGGTCGACTTCCGCGCCGTCCACGACCACGTGCACGGCGTCATAGGCGCGATCGCCCCGCACGACAGCGTCGAGCGCTTCTCGGGCCTCGGCGTTCACGTCATCGAGGCCGCCGGCCGGTTCGTTGATGGTGATACGGTCGAGGCAAACGGCGAGCGCATCCGTGCGCGCCGGTTCATCGTTGCCACGGGCTCACGTGCTTCCGTTCCGCCGATTCCAGGCTTGGCCGACGCGGGTTACCTCACGAACGAAACGATCTTCGAATTGACGACCCGTCCGGATCATCTGATCGTCGTCGGAGGCGGCCCGATCGGTATTGAAATGGCGCAGTCGTTCCGACGGCTCGGCTCGGCCGTCACCGTCATCGAGAAGTTCGGCATCCTTGCCAAAGACGAGCCGGAAGCGGTGGACGTCGTGCGGCAGTCGCTGGTGCGTGATGGCGTCCGCGTCATCGAGGCGGTCGGAGTGAGCGAGGTGAGGCGCTCGGACGCCGGCGTCACCGTGGTGCTCGACGGCGAGAGCGCGTTCGGACGGTCGGTGACCGGCAGCCATATCCTGATTGCGGCAGGCCGGCGCCCGAACACAGAGAACCTGGGATTGGACGCCGCGGGGATCGCAACGACGCCGAGGGGCATCACGGTCGACGCCCGGCTCCGCACCAGCAACCGCAAGGTTTTCGCCATCGGCGACGTGGCCGGCGGCCCTCAGTTCACGCACATCGCCGGCTATCATGCGGGCATCATCATCCGCAACGCGTTGTTCGGACTTCCCGCAAAAGTCGATTACGCCGCGTTGCCCTGGGTGACGTATGCCGATCCGGAGCTCGCCCATACCGGGCTGACGGAAAGCGATGCGCGTAAAGCCGGTCATGACGTTCAGATACTGACGTGGTCGCTCGAGATGAACGACCGTGCTCAGGCCGAGCGCGAAACCGAGGGTCTTGCAAAGATCGTTCTCGGACGCAACGGGCGGATCCTGGGTGCCACCATCGTCGGACCCAGGGCCGGCGAATTGATCGGCACGTGGGCCCTGGCGATTTCGGCACGGCTCAAGATCGGTGCGATCGCCAGCGCCGTGCTGCCCTATCCAACGCTGTCCGAGGTCACGAAGCGCGTCGCCGGCAGCTACTATACACCCAAGCTTTTCAGTGCGAGCACACGCCGCCTGGTTGGTCTCATTCAACGCTGGCTTCCTTGATCGGAGACGACCGATGAACCTCTCGAAAATTCTCGCTGACCGCCGGCTCTGGCTGGTCGCTGGTGCCATCGCTGCATTCGCTGTGCTGCGCTGGTCTGGACTCTCCGCTTACCTCTCGCTCGACACCCTCAAGACGCACAGAGAGGGACTCACGGCATGGGTTTCCAACCACGCCGTGCTCGCGGCCGCCGCCTATGTCCTGGTGTACGTCGTGGCGGTCGCCTTCTCGTTGCCCGGTGCCGTTTTCCTCACGCTCTCGGGAGGGTTCCTGTTCGGTGCCACGTTGGGCACCCTCCTGACCGTGACGGGCGCGACCATCGGTGCGACGTTGATCTTCCTCTTCGCGAAAACGCTGTTCGGGAAAAACGCGCTGGACCGATTCGGCTCGCCCGCTGCCAAGCTCGCAGACGGCATTCGCCGCAATGCCGGCTCGTATCTCATGGTGTTGCGACTGGTGCCGCTGTTTCCCTTCTTCCTGGTGAACCTTGTGCCGGCCTTTGTCGGCGTGCCGATCACCACCTATGTGCTGACCACCTTCTTCGGCATCATCCCCGGCACAGCGGTGTTCTCGATTGCCGGATCTGGCCTGGGGGAGGTCCTGGACCAGGGCGGGGCAGTCACGGCCTCCTCCATCCTCACACCTCAGATCATCGCCGGCCTTGTCGGCCTCGCAGCGCTCTCGCTCGTTGCCATTCCGCTCCGCAAACGGTTCGAAAACCGGAACCCGTGAACACAATCAGTTCGTCAAACGCACAACAAAGAGAAATTGCTCATGATCGGACTCTCCCACAGCCTCTCTCTCACACGCCGATGCGTTCTCGCACTTCTGACGGTCGTCCTGTCGTCAGCGTCGGGCCTTGCACAGCAGCCCGCTGCCGATCCGGATGCCGTCTACGACAGACTGCTGGGGCTCTACGTCAAGCCGGCGCCGGATGGCGTCAACCGTATCGACTACGCGCGGTGGCATGGCAATAAGGACGATCGGAAGGCACTCGACTCCTACATTGCCGAGCTGGCGTCGCGCCGGCCCTCGGCCATGTCGCGCGACGACGCGTTCGCCTATTGGGGCAATCTGTACAATGCCGTCACGTTGAAGGTCATCCTGGATCGTTACCCGGTCACCTCGATCCGCGACATCAAGAGCAGCGGAAGCTGGTTCGACTTCAAATCCTACACGGGGCCCTGGCGCGAGTTGCGCGTCACCGTGGAAGACAAGAAGCTCTCGCTCGACAACATCGAGCACGACGTCATGCGTCCGACCTTCAAGGATCCCCGCGTGCACTACGTGGTCAACTGCGCCTCGTTCGGCTGTCCCAATATCATGGCGCGCGGGTGGAGGGCCCGAACGCTCTCGGCCGATCTCGACGAAGCGGCCCGGGCGTTCATCAATCATCCGCGCGGCGTCGAGGTGCTCGCTGGGAACAAGCTGCGCGTGTCCAGCATCTACAAATGGTTCCGCGATGATTTCGGGCCGGACGAAGCGGCCGTGATTGCCCATTTCAAAAGGTATGCCGACCCGGCTCTGGCCGCGAAGCTCGACAAGGGGGTGACGATTGCCGAAGATCAGTACGACTGGGCCCTGAACGTAACGAAGCCCTGAGAATCAGCCGAAGGAGCGGCCGACCGCTGTCGAAAGGGGAGTTGTGATTTTCAAAGCCAGGGCCGACATGATCTTCGCCGCGGCCGGGATCGCACTGATTGCCTGTCAAGCATGGCTCGTCTTGGCCACGCGCGGCCTGTCACATGGCAACAGCGGGGAGCTATCCGCGGTGTTGCCACTGATCCTCGGCCTTGCTGTGCCAACCGGCCTCCTGCTGGCGGCGGCCTCCCGGCTCTCGTCCATTCCACCGACCCGTGCTGCCTTGATCACGATGTGCGCGGTCGGCGTGGTCATGCGCCTCGTCTGGCTCGGCACGCTGCCGCCGCTGGAGGACGACTATTACCGTTATCTCTGGGACGGCGCGTTGGTCGCTCATGGCCTCGATCCCTATGCACATGCGCCCGCGACGTTTTTCGGCCAGGGCACCGGCCCCTTGGCCTACGCTCGGGTTGCAGAGGGCGCGCAGAGCGAGCTTCACAGGATCAACTTCCCGGAGATGCGGACGATCTATCCGAGCGTGGCGCAAGCGGCTTTTGCGTTGGCACATCTGATCGCGCCGCTCAAAGTGGACGGTTTGCGGCTGGTTTTCCTGGCGGGCGAACTCGTCACACTCTGGCTCCTGGTCGGCATGCTCGGCCGGCTCGGCCACTCGCCCTTGTGGTCGATCCTGTACTGGTGGAACCCAACGGTCGCCTACATGCTGGTCGGCATCGTGCATGTCGATGCGTTGCTGCCACCGTTCGTGCTAGGCGCGGTTCTCGCCCTGTCGACGGGCCGCTCGTACACGGCTCTGGCTCTGATCGGCCTGGGAGCCGGGGTGAAGGTGTGGCCGCTCGTTCTCGCGCCGCTGGTGCTGTGGCCGTTGCTGCGCCGGCCGAAGGAGCTGGCGAAGATGGCCATCTGGCTCGCGGTTGTTCTGGCCGTAGCGATCGGTCCCGTGTTTTTCTCTGCCCTGCGACCGGGCTCCGGCCTCAGCGCCTATGCGGCGGGGTGGAGCAACAACAACGCGCCCTATGCCTGGATGCACTATGCCTTCTATTCCGTTTTCGGATCGTGGGAGGCGGCCGAACGCGTATTGCGGCCAATGTTGGCGCTCGCCTCCGCTGGCCTCGCACTCGCCATAGCCGCCCGAGGCGAGCCTACACTCCAATCACTTGCAGGGCGGGCGATGGTGGTGTCGGCGGGGACCTTCTACCTCTCACCGGCCCAGTTTCCATGGTATGTTGTCTGGTTCCTGCCGCTTGCGGGGCTATGCCGAAACTGGCCGTTGCTCACAGCCTCGGCGCTGCTCCCGACCTACTATCTCTTCTACCCGCTGTGGCCGGTGCGGAATGGGACTTGGTTCTTCCACGGCACCGCGTTCCTGCATTCGCTGCCCGTGCTGGGCTGGCTACTTTACGTGTGGTATCGTAATCGTCATACCTCCATGCTGCCCTAGCAAGCCACGTCGCATCGGACAGCGCCATGCCCACCCCCCTCGCCGGCACGCTCCCCGTCGCCGTGGTCATCCCGGTCCTCAACGAGGCCGAGGCCCTGCCCGCGGTGCTGGCCTCGATTCCCGGGTGGGTCGCCTACGTCATCGTCGCCGACAACGGCTCGAGTGACGGCTCGGGGGACATCGCCCGCGCGGCCGGTGCAATCGTGGTTGAAGAGCCACGCCGCGGCTACGGCAGCGCCTGCCTGAAGGCGATCTCCGCGCTTCCCGATGATGTCGGCATCGTCGTGTTCATGGATGGGGATGCCAGCGACGACACCTCGGAGATGGTGGCCCTCGTCGAGCCGATCGCCAAGCGGGAGGCCGACATGGTGCTGGGATCGCGGGTTTTGGGCGAACGCGAAAGGGGCGCTTTGACCCCCCAGCAGATCTTCGGCAACGCGCTCGCCTGCACTTTGATCCGCTTGTTCTGGGGCGTACGGTTCACCGACCTCGGGCCGTTCCGCGCGATCAGTCGCGATGCCTTGACCCGGCTGAAGATGGCCGACCGCGACTATGGCTGGACCGTGGAGATGCAGGTTCGTGCCGCCAAGCTCGGATTGGTGTGCCGCGAGATCCCGGCGCGATACCGCCGGCGCATCGGCACGTCGAAGGTGTCCGGCACGATCCGCGGCGTAATCGGCGCCGGCACCAAGATCCTCTATGTGATCGGTCGGGAGGCGGTGCGCGCGAGCCCGGCTTCGAACACGGCAAGTTGAATTCTCTATCGCTCCAGCGGACCAGGATTGCGCTATTCTGACTCGACAGTCGTGATCGAGAGGTGGGGCGGTGTTACGCGTGCTCATCGCAGTGACGGTAGCGGCATACTGGTGCTTCGCCGGACAGGTTGCGCGTGCGCAAGATCCGCGGATCACGGTGACGATCGATCCGGATCAACTGCCTGTGAATTTCCGCGTCGACGGCGGGCTGCATCTCACCAGCCGTGAGGCTCACCGCGCCGTCACGACCCTGCCGGGCATCGTGCTGATCGACGTGCGGACACATGAGGAGACGCTCTTCAACGGCATCGTCACGGCGATGCATCGCCACATTCCCTACCTCGTCGCCGACCTCGACCACAGCTACGATCCGGGCCAGCAGCGCTACAAGCTCGAACCCAACCCCGATTTCGTTAAGGCGGTGGACGATCTGCTGGCGGAGTTGAAGCTCGACCGCAAAGCAACGTTGCTGCTGTACTGCTCGGTCGGAGAGCGCAGTGCGCGGGCGGCGAACCTGCTCCTGCGCAGTGGCTTCGCGAACGCCTACTCGATCGCCGAGGGATTCGAAGGTGAACCGATGTCGCGCATCGGACCCGGCTGGAAGGCCTCCGGTTTACCCTGGACGCACCAGCTCAACCCCTCCCAGGCCTATAAGAGCCCGACCATGTAGGCGCGGGGTCGGGTTGGTGCTTCGATGCTGCGGCGGACGATATTCCATGCGACGTCGCCCGGGCCAATGCCGGACCGACCGGCCTGATGGTCCGCATTGAGCCCAACGTTGCGTCCGAGGACATCGGCTTCATGCTCGAACAGGCCAAAAGCGCCCGCCGGCTCTACATGCCGTGGTCCCACCTAGTGGGCGGTGGTTGGTCGATCCAGGCGTCTGGGTCGACCGATGGCAATCGGCAGGTTGAGGGGCGGCATCCGTTCCGCATCCGGCGCACCGCCCCTATTCTGCGTCTCTGACTTCATCCCGCGCTCAGGGACGTTGCGGAGACCGAGCAGGCTTCAAGCACGATCGAAACGATCGAGGTTCATCACCTTGGTCCATGCCGCCACGAAGTCCTGGACAAAGCGCTCCTTCGAGTCCGCACATCCGTAGACCTCTGCAACGGCACGAAGTTCGGAGTTGGAGCCGAAAATGAGATCCACGCGGGTGCCGGTCCACTTGAGTTCTCCGGTCGAGCGGTTGCGCCCTTCGAACAGGTCGTCGGCGGGCGATACCGCCTTCCACGTCGTGCCCAGGTCGAGCAGGTTCACGAAGAAGTCGTTGGTCAGAACCTCAGGCCGCTTGGTGAAGACACCGTGAGGGGCTCCTCCGACGTTTGCGTTCAGGACTCGCAGACCGCCCACGAGGACCGTCATTTCCGGTGCGGTCAGCGTCAACAGTTGCGAGCGATCCAGAAGCAACTCCTCAGCCGACCGGCTTTGGCCGGCCTTGAGGTAGTTGCGGAACCCGTCGGCCTTCGGCTCGAGCACGGTGAAGGAGGCCGCGTCGGTCTGCTCTTGCGATGCGTCTGTTCGTCCCGGCGTGAAGGGAACGGTCACCGCGTGACCCGCGTTTTTCGCCGCCTGTTCTACGCCAGCACAACCGCCGAGCACGATCAGGTCGGCCAACGAAACCTTCTTGCCGCCGGCCTGAGATGCGTTGAAGTCCTTCTGGATCGATTCCAGGGAGCGCAGCACCGTCGCCAACTGGGACGGCTGATTGACTTCCCAGTCCTTCTGCGGTGCCAAACGAAGGCGGGCGCCATTCGCCCCGCCGCGCTTGTCGGAGCCGCGGAACGTCGACGCCGAGGCCCACGCCGTCGCAACGAGTTGGGCAACGGACAGTCCCGACGCGAGGATCTTGGCCTTGAGAGACGCGATGTCCTGAGCGTCGATCAAGGGATGATCGACGGCGGGAACCGGATCCTGCCACAGCAGGACTTCGGCCGGCGCGAGCGGGCCGAGATAGCGGGCGCGGGGACCCATGTCACGGTGCGTCAGCTTGAACCAGGCCCGGGCGAACGCATCCGCGAGCTGATCCGGGTTCTGATGAAAACGCTTCGAAATGGGCGCGTAGATCGGATCCATCCGCAGGGCGAGGTCCGTCGTGGCCATCATCGGAGCGTGCCGCTTCGACGGATCGTGCGCATCCGGGACCGTGCCGGCACCGGCCCCATTCTTGGGCGCCCACTGCTGGGCCCCCGCGGGGCTATTCACCAACTCCCACTCGTAGCCGAACAGGGTGTCGAAGTAGCCGTTGTCCCACTTGATCGGATCTGGCGTCCAAGCGCCTTCCAGACCGCTGCTGATCGTGTGGACGCCCTTGCCGGTGCCAAAGGTGCTCTTCCAGCCGAGCCCCTGCTGCTCGATGCCGGCACCTTCGGGCTCCGGTCCCACATAGCGGCTCGGATCGGCGGCGCCGTGGCACTTGCCGAAGGTGTGTCCACCGGCGATGAGGGCGACCGTCTCCTCGTCGTTCATCGCCATGCGCGCGAATGTCTCTCGAATGTCCCGCGCGGCGGCAAGCGGATCAGGCTTCCCGTTCGGCCCTTCCGGGTTCACGTAGATCAAGCCCATCTGGACGGCGGCGAGCGGGTTCTCGAGTTCCCTGTCACCGGCGTAGCGCTTGTCGCCGAGCCAGGTTTCTTCCGTCCCCCAATAGATGTCCTCTTCCGGCTCCCAAACGTCCTCGCGCCCGCCCGCGAAGCCGAACGTCTTGAACCCCATCGATTCCAGTGCGCAGTTGCCGGCTAAGATCATCAGGTCGGCCCAGGAAATCTTGCGGCCGTACTTCTGCTTGATCGGCCACAGCAGCATGCGGGCCTTGTCGAGGTTGACGTTGTCCGGCCAGCTGTTCAGGGGGGCAAACCGCTGCGTGCCCGTAGATGCGCCGCCGCGGCCGTCGCCGATGCGGTAGGTGCCGGCGCTGTGCCACGCCATGCGAATGAACAGTGGCCCATAGTGGCCATAGTCGGCCGGCCACCAGTCCTGCGACGTCGTCATCAGCTCGAAAATGTCTTTCCTGAGCGCGTCCAGGTCGATGCTCTTGAATTCCCGAGCGTAGTCGAAGGACTGGCCCATCGGATCGCTCAGTGGCGAGTTCTGACGGAGAATCTTGAGGTTCAGCTGGTTGGGCCACCAGTCCCGATTCGACCTGGAACCCGCTGCCATCTGTCGCTTCTGCCCACTTGAAACCGGGCACTTGGTATTGTCGGACATATTGCCTCCTGTCGTGGTCTGCGAGCTTTCCACTCTGGACCGTCCGATATCACAATACGCAAGGCATCTCATCAGAGGAAATTGACTCTGATGATCGGTGCGATAACTTATTCTTATGCTCCACGTCTCTCTCAAACAGCTTCGCTACTTCGATGCGCTGGCGCGTCATTGCCACTTCGGACGGGCGGCCGAGTCCTGCGCGATCTCGCAGCCAGCATTGTCGATGCAGATCAAGGAACTGGAGGACGCGCTGGGCGGCGTTCTGCTTGAGAGAAGCGCACGACAAGCCCGGCTGACGAGGTTCGGAGAGGAGGTCGCCCACCGCGTACGAGACATCCTGCGCGCGGTCGACGAACTGGGAGACTTCTCGCGCGCGTCCCGGGACCGACTCGTCGGCCGGCTGCGGATCGGCTTGATCCCGACGATTGCACCCTATCTGTTGCCAACGGTCATCGGGGAGCTCGGTCGCATCCATCCCGAACTCGACATCCACGTTCGGGAGACGCTGACGGCAAAGCTGATCCAAGAACTTGCGGACGGGCGACTCGACGCAGCCATTGTTGCGCTGCCGGTGTCCGAGCTATCGTTGACCGAGGTCGCATTGTTCGCGGAGAACTTCCTGCTGGTCCGACCGGGCGTGGACGCGGAAACGCCGGTGCCCAACAGCAGGGCTCTGCGCGACATGCGGCTGCTACTGCTGGAAGAGGGCCATTGTTTTCGCGACCAGGCCCTGTCGTTCTGCCATCTGCAATCGGCGCCGCCGCGGGAAATTCTCGACGCGAGTTCGCTGTCGACACTCGTTCAAATGGTCAGTGCCGGAATCGGAGTTACATTGATTCCGGAGATGGCCGTGGCGGTAGAGACGCGATCGGCCAACGTATCGGTCGCCCGCTTCAAGAACCCTCAGCCTTCACGGACCATAGGAATGATCTGGCGCAAGTCCAGTCCTCTCGCTCGCCAGCTCCTGCAAATCTCAGAAGTGGTCCGTGCTTCGGCCGAGACGTTGCGCGCGCGGCTGACGCCTACTACGGCGCTGCCGGGCTGAAAGTCCTTCGGATATCTGCCCTTCGGGGTTTCCCCGCGAAGGGCCTGGCGGTCCACGGACCGCGATTCAGCCGATGTCTCTTCAGTCTTATGCCGCCGGCTGACGGCCACGGACGCGGTACTCGATCTCAGACCGGGTCAGGCCGAGATCCGCCAGCATCCGATCGTCCAAGCGGTGCAATTCGTCCATGGCGCGCCGGTCGACGATCGCCTTGCGCACGCCGGCCAACAGCCGCCGGAAGATCGACGAATTCGACGCAAGTGCAGCGGGCGCGAGCCCGCGGGTTGCCACAGTGTTCATTTCAGACCTCGCTCATGATGATCCCCGGTCCTGCCGAACTTCGGCGGCCGGTGCGCTGTGCGCTGCGGAGGCCGATTTCTATCCGTCGATGACGGCGACCGGCTGTTCCGTGCGGCATCGTTTCTGCGGGTATTGGGGTGATATTGAGGCGGCCGCCATTGGCGCGATCCCGCCAGCTCGCAATGCCGTCCGCAGCTCCGGAAACTCTCGCAATTCGACGTACGCCAGCCGGCTTGCACTATACTGCAGTCTGGAGGATGACTGTGGCTCGGTGGCGAACCGAAGAGCCGTGACTCGGCTCCACGTCGGTCACCCGTAGCGCAACGACCGGCAGGACCACGCAGAGAGAGACGCAGTCATGAAGGCCATCTATGTCAATCAGTACGGCGGGCTCGACGCTCTGCGCTTCGGCGACCTGCCCGCACCCGTGGCGCGGGAGGGGGAAGTCGTTGTCGATATTCACGCGGCCAGCGTGAATGGCGCCGACGTCAAGGTACGCGAGGGTGCCACAGGATCGACGTCGACCCCGAGAACCGATACGTTTCCGTGCGGGTTCGGGCGCGATTTTTCCGGAGTCGTAGCCTCGCTCGGCGCTGGGGTTCGAGACTTCCAGATCGGCGATGCCGTCTTCGGCGTTCTCGCGCCTGGACGCGATGCCACGTATGCCGAGCAAGTTGCAGAGAAGGCCAGCATCCTCTGCCCAAAGCCGTCCGGCCTTTCGCACATCGAGGCGACCGCCCTCGCGCTCACCGGCTTGACTGCCATCGTCTCGATCGAGGAAACCCTGAAGCTGAAGGCTGGAGAGACCATCCTCATTCATGGTGGCGCCGGCGGTGTGGCGAGTTTTGCCATCCAACTGGCCAAGCATATCGGTGCCACCGTTTTTACGACGGCCAGTGCCGCCAACCATGCCTATGTCAGAGACCTCGGTGCCGATCACGTCATCGATTACAACAAGGACGACTTCACCAAGGTCGTGACGGGGGTCGACGCGGTCTTCGACACGGTCGGCGGCGACGTGGCACAGCGATCGTTTGCGGTGGTCAGGAGTGGCGGTCGCGCCGCCTTCATCGGTTCCGGACCCTCGGCGCCACCGTCGCCGCGCGATGACGTGCGGTCGCTGCGGCCGGCAGTGGGTCGTGACCGTCCGCATCTGGAGCGCATTGTCCACTTGCACGCGTCAGGCGTGGTGCGCATTCCGGAGATCCGCGTATTTCCGCTCGCCGAGGCTGCCGAAGCCCAGCGCATCAGCCAGAGCCGGCACTTCCGCGGCAAACTCGTCCTGAAAGTCCGGTGACACGGGGCGTTCGTAGGCCCCTCGGCCTGTCAGGACCGCCGTATCAGCCTGGCGAAGCTCAGTTCCCGAACAGCGACAACAGGCTCTTGGCGGGCGGAGCCTTGAACTCCGCCATGGCGCCCTGAACCTCGGCGTAGAGTCGCGGCAACCAGAATGGCTGGCCGGGTAGCACGTCCGGCGTCGCGTGGCGGCGCAGGTCCGTCGGCGCGATTATCAGCTTCACGTTCGGGAGCCCGACTTGTGCCGCGAGCGCAAACAGCTCCTCGGCCCCTTCATCGCCGATGGCCAAGCAACCGACGGATGCCGCCTTGCCGTGGATCATGATGTCGCCGCCGAGGTCCCTGCGGCCCTCCTTGGCAGCCATCTGACGATCGAAGGCATTGGGATAGTCGACACGCAATGATACATGATAGCGGCTATTCGGATTGAGGAACGAGATGCCATAGATGCCCTCTGGCACCTGCTTGTCGCCCTTGCGCAACTTGGGGCCGGAAACGCCGCTGGCGGCGAGCACCGGATAGCGGTGCACCAGTCGCCAAGGTCCACCGGTCGATCGCGCGAACAGCTCCAACGTCTTCTCATCCTTGATGGCGACGAGTCCGATCTCTGTCGGCGGCCAAACGATTTTCGCGGCATCGAACCGTTCGGCCAGCCGCTTGGTCGCGCCCGGCGCGATGATGCCGAGACGCTCCGTGAGCGTGAATGATGTCGGGGGCGTGCCGGATGACGGACCGGCCCACGGCAAGCGCCGGGACGGCGCAATCGACAGCCGCCATCCGTCCAAGGGCAGTGACGATTCCGGACGCGTATCCGTCGCCCAACTATCGGGGTTCTCGCTCTCTGCGGGATCGTCGAGCGACGCAAAGGTCACGGGTAGCATATCTGGCGGCACGAACGCGAAGCGCGCGGGCGGTGGGGCGGGCCATTGGATCTCGTCGGGCGCCACTCTGAGGGCGAATGCGACCGGGACCTTGTCCAGCGTCGG
>Ga0247836_1004075_pt1 | contig 18639 bp, 18 predicted proteins | sample LaCruzMarch2015__4_FD_187116 | JGI IMG/M metagenome (GOLD analysis project Ga0247836, IMG submission 187116) | Freshwater microbial communities from meromictic Lake La Cruz, Castile-La Mancha, Spain - LaCruzMarch2015_14m | ecosystem: Environmental > Aquatic > Freshwater > Lake | place: Spain... | reverse complement strand
TGAAGAATCGGTAGACAGATTACTCAAAATACCTGGATAACTATTCATGATTAAGACACTGTTTTTTTGTAAGGCCGTTGTATTGCCACAAGCCCTTGTAATGCATATTGACTTGGCGGAGAGGGTGGGATTCGAACCCACGGTACCTTTGACAGTACGCCTGATTTCGAGTCAGGTACATTCGACCACTCTGCCACCTCTCCGAACCGAACAACAATTATAGCGTTGGGTTTCTTATGCCTTGGGCTTTAGGCTAGTGATACCGCCCATATAAGGCTGTAAGGCTTTTGGTATGCGGATACTGCCATCTTCTTGCTGGAAATTCTCAAGGAGAGCGACGCCCGTTCTGCCCACGGCTAGACCTGATCCATTGAGGGTATGCAGCAGCTCTGGTTTGTTATTGCCTACCTTATATCTTGCTTGCATTCTTCTGGCCTGAAAGTCGCCCATATTCGAGCACGAGCTGATTTCACGGTAGGCGTTTTGCGATGGAATCCACACTTCCAGGTCGTAGGTTTTCGTGCTACCAAAACCCATATCGCCAGTGCAAAGCAATACACGCCGGTAAGGCAACTCCAGCATCTCCAAAATGGTTTCAGCGTGCCGAGTTAACTCTTCAAGCCGCTGCATCGACTCTTCGGGTTTGGTAATTTGCACGAGCTCCACTTTTTCAAACTGATGCTGGCGAATCATGCCGCGCACATCGCGTCCATAACTTCCGGCCTCCGACCGAAAGCACGGGGTATGGGCAACGTACTTCAGTGGCAAGGCTTCTGCAGCGGTAATGGTGTCGCGTACTAAATTGGTGACCGGCACTTCTGCCGTCGGAATTAAATAAAAGTTTTCTATGCGCTCTTCGCTGGCCTCTTCGCCCTCACCCATTTTGCGTGGGACCTTAAAGAGATCTTCTTCAAACTTGGGTAACTGGCCGGTGCCGCGCATTGAATCCGCATTCACCATAAAGGGGACGTAGAGCTCCTCGTAGGCATGCTGCCCGGTGTGCACATCCAGCATGAACTGCGCTAAAGCGCGGTGCAATTTGGCAAGCTGTCCTTTGAGCACCACAAAGCGTGAGCCACTGATCTTGGCGGCCGATGCAAAATCCAGCCCAAGGGGGGCGCCCAAGTCGACGTGGTCTTTTACTGCAAATGAAAATTGCGGAATCACACCCCACTGTTTGATCTCGACATTATCTTTTTCGTCTTTACCCACCGGCACCGACTCATCGGGCAGATTTGGAATGCCAGCCACAAAATCGGCGATCTCGGTTTGCAGAATGGAAAGGCGGTTCGCGCCCGCCTCCATGTCGCTATTAACTTGGACAGCCTCAGCCATTTCTGCAGCGGCGTCTTCACCTTTGGCTTTTTTCATGCCAACGGTTTTGGAGAGTTGGTTGCGTTTAGCCTGTAACTCCTCTGTGCGGGACTGCAATTGCTTGCGCTCGGCCTCTAGCGCGTTGAATTGCTCAACCGGCAGAATAAATTTACGGGTAGCTAGGCGCGCTGCTACCGCAGTGATGTCTTTGCGAAGGAGTTGGGGATCAATCATGGTGTTTAAACTGTTGTGCCAATCATTAGTTTAAGCGTAAGACTTCCGCGCCTGCCGGTGGCGTGAAAGTAAAGGTGCCTGCAGGCAATGGAATGTTGAGCTGGATTTGCGTCAGGCTAAGCTGCACCACACTCCCCAATCCGTCGATCAGCTCTAAAGCCCGAGGCAGGCCGCCACTCATGCCAATGGCAATCGACGTGTAGGGCAAGTCGTTGCTGCCAGCCGACGGCTTCACTTTAGGCTTTAGATTTGCCCAGCGCAGACCAGAGCGCTCAGCGCCCTCTTCTAGATCAAAATGCTGCTCCAGCGCACCTTCGCCAAACAAAATAGCGGCTGGGGTCGATGCTAAAACCTGCCCAGCAGGCCGAAAGGTCGCTTGATTTAAATCCTTATCCCACATGATGAGCTGTTTGCCATCGGCAATCAAACGCTGCTCAAAGGGCTTTTGGGTGTCCCACACAAAGCGTCCGGGCCGTTGAAAAATAAAGCGCCCTTCGGTTTTACGGATCACCTTAAAGCCTTTATCTTGGGGTTCGTTTGGCCTAGGTGCACGCAACTGTTGCTGAACAAATTCCCCTTCGGCGGTTTTGGAGATGCGTACAAATTGCCGCAATTGCTCAACGCCAGTTTGTACGTCTTGCGCAAAAGAAGTGTTGGGTATTGAAAATAGTAAAGCGCACAAGGCGCTACTTAAAAAACGCATTGTCATAAATGAATTTATTCAGAGCCGCGGACAAGGATTTCGCGGTTACCGCTGCCGCTCATTTTCGAGACCATGCCGGCTTTTTCCATATCCTCGAGTAAACGGGCTGCGCGGTTATATCCAATGCGCAAATGGCGCTGCACCAGTGATATCGATGCACGCTTATGCTCCAAAACGACTGCGACTGCTTGATCGTAAAGTGGATCGGCTTCACCGCTACCGCCACCACTGAGCACATCCATATTCGACTCATCGGCACCCTCAAGTACACCCTCGATGTAGTTGGCTTCATTTTTTTCTTTGAGCCACTCCACCACGCGGTGTACTTCATCGTCCGATACAAAGGCCCCGTGCACCCGCACTGGAAGACCGGTACCGGGGGCCATGTAGAGCATATCGCCCATTCCAAGCAAGGCTTCTGCGCCTTGTTGATCCAAAATCGTACGGCTGTCAATTTTGCTACTGACCTGAAATGAAATCCGCGTCGGTACGTTGGCCTTGATCAAACCGGTAATCACATCGACGCTGGGCCGCTGAGTAGCGAGTACTAAATGGATGCCGGCCGCTCTAGCCTTTTGGGCGATACGCGCAATGAGTTCTTCGATCTTTTTGCCTGACACCATCATCAGGTCGGCCAGCTCATCGATCACAATCACAATCACGGGGGCTTTGTAGATTGGCTCCGGATCATCCGGCGTCAAGCTAAATGGGTTGGTGAGTTTTTCACCCTTCTCTTCTGCTTCGAGAATCTTTTTATTAAAGCCCGCTAAATTACGCACGCCAAACTTACTCATGAGTTTGTAGCGGCGCTCCATCTCATTCACTGCCCAATTGAGGGCGTTGTAGGCCTGCTTCATGTCGGTTACCACTGGGCACAGCAAATGCGGAATCTTGTCGTACATCGCCATTTCTAACATCTTGGGATCAATCATGATCAAGCGCACTTCATCGGGCTTGGCTTTAAATAGGATCGATAAAATCATCGCATTAATACCAACCGATTTACCAGCGCCCGTGGTACCTGCCACTAAGCAATGCGGCATCTTCGCCAAATCCGCCACCATTGGGCTACCCGAAATACCTTTGCCTAAGGCCAAGGTGAGCAGCGAATGGCTGTCGTTATATACCTGTGAGCTGAGAATTTCTGAAAGGTAAACCGATTGACGGCTGGGGTTGGGCAACTCCAAAGCCATGCAGGTTTTGCCGGGAATGGTTTCTACTACACGCAAGCTCACGAGACCTAATGATCGTGATAGATCGCGCGACAAATTGACAATCTGACTGCCTTTGACGCCAATCGCCGGCTCAATCTCATAGCGCGTCACGACTGGGCCTGGGTAAGCTGCAATCACTTTCACTTCAACGCCAAACTCATCCAGCTTGCGCTCAATGAGACGCGAGGTAAATTCCAAGATGTCGGCAGAAATCGTTTCCTTCACCTCGGGCACCTCATCCAATAAAGATAAGGGTGGTAATTCTGAATCGGGAATATCAACAAACAGGGGTTGCTGTTTCTCGCGCTCGACTCGCACACTCTTGGCAATCTGTAAGGGCGCTCGCACAATTTGGACGGCAGGGGCAATTTCAACCCGACCGCGCACTTCTTCAACAAACTCTTCACGCTCTTCTGCGGCTTGCTCGCCCAGCTTGCGGTCTTCCACGCTTTCTTGACGCTCGCGCAGCCGGCGGTAGAGCAGTTCTAAAGAACGACCCACCTGCTCTGCGACATTCAACCAAGAAAAACGTAAAAATAAAGAGAGTCCAGCAAATAGGCCAAACAGCAAGACAACGGTCGAGCCTGTAAAGCCCAGTGCCATCACCAAGGGATCGCCAATCAGCTCGCCCAAGATACCGCCAGGTGGTCGCGGTAAAGGCAAGGCCAACGAATGCAAACGAATCGACTCGAGGCCCATGCTCGAGCACAGGGTTAATCCAAAACCAAGCCAACGCACGAGCAGCGAGTCGGGTTTAGCTGCGAGGTCGGATGGCAACGGAACGCTCCACAGCTCACGCCAACCCACAATGACTCGGCGGCCAAAGAGCACAACCCACCAAAACGCGGATACTCCAAAAATGTAAAGCAATAAATCAGCGGTCCAGGCACCAAAGCGCCCTCCGATATTACTCGGCGCCTCGAAGCTGGCATGCGACCAAGCTGGGTCCGACTTGGAATAGGTCAAGAGCACCGCGATGAGCCCGAGGCAAAGGCCTACTGTCAAAAACCAGCGGATTTCCAGAAAAAGGCGGGGCATTCGTCCCTGTCCACCATGTTGGGGGGGTGGATTGTAGTTATTAGGGTATTGGGTCGATTTAGCCATGTTTACTAATTGTAATCAAGCAATCCTATAATTAGGAGATGACTACTACTCCAAAACACAGCAAAGTCCTCATTCTGGGCTCTGGCCCTGCAGGCTACAGCGCCGCAGTCTATGCCGCCCGCGCCAATTTACAACCCACCCTCATTACCGGCATGGCTCAAGGCGGTCAATTGATGACCACTACCGATGTCGAAAACTGGCCTGCTGACCCAGATGGGGTACAAGGACCCGAACTCATGGAGCGCTTTCTAAAGCACGCGGAGCGCTTCAATACCCAAATCATTTTTGATCACATCCATACAGCAGCCCTTTCTGAAAAACCGATTCGCTTGGTTGGTGACTCTGGAACGTACACCTGCGATGCCTTAATCATTGCTACAGGAGCATCGGCGCAATACCTTGGTCTGCCTAGCGAAGAGGCCTTTATGGGTCGTGGCGTTTCTGGCTGCGCTACCTGCGATGGTTTCTTTTATCGCAACCAAGATGTGTGCGTGGTTGGCGGTGGTAACACTGCGGTTGAAGAGGCGCTCTACCTTACTGGCATTGCTAGCAAGGTAACGGTGATTCATCGCCGCGATAAATTCCGTGCCGAGCCCATTTTGAATGATCGCCTGATGGCTAAAGTAGCTGAAGGCAAGGTTGAGCTCAAACTCAACGCCACCCTAGACGAAGTGTTGGGTGATGAAAAAGGCGTTACCGGTGTGCGCATTGCTAAGCAGGACGGCAGCAAAGAAGATATTCCTGTAATGGGCGCATTCATTGCGATTGGTCACAAACCCAATACCGAATTATTTGTGGGTCAGCTCGATATGGAGGGCGGTTACATTAAAACCCAGTCGGGATTGGTTGGAAACGCAACGGCGACTAATATTCGTGGTGTGTTCGCTGCTGGCGATGTACAGGATCACATTTACCGTCAAGCCATTACCAGCGCAGGTACCGGCTGTATGGCTGCACTAGATGCACAGCGCTATTTAGAAACACTAGAATAGACTGCAAGCAATCGATCAAAAAAAACGCCCACATCATGGGCGTTTTTTCTCTCTACTTTTTTATGTCGACTTTTTCATTTCGGCTTTTTATTTGCCGATCATTCGAATGATTAGCCCATCACTGGGAGCAATGGAACGATCAATAAAGCGACAATGTTAATAATCTTAATCAGCGGATTAATCGCTGGTCCAGCCGTATCTTTGTAGGGGTCTCCCACCGTATCGCCCGTTACTGCAGCTTTGTGGGCCTCGGATCCCTTGCCGCCGTGATGGCCTTCCTCAATGTACTTTTTGGCGTTATCCCAAGCGCCGCCACCGGTACACATCGAAATAGCGACAAACAAACCGGTCACAATCGTGCCCATGAGTAAGCCGCCAAGTGCCGCGGGGCCCAGCAACAATCCCACCAAGATCGGAATAATGACCGGCAACAGCGAAGGAATAATCATTTCTTTAATCGCGGCTGAGGTCAACATGTCCACTGCCGTTCCATATTCAGGCTTACCGGTACCGTCCATGATTCCTGGAATATCGCGGAACTGACGACGCACCTCTTCTACCACTGCTCCTGCGCAGCGGCCGACGGCCTCCATTGCCATTGCGCCAAACAGAAATGGAATCATGCCTCCAATAAATAATCCAATAATGACCATGTGATTCGAGAGATCGAAACTGACACTCTGACCACTTAAGGCAAGTGCATTAGTGTAATCAGCAAAGAGCACGAGTGCGGCTAAACCAGCTGAACCGATTGCATATCCCTTGGTCACTGCTTTCGTTGTATTACCCACCGCATCCAATGGATCGGTAATGTCGCGAACCGACTGTGGCATACCGGCCATCTCCGCAATGCCACCCGCATTGTCTGTAATGGGTCCATACGCATCCAAAGCCACCACAATTCCAGCCATGGATAGCATTGCCGTTGCAGCGACGGCAATTCCGTAGATGCCAGCAAACCAATAGGCAAGGTAAATAGCGGCGCAAACGAATAAAACGGGATACGCGGTAGAGCGCATCGAAACGCCTAAGCCTGCGATGATATTCGTGCCATGGCCTTTTGTTGAAGCCTCAGCGATATGCTTCACTGGTGCAAATTGCGTACCGGTGTAGTACTCGGTAATCCAGACTAAACCCGCCGTTAAACCAAGTCCGACCACGGTTGATGCGAATAAGCGCCACTGACTACCTGGCATTCCCAAGGCATCGTCAGGAATAATCCAGTTCGTCGCAAAGTAAAACGCCACTAAAGAAAGTCCGCCTGCAATCACTAATCCCTTATACAAGGCTGGCATTACATTCTTCATGCCAGGAGTGGCTTTGACAAATGAGCAACCCACAATCGACGCCAGAATAGAGATGCCGCCCAGAACCAAGGGATAAATTACCGCCTCGATGGGGGCGCCCGTCACTACGATGGCGCCAAGCACCATCGTGGCGATCAACGTCACTGCGTAGGTCTCAAACAAGTCAGCTGCCATACCAGCGCAATCGCCCACGTTATCGCCCACGTTGTCTGCGATCACTGCAGGATTTCTGGGATCATCTTCAGGGATGCCTGCCTCCACTTTGCCAACCAAGTCGGCACCCACATCAGCTCCTTTGGTGAAAATACCGCCACCAAGGCGAGCAAAAATGGAAATCAAGGACGAGCCAAAAGCCAAGCCAATGAGTGGATGCAAAACATCTGAAAGTTCACGGACATCGCCGGTCGACGCTAAAACCCAGAAAAAGGCACCAACACCAAGCAAGCCCAAACCAACGACCAGCATTCCGGTAATAGCACCGCCCTTAAAGGCCACATTCAGCGCCTCGTTCATCCCAATGGTGGCTGCTTGTGCGGTACGCACGTTGGCTTTGACCGAAACATTCATACCAATAAAACCGCAAGCGCCAGACAAAACCGACCCAATGACAAAACCAACGGCCGTTGCAATGTCCAAAAAGAGGCCAATCAATATAGTCAGGATTAAACCAACTACCGCGATTGTTTTGTATTGGCGAGATAAATAGGCGGCTGCACCCTGCTCAATTGCCTGAGCAATTTCGACCATTTTGGCATTCCCAGTGCTTTGCTTTAAGATCCAACTGCGCACACCGAAGCCATAAATTACGGCGACTAGGCCGCAAACCAAGGCAAAGTAAAGACCGAGCGTTGCATTATCCATCCTGAAATCCCTTTGTTTATACGTCGTTAACTTGCACTTTTGATTATCTAATGAGCTCTAAATTCTTAGAATCATCTAATTAAAATGCACAGCAAATAGTATGTAACAGAAAGAGTGCTTTGTCTCTTTGTTAAGATTAGGGTATCCACTAATAATTATTCGGAGTTGCTATGAGTCTTGACAATGTAAAACCTGGTAAAAATGTACCCGTGCATTTCAATGTCATTATTGAAATTCCGATGAATGCGGATCCAATAAAGTACGAGGTGGATAAAGAAACGGGGGCCATTTTTGTCGATCGCTTTATGGGCACAGCCATGCACTACCCCTGTAATTACGGTTACATTCCAAAAACCATTGCTGGCGATGGTGACCCTGTCGATGTGTTGGTTGTCACTCCCTTTCCACTCATACCGGGGGTGGTAGTGAGCTGCCGTGCTATTGGCGTTTTACAAATGGAAGATGAAGGGGGCCAAGACGCTAAATTGTTGGCCGTACCTGAAGATCGTATTTTGTCCATCTACACCCACTGGCAAAAAATAGAGGATATTAATCCGCTGCGCCGCAATCAAATCCAACACTTTTTTGAGCACTACAAAGACCTTGAACCCGGAAAATGGGTGAAGGTTCGCGGTTGGGGCGGCATTGCCGATGCCCATACAGAAATCCTCGAAGGCATTGAACGCTACAACAAGGAAAAGGCATAAGCCTTGAACCCGTTTCACATTGCCCTTGCTCAAATCAACCCCGTGGTGGGGGATTTGAGCGGCAATGCGAAGTTAATTCGTGATGCAGCTGAAGTCGCGCACCGCGCTGGCGCTAAATTACTAATTACCCCTGAGCTCGCTCTAACTGGCTACCCCCCTGAAGACTTACTGCTGCGCCCTGCTTTTATTGAGGCGGCGGCAGATGCCTTGGATCAATTGCGCCGCACTTTGGCGGTGTACCCAGGTTTGGCTGTCGCAGTCGGTCACCCCCTAAAGACCCCAAAGGGATTGCACAATGCTGCATCGGTGCTACGGGATGGCCAATCGATTGCGGTTTATGCCAAGCATGAACTTCCCAACAACGAGGTCTTTGATGAAGTGCGCTACTTCACACCGGGTAATGCGCCTTGTGTTTTTGACATCGAGGGCTGCACTATCGGAGTGATCATTTGCGAAGATGCGTGGCATGCCGGTCCTGCGACCCAGGCCAAAGCAGCAGGCGCGCAGCTACTCATTTCGCTCAATGCATCGCCATACCATTTACACAAAGAAAATTTACGACTAGAAGTGCTGCGCAAGGTCATTGGCGCAACCGGCTTACCATTTATTTATGTAAACGCCATTGGCGGTCAAGATGAGCTGGTCTTTGATGGTGGCTCTTTTGCGCTCGATGCCAATGGCTTAGTGGCTATTGCAATGCCGCAGTTTGAAAGCGGTATTGGTCTAGTTGCTATTGATGCAAATGGAGAACCTGAGCTGGGGCAAATTGCTCCGTCCCAAAGCATGGAGTCACAAGCCTATGCTGCCTTAGTGCTGGGCGTGCGTGATTATGTGCATAAGAATGGATTCCCGGGCGTCATTATTGGTTTATCTGGCGGAGTGGATTCTGCTTTGGTATTGGCTGTGGCAGTGGATGCCCTGGGCGCCGACCAGGTTCGCGCCGTGATGATGCCATCGCCCTACACTGCTGAGATATCGTGGCTTGATGCCCAGGCGCTAGCGAAGAATCTGGGCGTGCAATACGATGAGGTTCCGATTCAGGCGCCAATGGCAGCATTTGAGCAGGCCTTACATCCTTCATTTGAGGGGCTAGCCCCCGATACAGCGGAAGAGAATATTCAGGCCCGTATCCGCGGCACTCTACTCATGGCACTGTCAAATAAAACCGGCCGTCTGGTTTTAACGACTGGCAACAAAAGTGAAATGGCCGTTGGTTATTGCACACTCTACGGCGATATGGCGGGTGGCTTTGCGGTTATTAAAGACATTCCTAAAACCTTGGTCTATCAACTCTGTGCCTATCGCAATAGCGTGGTGCCCGTTATTCCAGAACGGATTTTGACGCGCGCGCCTTCCGCTGAATTGCGCCCCGACCAAACCGATCAAGATAGCCTTCCTCCCTATGAACTCTTAGACGCCATCGTCGAGGGCTATATGGAGCAAAACCAATCGATTGCATCCTTGATTGAACGCGGGTTTGATGAGGCCAGTGTGCGTAAGATAACCCGCTTGATTAAGCTCAATGAATACAAGCGGCGCCAGGCGCCACCCGGCGTTCGCGTTACGACCCGGGCATTTGGCCGGGATTGGCGCTATCCGATCACCTCGGGATTTTTAGCCTAAGACCCTGAATTTATAGTCTATTAGACCGCCTGAGACGCAGCAATGGGTTTTGGGTATGATTGCCACAACAGGGGAAATTTATGAAATTAATTACATCCATCATTAAGCCATTCAAACTCGATGAAGTGCGTGAAGCACTGGCCGAAGTCGGCGTAACCGGTCTGACAGTTACTGAAGTGAAAGGCTTTGGCCGTCAAAAAGGCCATACCGAACTCTATCGCGGCGCCGAGTATGTGGTTGATTTTCTGCCTAAGGTCAAAGTGGAAGTCGCGGTTGCAAGCGATCGCGTTGAAAGCGTGATTGAGGCCATTACCAAAGCCGCGCGCACGGGCAAGATTGGCGATGGCAAGATTTTTGTCAGCTCAATTGAACAAGCAATACGCATCCGAACCGGCGAAGCAAACGAGGATGCGGTTTAAAGCCGTAAGAATGGCAGGAGAAGTACCGCTAGTCCGCCTGTACTAGCACTATGCTTTTTGAGTTGGCATTACTTGGCCGAACCCTGTAGCCTTGAAAAAATACCTCTGCAGATGACAGCCCAGAAGTCAGCAGCTTAAACGGCGGCTTACCGTAAAAGGAATGGCCAAGGCCGGGCTCCATGGCCTTACTTTGCACCTTCCCGTCCCCATCCTCCACGCAGATTACTTGTGCCGTCGGCATTTTGACGTAAACCATATTGCCTGGCTTACTTGCAGCGGGTGACTTGTAATTTTCGATGGGTGCATCTGTCGGCGGGCAAGCTGAATTGGCCGCCACTACCATCGCAGGACCCGGGGTGGTTGCAGGGCTCGAGGTAACTGGGGGGCTTGCTTGCGGAGTTACGGCTGGAGCAGTACTTACCGGCTCAGCTAGAGGAGGACTAGCTGGCGCAGTATCCACCGGCGTTACAGTTAACGTAATTACCTCTGCTTGCTTTGGCTTGCCCATCAAGGCATCCAGCTGGCTCACGAATAGGGGCTGAAATTGCACCAAAGCCAATACAAGGGCACCTACCGGCAGTAACCAAACCCATTTTTTACCAGCCGACTTTTGTTCGTGCCCAAGGGCTTGCGCCTGCATACTAGGCTCTGGCTTTACAGCCTCTACCAAAATAGGCTTTGCTTCTAACTGACTGACTGCTCGAGACTCTGCTTCCGTTTTTCTTGTTTTGCGTGCTGCTTTCTTTACTTCATTTGGCTTTTCTTTTGGCTCCGCTACTTCAATTGCATTCTCGGGCGAAAGGGGGCGTGGCGCACCACTCTGCTCTGCTACTTTTGCAGCATCGAGTAAGGGCTGTGACTCGGCTAGAGATGATTCGCCCTGAGTGAACTCGCTCTCTTGGCTTAACGGTAACTCTGCTTGCGGCCCAAAATCAAATGCGTCCTTTTCGTCGAGCTGGATTAATTTAGCTACTTTCTTAGCGGCAACTAATTTAATTGTGGGCGAGTAAAAACTACTGCTTTGTCCGTTCTCGATCTGCTGAATTTGCTTCTTTGAGAGGCAGGCCAGTAGCGCCAACTGCTCGACCGACATGGCGCATTTTTCCCGTGCCGCGCTGAATGCGGCGCTACGTATTTCAGGGGAGGATTGTTTTTGCACCATCTACCTTGCTTTCAGCTACGGATCTTATAAACGAATTTTTCTTGATTTAACAAAATTATCAATTGAATATCGTGTTTAATAAATTCACCCAAGAGCTAATGGGACTCATTGCATTAATAGGTCGACTCATACTTTCTCAAGGGAGGCTTCTAAATAGGACTTCACTAAACCTTGCAATGAATCGGCCCGCATTTTTTCCATTACGCGCGCCTTATGCACTTTAATCGTGGCATCGGTGGTACCAAGCTTCACTGCAATGTCTTTATTTAAGAGGCCTTGGACTAGCAGGTGGCAAACCTCTTTTTCACGGGGAGTCAGCGTACTGAAATAACGCTTGACCTCAACGTCTTTGGAAACCCGCTTTAGCTGCCGACTGTCAAATGCAATGGCATCCGCGACGGAATGCAGTAGATCCTCTAAGTTAAAGGGCTTAAATAAAAAATCCAGAGCCCCTTTTTTTAAACTTTTGACGATCTGTTGCGGATGACTTTGACCACTCACAAAAATGATGGGGGTCTTACGACCCATGCGCAGTAGCTCTTCCTGTAGGTCAAGCCCAGTCATATCGGGCATTTGCATGTCGAGCAAAATCACTGCTGGCGCAATCGGTACCGAATGCTCGATAAAGGCTTTCGCACTGGCGAAATCGTGAACGTTGTAACCCAACTCGCGCAGCATTCTGCTCAAGGAAGCCCGCATTGACTCGTCATCATCAACTAGATAGACGTGCCCTGATGTATTCATGTTTTCACCCTAATTTGCAATTACTGCAAATGTAATAGAAGTGCTGTACTTTAGATATTAGCCCAATAGCTAACTTTTGAAGGCTAAGCTACTGGATTCATTATGGTTTTTTAACATTGCAGTGCAGCAATCTATTTCCCCATCATTGTCCGTACATCACCCTATCCCCACTCATTGCACAATAGAGGTTTTTCTCAATTACAGATGGAGTCTGCCGCATGAAACGCCTCAACGAACGCTCACGCATGGTCACTGAAGGGGTTGCGCGCGCACCCAATCGCTCGATGTACTACGCCATGGGCTACAAAGATGGGGACTTCACTAAACCCATGGTGGGTGTGGCCAATGGTCACTCGACCGTAACGCCTTGCAATAGTGGCTTACAAAAGCTAGCTGATGCCGCAATTGAAGCGCTGGAGGCGGCTGGTGCCAAAGCCCAAGTATTTGGTACACCTACGATTTCAGATGGCATTGGCATGGGTACCGAGGGCATGAAGTATTCCTTGGTGTCACGTGAAGTCATCGCCGACAGCATTGAGTGCTGCGTAAACGGGTTGTGGCAAGACGGCGTGGTGGTGATTGGTGGCTGTGATAAGAATATGCCAGCCGGCATGATGGCCATGGTGCGCACCAATGTACCCAGTATCTATGTCTATGGCGGCACCATTCAGCCAGGGCATTACAAAGGCAAAGAGCTCAACATTGTGTCTGCTTTCGAAGCAGTTGGTGAATTTACATCTGGCCGTTTGAGTGAAGAAGACTTTAAGGGCATTGAGCAAAATGCCTGCCCCAGCAGTGGCTCGTGCGGCGGTATGTATACCGCCAACACCATGAGCTCATCATTTGAAGCGTTGGGTATGAGCCTACCCTACTCATCAACGATGTCCAACGTCGATGCCGAAAAAGTAGCTAGTGCTGCGGATTCAGCGCGCGCGGTGGTCGAAGCAATTAAAAATAATTTACGCCCGCGCGATATTGTCACTAAAAAATCGATTGAAAATGCCGTGAGCGTCATCATGGCCGTGGGCGGCTCAACCAACGCTGTGTTGCATTTCTTGGCCATTACCAGCGCCGCTGAAATCGACTGGACCATCGATGATTTTGAGCGCATTCGTAAACGCGTTCCTGTGATTGCCGATATGAAACCATCAGGCACTTACTTAGCAACCGATTTACATCAGGCTGGTGGCATTCCCCAAATCATGAAAATCTTGCTCGATGGCGGCTTGCTGCATGGCGATTGCATGACCATTACCGGTAAGACCATTGCTGAAGTTCTAAAAGACGTTCCTTCGGTGCCTCGTGCAGATCAGAAAGTCATTCGTACCTTGGCGAACCCCATTTACGCCGAAGGCCATCTGGCTATTCTGAAGGGCAACATTTCGCCCGAGGGTTGCGTTGCCAAAATCACTGGCCTTAAAAATCCATCGATTACGGGTCCAGCACGCGTCTTTGATTCAGAAGATTTAGCCATGGAAGCCATCATGGCCAGCAAAATCAAGGCAGGCGATATTGTGGTGATTCGTTATGAAGGCCCCAAGGGTGGGCCAGGTATGCGTGAAATGCTATCGCCTACCTCAGCTTTAGTTGGCCAAGGCCTTGGTGAGAGCGTGGGCCTCATTACTGATGGCCGCTTCTCGGGCGGAACTTGGGGCATGGTTGTGGGTCACGTTGCACCTGAAGCCTATGTCGGCGGTACCATTGCGCTGATCGAGGAAGGTGATTCGGTAACTATTGATGCACACAAGCTCTTAATTCAGCTCAATCTTGCAGATGATGAGATTGCTAAACGTCGCGCCGCTTGGAAACAACCTAAACCACGCTATACCCGCGGCCTACTGGCGAAGTACGCTAGTCTTGCCGGTAGCGCAAGTAAGGGCGCTGTAACCGATATGGACTTGAAGTTCTAATTTATGCAGTTCATTTGGACTTCGGGGTCAAGCTTGACTATTTGAGGCTTAAGTTACTTTTATCTACTTTTAGTCCAAATCGTATTGCAACTATTGCATCTTTAGGGAATTACAAAAGGGCGCCGTGGCGCCCTTTGTTAATCAATAGACAATAGAGTTTTTATTCAATGCTTAGCGCCGTGCCCATGACCTCCCGGGGCGTTGACTGGCATCTTAACTTCGACCTCGCCAGCTTTAGCGAACCTCAGCTTTACAGGCACCATATCACCTGCCTTCAGGGGTGCCTTGATGTTCATGAACATCAAGTGCAAGCCGCCCGGTTTTAGATCGACAGCGCCGTTCGCCGGCACTTCAATCTGCTTGACTTCCCGCATTTGCATGACATTGCCATCCATTTTCATGGTGTGCAATTGCACTTCGGCCGAGACCGGTGAGCTCGCTGAAATCAATTGGTCCGCGGCGCCATTGCTCGTAATTTTCATATAACCACCAGCGGCGGCTTGGCCAGCTACCGTTGCCCGTGTATATGCGCCGTTAATTGCAATATTGCCTACTTTGGCATCCTGAGCAAAACCAAGGGATGGCGCCGCACAAATGAATGCAGTACTAAGAATCAGGGTACGTAATTGAATCGTGGTTTTCATAATATCCTTTGAATATATTTAGTGAAGATACATCTTCAGCTCCCGCTCAAATTGCGGGAGATTGTCGCGGTTCACAAAAATTCCGATGGGCGTTTCTTGGTCGGCGTGCTTCAGGACTAATCGATACAAATGTTTTTCGGTACGGCCAATGCGGACCCACACTGTATTAATTTCCTGTTTTTCTACTTTGCCGCCCCAGCTTTTTTCAATCGTCATGCATTTGCCGTCGATCGTGATCTTCTCGTAATCGAGGGCATGGCGACTATAAACATAAAGGGCTATCGTCAGGGCGGCGATTTCAATGCAAGTAAAGATTAAAATCATCCAAACGCCCATGAGTAAAAACGAACCTGCCACCAAAAGCGAAAACAAGACGATGGAGGCGTAAAAATACCCCACCTGCTTCGGTGAAAAAGAACAGTTTCGTTTCATAAGCCAAACGCGCATGGCAATACTGTACTACCAGCTCAGGGTCTTTGTATTTCGCTTAAATAAGGCTTCGCCATTTACCTTAGCGCCCCCTAATTTGATGCCCGGCAATAGATCCGCCTCAGTAAAACCAAAATGCCGCAAGCAAAGTGGGCACATAATCACCGTGCTACCGCTTGCGATCATTTCCGCTAACAATTTTTGCTGCTCGGGATGGCTTGTGCTACCGACCTTCACCCCAAGATAAACCCCCTTGTCACTCAAAAAGACACTTAATGGGTGCCCATTTGCTGCATGGTGTTTACTAAAGTTCAGCGCCATCGTGGCGCGATGGGGCTCATCACTGGTGAGACTGACAAATGAAGGATCCGGGTTGGCGGCATACGAAGCCATTACAAACAACGACAAGCAAGCCAGCAGTAGACTGTGTTTTAAACTTTTCAACATAATTTTTCCGTTTAGCAAATAATGGGGGTCGAGCGAGAAGTCTGTTAGCTCCTTTGCCGCTCACGATCTTGGGTAAGCGCACTTACCCCGTTGCATTAAGAGAGGATTGGGGGCGCCCTTGAGGGCAATTGCATCCACGCAATAATGGGTAATGCAATGGCTTGAAAAGTAGCGCGGATCTTTGAAGCCGATTCGGGCTCCGCAAACTGTAAATCGAGCTGAATACTGGGTACATAACTATCTTGAATCAGGCAGTATGCACAGCCCGTTTGCGCTTGATGACTCTCCGGCAGGCCCAGATCAACCCGCAAATCGATCTGCTCCCCACTGGGGGCGCAGATTGCCATCGTAAGCTCACTGGCATCTGAGATGACTGGACGGGCATGGGCGGCCATTGGCATGACCGCGCCAAGCAATACTGCGGCCGCGGTAAGCCAATAAATCCATGTGCGTGCAATGCGTGACATAAGCTTATTTTAAGCGTAAGTACGAGATTCGTATCGGATGAAATAAAAATGGGGGCTTGCGCCCCCATTTAGATCATGCGTCCTACAAGAAAGACTTATGCTGCTTTTGCCTTCTTGCCGGTGAACTTGCCAATCAATGGCCAGAACAACAGGACTAAGGCCAAGGTGCTGATGGTGCCCACCAAGTAGTTCGAGAAAAAGACATCGACACTACCTTGGGACATCAACATCGACTGACGGAAGGAATCTTCTGCACGGTCACCTAGAACCAAAGCCAAGACCATCGGAGCCATTGGGTAATCGAGTTTCTTGAAGACATACCCGACCACACCGAAGCCCAGCATCAACCAAACGTCAAAGGTGGCGTTGTGAACTGTGTAGGCGCCAACCGCACAAATCACAATAATGACTGGTGCAATGATCGAGAACGGGATCCGCAGAATCGATGCGAACAATGGCACGCAGGTCAAGACCACGAACAGTCCAGCAATATTGCCGAGGTACATACTGGCGATCAAGCCCCAAACAAAGTCTGGCTTCTCAACGAAGAGCAATGGGCCTGGCTGTAGGCCCCAAATCAGCAAACCGCCAAGCAATACTGCCGCAGTAGGCGATCCTGGAATACCAAGCGAGAGCATGGGCAACAATGCCGCTGTTCCAGCAGCGTGAGCCGCGGTCTCAGGAGCAACAATACCCTCCATTGCGCCCTTACCGAATTCGGCAGGGTTCTTGGAAACACGCTTGGCAACACCGTACGCCATAAAGGAAGCAGGAGTCGCACCGCCTGGAGTAATACCCATCCAGCAACCAATTAAGCAGCTACGCAAGGAGGTAGACCAATACTTCGGTAACTGCTTCCAGGTCTGCCATACGATGGTGCTCTTAATCTTGGCGGCGGCGCCGGAGAACTTCAGGCCCTCTTCCATCGACAAGAGAATCTCACCAATACCAAAGAGACCAATAACTGCGATTAAGAAATCAAAACCGCGCATTAACTCATGGCTACCAAACGTCAAACGCAATTGACCGGTAACCGTATCCATACCAACGCAAGCTAAGGCAAAGCCGAGCATCATCGCTGAGATGACTTTAAACGGTGAGCCCTTATTCATGCCCACGAAACTACAGAAGGTTAAGAGGTAGACCGCAAAGAACTCGGGGGGACCAAACTGCAAGGCAAACCTGGCTACCAATGGTGCCAAGAAAGTAATCATCACGATCGCAAAAACAGCACCAATACAGGATGATGTAAATGCGGCAGTTAATGCCTCACCCGCTTTACCGCTGCGCGCCATGGGGTAACCATCAAAGGTGGTTGCTACCGACCAAGGCTCGCCCGGAATGTTAAATAGGATTGATGTGATCGCCCCACCAAACAAAGCACCCCAATAAATACAAGAGAGCATGATGATGGCTGAGGTAGGCTCCATGGTGAATGTCAATGGCAGCAAAATCGCAATGCCGTTGGCGCCGCCTAAACCAGGCAATACACCAATGATGACACCAAGAACAACGCCAATCAGCATCAACATCAGATTAAAGGGGGTCATCGCAATGGCAAAGCCATTAAATAGCGCGTTAATTTCGTCCAACTGGAGCTCCTTTTTTTCTAAGCTTTTATAGTAATTTTATTAATGGACACCGATGAACTCGAGTGGGTTAAACCAAGAGCCGTGTGGCAATGGGACCTGAAACCAGAACTCGAACATCATGTAGAGAGCGATGCTGACGCCAACGCCAACAGCGGCCGATTTCCATAATGAGTACTTACCCAGCCACACCATGAAAACAATAATATAAGCGGCGGCAGAGACATAAATACCAATGAGCTGCATAAACAATATAAACACAAATGCAGGCAATAAAACTGCGAGGACTTGCCTAAATGGCTCTTTCTCTACAAAGGGCTCGTCTTCTTTCTTGCGATCAACAATGGCGGCCTGATAGAGGGTGACTGAGCTGGAAATCAAAATGATTAGGCTGATGTAAAAGGGAAAATAACCGGCCTGAGGACCATCACTACCCCACGATGCACCTAACTTAATACTCCCAACCATCACCACCAAACCAAACACTAAAAATAAAAGGGCTGTAATTATCTCCATGGCACGCATGCCAATGGATGCCTCTGATTTTGAATTATTTGCGTTTTCCGACATTGCTTTACTCACTAAAAAAGGGTTAAAACAGCAGTTAAACAGGGTTCGCGATCCGCGAGCCCTGTTTATCCTAACTTACTTCGCAATAAAGCCCGCTTCTTGCATCAGCTGCCTGTGCAAGGCAGCGTTGGCATCTAACCACTTATCAAACTCTTTGCCGCTCATGAAGGTTTGGTTAAAGGCGCCGTCGGCCATGAAC
>Ga0247836_1004058_pt1 | contig 18727 bp, 9 predicted proteins | sample LaCruzMarch2015__4_FD_187116 | JGI IMG/M metagenome (GOLD analysis project Ga0247836, IMG submission 187116) | Freshwater microbial communities from meromictic Lake La Cruz, Castile-La Mancha, Spain - LaCruzMarch2015_14m | ecosystem: Environmental > Aquatic > Freshwater > Lake | place: Spain... | reverse complement strand
TGTCTTCTTTTAGGCGTTCTACATGGTTGTCCAATGCATAAATACCAGCAGCGGCCAAAAAGCCAGCTTGCCGCATGCCACCTCCCATGGCTTTGCGTACGCGGCGGGCCTGACGGATGAAAGCTTTGGTGCCAATGAGTAAGGAACCAACGGGAGTTCCCAGACCTTTGGACAAACAGATGGAAATGCTTTCGAAAAGTTCGCCTGTTTCCTGAGTCGTTTCACCCGTTTCTACCAGGGCATTGAACACTCGGGCGCCATCGAGGTGCAGTGCCAGGCCACGTTCCTGACAAACTTTTTGGATGGGTCTAATTTCATCCAGGGTATAAAAACTGCCTCCACCTTTGTTGCAAGTATTTTCCAAAACGACCAGTTTGCTAATGGGCAACCAATCGTATACAGGTTTGATGGCTGCAGCCAATTGGGCAGCAGTTATTTTCCCATTGGTTCCTTTGATCAAATTGACCCCAATTCCCGAGTTGAAGGCGTAGCCACCAACCTCGTATTGGTAAATGTGGGAATATTCATCACAAATGACCTCGTCCAGGGGTTGGGTATGTACTTTGAGTGCGATCTGGTTGGTCATGGTTCCCGAGGGGCAAAACAAGGCAGCCTCTTTGCCAAAAAGTGCAGCAGCTTTGGCCTCCAGGGCATTTACGGTGGGATCTTCGCCAAACACATCATCGCCCACTTCGGCGGTCATCATGGCTTGCAACATGCCTGGAGTAGGCTTGGTCACGGTATCAGAAATGAGATTGATCATTGGAACTGGCTATCAAAGTTGAAAAAATCAAATCAAACATAAGCAGAGCTTACTAATTTTTTACTTTCCTGCGCATCGAATTTCGGTCATTCCACTTTAATGTTGTAGCGACCAAGTAACCCCAGGAGGTTTTCCTTTGAAAATAGAGCTTTTGAAAGCTTATTCTTTTCAGGATCAATCACAAAATTCCAGGCGCTGCGCAAGTCTGCTGCTTCCAGGTTGGTGTTTTCAAAAGTTGCGCCGCTTAAATCACAATCTGCAAAAACGGAACTGGATAAATCGCTTCCAGAAAAATCCACTTCTACCAATTTGCAAGCTTTAAAGCGGGTATTTTTGAGTTTCAATTGCTGAAAAATTGAAAAATTGAGCAGGCAGGCTTCAAAATCAAAGGAGATTAAAAAATCATTGCAATCGTCAAAATGCAAGCCCATCAGTTTGCAGTTTTTGAATTTCACCTCTCGAAAAGTGGTTTTGTGCAGCTTGGCCATACTGAGATCACAATTGGAAAAAGTACATTCCGCAAAAATCCCCCCCGATAGATCGGAATTGGCAAACACACAATTTTCAAAAGTACAATTTTCATACTCTCCGCGAGGCAGGCGCTTCTCTGCGTAGTTTTCATCTTTAAAATCTTCATCCGCCTGGTATACTTCCATGGTTGATTATTTAGGCCAAACCCAAAATTCGTTCGTACAAATCCATCATTTCTTCGGTGACTACTTCCCCTTTGAAACTTTGGGCATATTGGAATCCCGACTCGATCATGTTCTTGCGGAAAGTGGCGTCTTCCAATATGCGCTCTATTCCTGCCGTGATTTGGGCCGGTTCTTCGGGATTTACCAACCAGGATGCCGGACCTGCCGCCTCAGGGAGCGACGAAGCCCTGGAACTGATCACCGGAGTACCACTAAATAGTGCTTCAATGACCGGAATACCAAAACCTTCCAATCGAGAAGGGTAAAGAAAAATACTGGCTTTTTGAAAAATCACGGGCAAGTCATCGTTGTCAACCTGGGTAAAAATAACCAGCTTACTCAATCCTTCTCGTTGTAAAAATTGCACTACCTGGGCTTTGTATTCCTTGCCTTTGCCAATAACCACCAGAGGAATCCGCAGACTTGGTGGCAATATGGCCATGGCTTGCACGATACCCAACAGGTTTTTGCGCTCTGTAATGGTACCTACGTACAACATGAACTCGGAAGGCAATTGGTATTTGGCCAAAATTTGATCGATCAGTTTGGCTGATTTTTCTTGCATAAACCGCTCATCGCAAGACTGATAAATCACTCTTATTTTTTCCGCAGGAATTTGGTAAAAATTGATGATGTCATTTTTGGTGCTTTCACTAATGGCAACAATGGCATCCGCTTTTTGGCAAGCATACCGAAACTTGAGGTCATACACGGTTCGATCGATCAAAGGGTAATAATCTGGACGGTGCTTGAATACCAAATCATGAATGGTAACGACACTTTTGATCCCCGTACTGGAAAGTCCAATTGGCAATTCATTGCTCAAGCCATGATAGAGCTGGATTTTGTGGCGCTTCAAAGCATACCTGATGCCGTAGGAACGCCACAAGGGCCGTTGGTAACGGTTAGGGTTGTAAAGGCTAAACGAGACACTGGAAGTAAACAACTTCGTCTCGGGCTTGCGCTCAATTTTTGGCGAAAAGAGGAAATAGGCGTGATTGGGGTAGTAGTTGGAAAGGTTTTTCAGCAGCGTACGGCTGTAATTTCCTAAACCAGTAAAGTTGTTGAAAAGCCGTTTGGCATCATAGCCGAAGCGCAACATGGAATGGGTTATTGGTTATAACCGATGAAGATAAACGGAATTGCGGGGATTTTGAGGCGATGGGGAGTTTTTTATTTTTTCGGTCGGGGCGCCCCTAGCGGGCGCCCTCTACCGATTGGGGCCGCCCTTCACGGGCGCCCTCTCTAGTTGGGCGCCCGCAAGGGGCGCCCGCTACTTGACGCCTTTTTCTATTGCAGGGATGCCTTTGACCATCCAGTCGGGTTTGGGGGCACCTTTCAGGTAGTACTCAAAAAACTGGAGCATCCGCAATTGGAAGTCCTTGCGGTTTTGGTATTTCGATAGGCCGTGACCTTCTTCGTTGTAATTCAGCAGCCAGGCGGGCTTATTCAGGCGGCGCAAAGCCATATAAAATTCAATGCCCTGGTACCAGGGTACTGCACCATCCTTGTCGTTGTGCATAATCAACAGCGGCGTGTTGACTTTATCAATGAAGAAGATTGGAGAGTTTTCCAGGTACCTCAACGGTTTTTCCCAAAGGGTACCGCCGATTCTACTCTGGGTATGCTCGTATTGAAACATCCGGCTCATGCCTGTTTCCCAACGAATCCCACCGTAGGCAGAAACCATATTGACCACCGGAGCACCAGATTCTGCGCATTTGAAGATATTGGTTTGGGTCACCAGATAGGCGATTTGGTATCCACCCCAACTGTGGCCTTGTACACCCAGGTTTTCTTTGTCTACAAATCCCTTGTCAACCAAGGAGGCAACTCCGGAAATGACTGCATTTCGTGCACTTTCGCCCGGGTAGCCAATGCGGTAAGGAATATCTGGAATGAATACTAAAAAACCCCGGCTGGCCAATTGCGAGAAACTGAGTACGGTACGGTTATATGCTGGCGTGCGGTGCTGGTGCAATTGGTCGGAATTTCGCTCGTAGAAATACGTAATCATCGGGTACTTTTTCATGGGATCAAAACCAGCGGGTTTGATCAACAATCCTTGCAGGTGTTGGCCATCTAGTGCAGTCCATTCGGTCAACCCTACAGTTCCCCAGTAAAATTCAGACTGTTGAGGATTGGCCTGACTGATGGTTTTGATTTTTTGCAAATCGGAAGAGTAAACTAAATCTGGAAAAGTTTGGAAATTTTCACGGGTAAATATCCATCGATCGGCATTTTTGGCTTTTTGTACTTGTCTGGAATACATAAAAGCACCTTGCTGTAAGGGGCGTTTTTTGCCACTGTGGATGTCGTACCAATAGTAGCCTTCATCTTTGGTGGTTTCGTTGGTGAAGTGTAACAACAAGGGCTTCACTTCTTCAATGGAACGTTCTTCAGGATCGGTACGGATGTAGCGCATCTCGATTTTTTCCGCCCGCATATTGGTCAGGTTGGTCGATTGCAATTGTTTTGTTGGATCTAACAACCAGATGTCATAGCGGTCGTAAGCCATCAAATAATCGTCTTCGGAAGTCCATCCAGCAACTCCGTAAGAACTCGGATTGGAAGGGCTATCGTGCAACTCATCCCAAAATGCAGTTTTCTGGTTGTTGCTCAGTTTTACCAAGGCAGATTTGGCAATGTTCCAGGCCATCCAGGCAGTATCGCTGTAACTGAACCAATAAACGTATTTGCCCATTGGCGACAGCGCCGGACTACCGTGGATACTAGTAGCAATTTTTTCTTTTTTGCCACTTTGTACATCGATCAAGTACACATCGTTGAGCGGTTCGGTATCCCAGGTGTATTGCACCAGATACGGCAAATTGGAAACCCCAAGCACATAATTGGAATTGCCTTCGTTGCCCAGGCGGATTTCAGGCAATTCACGATTTCCCAATTGCAATAATTTTCCATCCGCAGTATGCATCACACAAGTGTAGGATCGCTTGCGGTCTTGCTCCAATTGCACTTTTTGCATCGGATAAATCCGGGAATCGTTGGTAGACCAAAGCTCCATGTTGACAATTTCTTCCTCCAAAAGCATGGTGTCTTGTAAAATCGGAGGTGGCGCAATTCCGAAAAACAGCTTTGATCCGTCTTTGGAGAAAGAAATCGTACCATTCTCACTGGGCAACCAATCTTTGGGCAAAAAGCTCGCGCCAGGGCTTAATACCGGGCGGGCTTTTTCAGCACTGTTTTGCCAGTGGTACAACCGGAAAGGGCGAATCCGCGCTTTGGTGGTATCCAAATCCGCCACGAATGCCAATTGGCTACCCGGGCGGTCAAAAACCAGTTGCTTGACATTGCCCTTTTGATCCAGGACTTGTTTGGTTTGGCGGGTTTCGCCGTCGAAGACATACACTCCGGGCTTTTGCTCTGGGTCACCGCCGGTGGTGTGCCAGGCAATGCGGGCTTTGTCCCGAGCCAGTTGGTAGGATTTAACGTAGCCGATCAAGCGTTCTTGCCTGTTTTCCAACTCCAGCAAAACGAGGCGACTGCCGTTTTCTTCACTTTCTTTTTTCCAGACAAACTTGGAACTGTCCTTGGCAGGTTTTTTGACAGGTTCGCGCAAATAGGCCAACCACCCAGACCACTTTTCTGGCATTTGGTAGGATTTTACTGCTGCATATTTGCTCAGCTTGAAATTTTTCAGGTCGTAAACGCCCAAGGAATCTTTTGGCAAATCCTCTTTTTTCACTTTGCGGCGACGCATGTTCATCGTACTGTCGCGGAAAGGTTTGATCAGGAAAGCCAGGTAGCGGCTGTCTTGACTGAAATTGAGGTTTTCAGCACGAGGAACAGTGTAGGTTTTATCGGCTTGCCCATCGTAAAGGCGCAATTCGGCATCCCCTTCCAAAGGTCGGACAATATAAGCTACCCAGCGACCATCTCCAGAAATTTTTGAAGATTCAATGTTTTTCCATTTGGCAATGTCGGCATGCTCCAGCATGCGCTTCGCGGTGTTTTGGGAAAAAACCACCAATGGTAAAAGAAACAACAATGGTAAAAATCTGAACATATTTGGCTTCATTTGTGAGTCCGGAAAATAAGAAATTCCAAGCAAAGTCTGACGCAAAAAATTACTTCCCGATTTTTTGTGCGGCTTTTGAATAGGAAGCTCACTTGAAATGAACCGTTCGACTTCCTATTCAAAAGCCAAAATCGGGAAGTTAATTTTTCTGCGTTACTTGCAATTTTTTTGGCGACGAATGGAACGGAAAAGTAGTTCTAAGGTTTTTGGATTTGGATTTTCAACTCAACATCCAAATAAGAATACCTACAACCCGAAAATAACCATGCAAAGTACATTTACCATTATCCTGGATGCCATCAAAGGCAAAGAACGCGACTACACCACGGGCAATTTGAACCAGGCGTTGATTATACTGGCCATCCCCATGGTCATTGAGATGTTTATGGAATCCTTGTTTGCGCTGGTTGACATCTTTTTTGTATCCCGCGTGGGCGTAGATGCGGTGACTACGATTGGCCTCACCGAAGCAGTGTTGACCCTGATTTATTCAGTAGCCATTGGTTGTAGTTCAGGTGCTACGGCGCTGGTTGCAAGACGCATTGGTGAAAAAAATCCCGAAGCTGCTTCTTTTACTGCCTTTCAAGCGCTGATGGTTGGGGTGGGATTTGGCATCGTCACCGGGATCATCGGTATTTTTATGGCGGAAGATATTTTGCGCCTGATGGGTGCAAGCCCCACAGTCATTGCTACTGGTGTAAATTTTGTGCGCATTATGCTGGGTTCCAATGTGGTCATTCTGCTGCTTTTTTTGCTCAATGGCGTATTTCGTGGAGCAGGAGATCCGGCGATTGCCATGCGCACACTCCTGATTGCCAACGGACTCAATATCATTCTCGATCCCATTTTTATTTTTGGGCTTGGCCCAATTCCTGCGTTTGGAGTGACCGGAGCAGCTATCGCTACCACTACCGGGCGCAGTATTGGGGTACTGTATCAATTGTACAACCTTTTTTGGGGTAAAGGTGCAATTCAAATTGGGCGCAAACTCATCAAAATTGATTGGGGCATCATCCGAAAGTTGATTGAGGTTTCGATTTCCGGGGCATTTCAATTTTTGATTGCTTCGGCAAGCTGGATTTTTTTGATGCGCATTATTTCCCGTTTTGGTAGCCAATCGGTTGCGGGGTATACCATTGCCATTCGAGTGATCATTTTTGCCTTGCTGCCTTCCTGGGGCTTGGCGAATGCTGCGGCGACTTTGGTGGGTCAGAACCTGGGAGCAAAGCAACCCGATCGAGCCGAGCAATCAGCCTGGCGTGCAGGGTATTTCAACACCCTGTTTTTGTTGGTGGTGTCTGTGCTGTGCATCGCTTTTGCCCCCTTGATCATGACTTTTTTTACAGACAAACCACTGGTGATCAAAGTTGGCATCATGACCTTGCGCATACTCAGCCTGGGCAATGTTATGTACGCTTACGGAATGGTGATCAGTCAAGCCTTCAATGGTGCGGGTGATACCCGGACGCCCATGATCGTGAATTTCATTTGCTTCTGGTTGATTGAAATTCCGCTCGGTTACTTTCTGGCCATTATCCTTGATTGGCAAGTCATGGGCATCTGTATTGCCGTCCCCGCCAGTGAAAGTATATTGGCCTTGATTTTGATTGTGATTTTTAGACGGGGCAAATGGAAACAAATCACCGTGTGACGGCGATTTGTTTCAATGCGCTGACGAATAAATCCAATTCTTTGGTACTGATGTACAAATGCGGCGTTACCCGAATGCCATGCACATTGGCCGTATCGATGGCAACGGTGAAGATTTTGTATTTTTCCATCAAGGTTTTAGCCAAATCTCCTGGTTTGATGCCCTGGATGCCAACATTGGCAATGCCACAGGAACGCTCGGGAGCGGTGGGGGTATTCAGAAAAATTTTGGGATGATTGCGCACCTGATCCGTCCAGTAGCGCTGAAGGTAACGCAAGCGGGCTTCCTTGCGCTGAATCCCGATCATTTCATGAAAACGGATGGCATCCTGGATGGCCAGATCGGTAGCTACGGGGTGGGTTCCGGTGTGGTTCAGCTTGCGGATGTCATCATCGGCATACCCCATATCACCGAATAACTGCCAAATTTTGGCAATTTTTTCTTTGCGCACGTACAAGATTCCTGCGCCCAATGGCACGCCCAACCACTTGTGCAAGCTACTTCCATAATAATCGCACCCTAGGTCTGCAATCTTAAAATCAAGGTGAGCAAAAGCATGTGCACCATCCACCAGTACTTCCACATTGTGCCGATGCGCCATGTCGGCTATTTTTTTGACCGGCAGGATATGGCCAGTAATGTTGATCATGTGACAGATCATCAACAGGCGCGTTTTGGGCGTAATGGCCTTTTCGTAAAGGTCTACGATCTCCTCATCTGAGCTGGGATTGAGTGGCACAGAAACCATCCGATTGACAATGCCATACCGACGGGCTTGTAGTTTGAACATATCGAGCATAGCGCCGTAATCCTGTTCAGCCATGACGGCTTCATCCCCGGCTTTCCAATCAATGCCTGCAATGATGGTATCCAATGACTCAGTGGTATTGCGGGTGATGATCAATTCTTCGACCGGGCAACCCAATACCTTGGCCAGGGCTTGTCGGGAAGCAAGTTTGTCATCTCCCTGCCTCGTCCGCATGTAATACGATGAAACCGCATTGACTTTGCGGATGTGCTGTATATAATTTTCCAGAACCTCGGTGGCCGCCAAAGAATAATATCCATTTTCGAGTTGGATGAAGTCTTTGGTGCCGGAGTAGGCAGCTCGAATCTGTTGCCAAAAATCTTCGTCCCTGGCTAAATCCTGTGGATTGAGGTGACTCACTTGAGCAAAGATATTTTCCATAAGGGTGATCGGAAGTATGGCAGCCCCTCCCAGAGTGGCCAGGTTTTTTATAAATCTGCGTTTGTTGATTTTTTCCATACCAGTTAAGTTGGTATAAATTATTACCCTACCGATGGATTTAATTGGTTTTCGAAGTTTTCCTCAATTTACTTATTAGGTTTTGCAACCTTGATGTTCATTTCGTGCTGCAAGGATTGTACAAAGCGCAAACCTGCCGCTGGATTGGTAGCCAAGGGGATGTTGTGCACATCGCAAAGGCGCATCAACATGCTTACATCTACTTCGTGCGCGTGCTTACCTAGCGGGTCGCGAAAGAAAATAATCATATCCACATTCCCTTCCACCATCCGACTGGCAATTTGGGCATCACCGCCCAGTGGGCCACTGAGCATCTTTTCAATTTCCAGACCTGCTTTTTCAAGGTAAGATCCAGTCGTTCCAGTGGCAATCAAACGAATATTGAATTCTTTAAAAAAGTCGATGTGGTCTCGGACAAAACCCACCATGTCAACTTTTTTGGTATCGTGTGCAATCAAGGCAATGGTCATATGGTTCAATTTTCTTGATGGCGAAAATAGAATAAGTTATGAGTTTATGCACCAGTGAAATGGAATGAAAAATAGAATAACTTTTGGGACAGTCAATTGGGGTGGTGAAACACGTAGTGGATCGGGTTTCAAAATCTTCCATCTCGGCGCAACCCAATCCCCACTTCAATGCACCAACAGTACCTTCTTCACCACGAAGCCCCCAGAAAATAAAATTTTAACAAAATAAATTCCAGCTCCTAATCCCCGAAGTTCTGTGTGGATGTTTCCCTTTAACATTTGTTGAGGTGGCAATTTTAGCATAGACGCTCCCAGCGCATCAATAATTTCGGTTGATACTTCTATACTTTGGGGAAGGTCAAAAGCAATGTCAAGCAACCCATTCGTTGGATTTGGGGAGAGGTTGATTCGGGCAGCCCAGGGGTGCTCCTTACTTGAACTCAAGATAACCCTCGGAACGGTAAGGATCGGACTTAGCCGCACACACTGGTTTTGATCTCTTACCTCCAATTGGTAATTGCCTGCACTGGCCACAAGCAAATTTTGGGTGGCACTGAACGGTTGCCCCTCCCGCATCCATTGGTAGCGGTAAGGAGGGGTGCCTCCACTTAATGCCACCTCGATGCCGCCGCTGTTTTTGGAACTGGTATCGGCTTTGATGCTTTTTACGGCAATGTCAAGCGAGTCGGGCTCTTGCAAAACGGCGGAAAACTGCTGGGTACAGCCTGACCCAAAACTCAAGGTTACAGTGTAAGGCCCGGCTTTCAAGCCAGTCCTGCGGCTGCCTTCATCAGCATCCGACCAACGGTAGGCGATGCTGCCATTGACAGGTTCATTGAGCCGCACGTTTAAAACCCCATCACTGCCTCCTTTACACGACACATGGTTTTCGACAACCTCATTGGCCAGGGTAAATTTAGGATAGATGATCAGTTTTATGGGAATGCGCTCTGCGCTAATGCAACCAGCGCTGCTTTGCGTTTCCACAAAATAAGTGTACGCGCCAGGCTGACTTACTCTAGGCAGAAACCTGATTGCGTCAACAGCGGGCAATAACTCATTGGCGCTATTGTACCAGTTGGTAGTTACCCCGGCTTGAGGGGCCACCGATAGCAGCGGGGCATTTTGACCAGTACACACCCCTACTTCTGATCTGATCGCAACTGGCGTATTGGGCCGAGCCAATACTGTGATGGTTTGCTTCAAGGGTTTTACTTCGCATACGCTTTCATCTTTCGGCGTAACGGAAAGCGTATATTCGGTGGTGCCCGATTTTAAATCTTTTAACTCGATGAAAGCAGCCGCTGAACCATTGTTCCAGGAGTAAACATAATCGGATAAACTACCGTTGGTGACAGCCGCGCTCAAGGTAATGGAGCTACCTGGACACAAGGTGGTAGATTCACTGGCCACAAGGCTGGCTGCAAAGGGAATACATTGTTTCTCCTGGAGGAGCACTTCGCTGCGGTATGCTGGAGTGCCCACTGATGTAAATATCAATTTTACGGGATCGCGGGGTTTTCCACTGCTGTTTTTGGCGAAGGATACTCTGAGTTCAGTTGCTTCGGCTGGATAGATGCTTTGGTAGTCCACAATCTTGATGTAATCCACTGCGGGTTCTACTTTGACCCTGAATTTAACATTGGTTTTCAATGCAATCGATTGGGTGACATTTTCATTGGGATTGACGATGAGCTGATTGATGCTGGGGGTAAAATGCCGGGGACGAATGAAGCGAAATGCCTGGATTAAACTTGCCCCTCCAGGTTTGTATAGTCCGTTGGCGGTGACCGCGTTGCCGGGCAGTGGAGCTACATATTCCGGCAGGACTTCTTGCAGGTATTGTTGGTCTTTGTCACTGGTTTCAAGGAGAATAAAAATGGAATCCCGGTCTCTGAAGCCACATTTTTGGGCATCGCCTAGAGAGTCCATTCTGAGTTCACCTATTTTCATTTTTTCCTCACTGGGGCTGGGATCCCAATCTCTTTCATTGGCTCTGGCTTGATGACTCAGTTGTTCGGGAAAAACGTACAACTTGTCGCTGACAGTCAATTGATTGGCGGCAGCTTTTTTATGGATTTCCAGGCTATGCCCTTTTCGGTTGCTTTGCACACAATTGGAATTGAGCGGATCGTACGCCAGAAAAAAGGGTCGAGAGTTGGCCTGTCGAGTATTAATACTAATGCTGAATTCACCATTTTCAGGCGCAAGATCGTTTTTGTCTACAACCACGTAATAAGTCCCGGGACTGAGTGGGAAATCCTTAATTTCTCCGGTTCCACCACCTAGCGAGGTTTGGGTATAATCCAGGCATCCTTTTCCACAAACGTAACCATAGAGGAATAGCCCCATCTGCGCATTGGAGCTAAGGGTTATGTTGACTAGGACATTGGAAGGCACAATGAATTGGAATTCTACATCCTCGCCCTGATAGCTCCGTGCACCGCTGTAACAGTTGCTATACCCATTGAAACCACTACCGCCGATGCTGAAATCGTTCTGCTTTCCGCTGACTGTGCGGGTAATGCTCGCATTCAGTGGAATTGATTCGGGATTGGATTGGCACAGCCCCTTGGGCGTAATGCTAAAGGTATAAGGGATGTTTTGGTTACCCAGGATGACTACATAATAAAAACCTGCGGCACTTGGCCCCAAATCCAGGGTGCCATTCTCAGTAAAGCCCAGGCAACTTGTCTTTGCCGTAGAATCACAGCGCATGATAAAACCACGGATGTTTTGAGTGCTATTGCTGGCATTCAGGGTCAATACAATTGGGCTTTGCGCTTCTTCATTGTTGAACAAAAAAACATCCGCATACAATCTTTTTCCTCCAGATGAAAAATTGCCAAAGGCGTCTTTTACACATTCATCCGCGTACAGTAGAATTGGTGCAACTTCAGAACGCGACAGCTCATTGGAAAATGTAGTTCCTCTGGAGATAAAAGCCCCACCATAATCACAAATATTGGCGCAAGCCTGGGTAAATTGAAGGTCCAGCGAAAATTTATAAGCATCGGCGCCTAAAAACTGATCCACAACGGCATAATAAGTACCAGGATTGAGAAAAACAGTAAGCGTCTTTGTGCCATTGCCTCTGGTGGTACTTGCTCCAAGGGCATCTAGTTTGTCGCAATTTTTGAGTACAAAAATGCTTAGGTCTTTTGGTTTGAGTTCAGCGGGCTGACTTAGTTTTAAGGTGACATTTTGGGCTTCAAACACTTCAAAGGAATAGATTTTCTCAGGCCCGGAGTGGCCAGGGTAATATTTTTCCGGGGCATTTTCTTGCCGAACCCGGTAAAGACTCACTTTGCTTCGATCTTTGGCCGATATGCTGGTGGCTCCAACAAGTGGAGCACGGCAATTTAATGCAGTCGTGCCACTACAAGGCAAATCTGCACAGGAAACGTCTATGGAAAATTCCCCCGAAGTATAAAATTCCTGAGAATCAACAATCAGGTAATAGGTGCTGTTTCCAAGTCGGTCGCTAAACAAATATTTACTGCCCTTGATGGCCGAAGCGGTGGCTTGCGCAAGGCAGGTAATCTCGTAACAGGTTTCATCCACTTGCACCAGAAACAAGTCAAATTCTTTTTTGCTGCTGGTATCTACATGTAAAGCCGCCTGGATGTTGGAATTGGAACCGGGATCAAGTTGATAAATCTTTTCCCGACCGGAAAAGGTCTTATTCAAGCAGCCTGGGTATTCGTCGATCAGGTTGAGGGCGTTGTCCAGGTTCTCTTTGGCCCGGTATTCGCCACAGCTGATGGAAGATATGGAGCGTTCGCAGATGTTGTCTACACAAGTAATTTTGAGCCGATAACTCCCGATGGCCTCGGCCAATTTTGCATCCACCACAATGTAGTAAATGCCTGCATCCAGAGATTGGATAATCTGCTCTTTTCGGGTATTTGAGGTACTTGACGCCAGGCAGGCACCTGCATTCACAGTGCACGAATTCAGCAAAAACAAGTCCAGGTTGACCCCCGTCTCCACAATTTGGAGGGAAATGTAAATGTTGCGTTGCTGAGATACCGTGAATTTGTAAATCCGCTCTCTGCCCAGATAAGATCCATCGGCACACTGGTAATTGTTGTTGAGGCTGGTTTCAAAATCGGTACTGTCCCTGTAGGTGAAGTCACAGGCAATGTTTCTGACTTTGGTGCAAATGGAGGTTTGTTGACCACGGAGGGTGTAAACAGCAACAAAACAGCAAAAGATCGCGAGTAAGTGTAGTCTCATAATGTGGTGTCCTTTTGTTCGCATCCGGGGTTCTGGGGATGCATAAACTTGTAGTTCTCTTGATTAAAAACGCAATTTTGGTGGATTTGTGTTGGAGGAATGGGAGGATTTTTGTGTTTTTAAAGCACGATGGCTTGAGAATTTTAATCCATTAGATCACCGTGCTGTTGGTGATTTTTTCTTCCGAAGTTTTCTTCACGGTTTTTGTTGTATTTTGCTCCATCAAACAACACTTGCTGCAATGGAAGTTATATTGTACAACGAAATCGACTACTCCAAAGTAAAAAAGCAATTTGATAAGGTGTTGACTCAGTTACGCAATGGAGATTGGGCAGGAGCGGAGCTGAAAAAAATGAGCAATACTGGCTACTATCGAGCTAAATTGGACGATTCCAATCGGCTTTTGCTCAAATTGGCCAAGTATGAAGGTCGGACTTACCTCCTGGCTTTGGAAGTGATTTTGAACCACAACTACCGGGATTCCAGGTTTTTGGGCGGAGCTATCATTGACGAAAGCAAACTTGTTTCCATTAAAAAGGAAGCAGAAGCGACTCCCGAAGATTTTGTAAAAATGCCTTACGTCAACCCCAAGGCCAAACATTTTCACCTGCTGGACAAAGTCATCTCTTTTGATGCCGACCAAAGCGAAGTCTTTAATTTGCCTCCACCTTTGATTGTAATTGGTTCGGCGGGTAGTGGTAAAACGGCGCTTACCCTGGAGAAAATCAAAACCCTACGGGGGAATATCTTGTATGTCACACTTTCACCCTACCTAGTGGAAAATTCAGCAAACCTTTACTACTCTTTTAAATACGAAAACGACTATCAGGACATTGATTTCCTTTCCTTTAAAGAATATGTAGAAACGCTGCGTATTCCTACTGGGAAGGAGCTACAATTTCGGCAATTTGACGCTTGGTTTACCCGCCACCGCAGCACAGTCAAAATTCGCGACAGCTACAAACTTTTTGAAGAGTTTAAAGGGGTATTGACCGGGATGCGGGCAGATAAGGCTTATTTGAGTCGGGAAGACTATTTGGCTTTGGGTGTAAAACAATCAGTGTTCCTCGCCGATGAACGCGAACAAGTGTATGGCTTATTCGAAAAATACCTGGCTTATTTGAAAGAAGCCAAGCTCTACGACCTCAATATGGTGGCCTTTGAGTGGCAGGAGTATGTGCAGTCCAAATACGATTTTGTGATCGTGGATGAGGTGCAGGATTTAACCAATGCACAGCTGTTTTTGATCCTGAAATCCTTGAAAGTTAAAGGGCAGTTCTTGTTGTGCGGCGATTCCAACCAGATTGTACACCCCAATTTTTTCTCTTGGTCGAATGTCAAGACCATGTTTTACACCCAATCTGCGCTGGACAATGAGTTGCAGATTTTGCGCACCAACTACCGCAACTCGCCACAGGTCACAGATGTGGCCAATCGCTTGCTCAAAGTCAAAAATGCCCGTTTTGGCTCCATTGATCGCGAGAGCACCTACTTGGTCAACCCGGTTAGTGAAAAAGCCGGGGAGGTGGTGTGTTTGAGTGACAATCCCAAAACCAAGCAGGAACTCAATCAAAAGACCAAACAATCAGCCAATTTCGCGGTAATTGTAATGAGCAACGAAGACAAGGCCGAAGCCGCCAAAGTTTTCCAAACTCCGCTACTCTTTTCGGTACAGGAAGCCAAAGGTTTGGAGTACGAAAACATTATTTTGTACAATTTTGTCAGCCAAAAATCGAAGGAATTTATTGAGATTACGCAGGGAGTCAATAAGGAAGACGTAGAATCGGAGGAAATCCGCTATTCCCGAGGCAAAGACAAAAGCGACAAATCGCTGGATGCCTTTAAATTTTACATCAACTCCCTCTACGTAGCCATGACTCGCGCGGTACGCAACCTCTACGTCATCGAGTCGGCTCAAAAGCACCCCTTGCTGGAGTTGCTCAAGTTGGTTGACAATCAACAAAAACTCAACCTAGCCGAGCAGAAATCCTCGCTCGAAGATTGGCAGCGGGAAGCCCGACGGCTCGAAATGCAGGGCAAAAACGAACAGGCCGACCTCATCAAACAAAACATCCTGGGCACTCAAAAAACACCTTGGACGCCCATTACCCTCGAAGAATTGCCCCGCCTGAAAGCAGAAGCACTCAACCCCGAGCAATTCAATAAAAAGGCCAAAGACCGCCTTTTCGATTTCGCGCTGATGTACCACGATTATGCCACCATTCGTCAATTGGCGGAATTGAAATACCGGCGGGCAGAAAAACCAGAGGCAGAAAGAAACTCTATCTTTCGGCGCTCGTATGCCCAATATGCTGCCGATGATGTGCGGAAAGTAACGGAAAACATCAAAAAATACGGGATTGATTACCGAGATGAGTTCAATTTGACCCCCTTGTTGGCCGCCATCAAAACCGGAGCATCGAAGGTGACCGATTTTTTGCTCAGCAACCAGGCCAAACTGGATGTATACGACAACCTAGGCATGTACCCTTTGTTGCTCGCGTTGCAACAGGCACACACCAATGCAGTGTACATGAAAAGCAAGCTACCCCAGCTCTACAAGCGTCTCCAGCCCGAATACCTCAAAATCAAAGTAGACGAGCATTTGATCAAAATGCCCACTCGGATCATGGAGTACTTTTTACTACAAAATCTACTGGTCAAACAGGCCCTGATCGTCATGAACCGCAAACCGACCGAACACCCCGGGTTTACAATCGACGACGTGCTGAACATCGTGGAGCAATTTGGCCCGGACATAGTGCCTGACTTCCGCAAAAAACGCCAATACGTGAGCAGTATTTTGTCCAAAAACGAAGTAGACCGCAATGACCCCTACAACCGCAAACTCTTCCGCCGCCTGGATCGCGGAGTGTACGTGATCAACCCCGAGCTGGAAATTGCCATAGGCGAAGAATGGATGGATGTGTACAAGATGATGCAACTGGAAAAAATAACCCTAGAGGAAAGCCAACGCCAGGTGAAGGAGGCCCAGAAAGAGGAGTTGAAAAAATTTCACGATGAGCAATTGGCTTATTATGCACGGTTGGAAGAGCGTCGAAAAAAGGAAATGGAGGAGCGTTTGGGGCGGTTTAGGTGGTAGGGGCAAGCCAATTGAACTCAGCCCATCTCTTCTACCTTCCAGTCTTGAATATTTTTAGTTTGACTAGAAAAGTTCACGCCTACCCCCAGCACAGGTTTCCCTTTTTGCCAAAAGACCTGGTAATATTCCTTTTTGCGAATTTGGTTCAGTGCTACATCAGCACTTTGGTCGAGTTTGAATTCAAACAGGTAGATGTGGGTGGGGGTTTCCACCACGGCGTCGGCACGCCCGTCGGCCATACACACCTCGCTGTGTACACTTAGGCCCATGTAGGTGAAGAGCAGGTGAATGGCAGCGTGGAAAAACTTTTCTGGGTAGTGCTCGTGGAGCTGGTAAGGAATATCTTTGAACATGCCCTGCAAGATTCGCACGACCTGCTCCAATTGCTGGTTGCGCAGCAAAGTTTCGATTTTGAACACCAACGGCAGGCCTTCACTATGGCGCAAGCCGCTGAATGCCTCAAACAGGTAGCCATTCATGGCACTTTCCACTTCGTGGTTGGGGTAGTCGAGTTCGTAGAGGCCAAATTGGTTGCGCGATTTGATGGTCAGGTAGCCCGTTTGGTACAAGAGGCCGTATACATTGAGGTTTTCCAGTTCAAAGGTATCGAAGCTCTGTTTGGGCTGAGGTCCGCCAATGGTGAAATCATAAACGCCTTCCTGCTTGAGTAGATTGATCAGAAAAGAGGGCGTACCCGTTTCGAACCAGAAGTTTTCAAACTTATTCTGATTGAAAAAATTATTGATCGAAACCGGATTGTATACCGTTTCAGCATCCTCTTCAAAACGGTAGCCATTGTACCACCAGCGCAGTTTGTCCAGCAATTCGGCATTGCTGAGTGCTAGTTTTTTGGAACTCTCGGCCAATTCTTCTTCAAAATATTGCTCTAATTCCGCTTGTGTATAACCGAACATGGTGGCATAAGCGGCGTGCATACTGAGGTCGGTGAGGTTGTTCATGCCCGAGAAGATGCCCATCTTGGAGAATTTGCTTACCCCCGTGATGAAAACGAGTTCCAGATAGGCGTCCAGGTCTTTGAGTACAGTGTAAAAACCCTTGAGGAGTTCGCGGTTTTCGTAGGCTTTATCGATTGTTTTGCCGAGGTAGTGAATGATGGGAGCATCGTATTCGTCGATGAGTACTACTACTTTGTTGTTGCGGGCAAGTTCCACCAGGAGCTCTTTAAACATACTTGATATGCCGATCGTACTGAGTTGTATTCCTTTGGACAGGGCAATTTGCTGCAACTCTTGTTCCAAGGCAGCCTTCAGCCCAATATCGGCAAAACCCAAAGCACTGAAAGAAATTCGAATGATGGGGTGCTGGCGGCTCCAATCCCACTTGTCGGCTATCCACAAACCCTTGAACAATTCCTGGCTGCCCAAGTACAACTCTTGCAATACGGCTAGAGTGATGGATTTTCCAAAACGCCGGGGACGGGATAGGAAGTAAGCACCAGAATTTCGACACATTTCATAGATGTATCGGGTTTTGTCGATGTATTTGAAATCGTTCTCGATGATCTTGCGAAAATCCTGTAAACCAAGCGGAAGGTTTTGTGCCATAGTTATGGGTACTTTGTGCAAAGATACGGTTTGTGGGGGAGAAGATTGAAGGGTAAAATCCTATACCCCCTCAATTGGGATTCAGTCCATCTCCTCCACCTTCCAGTCCTGAATATTTTTAGTCTGACTAGAAAAATTGACCCCAACCCCCATAACTGGTTTTCCTTTTTGCCAAAAAGCCTGGTAATATTCCTTTTTGCGAATTTGGTTCAGCGCCACATCAGCACTTTGGTCGAGTTTGAATTCAAACAAGTAGATGTGAGTGGGAGTTTCTACCACAGCGTCGGCACGCCCGTCGGCCATACACACCTCGCTGTGTACACTTAGGCCCATGTAGGTGAAGAGCAGGTGAATGGCAGCGTGGAAAAACTTCTCTGGGTAGTGCTCGTGGAGTTGGTAAGGAATATCTTTGAACATGCCCTGCAAGATTCGCACGACCTGCTCCAATTGCTGGTTGCGCAGCAAAGTTTCGATTTTGAACACCAATGGCAAGCCTTCACTATGGCGCAAGCCGCTGAATGCCTCAAACAGGTAACCATTCATGGCGCTTTCCACTTCGTGGTTGGGGTAGTCGAGTTCGTAGAGGCCAAATGGGTTACGCGATTTGATGGTCAGATAGCCAGTTTGGTACAAGAGGCCGTATACATTGAGGTTTTCCAGTTCAAAGGTATCGAAGCTCTGTTCGGGTTGAGGGTCATTGTTGAAGCGGTAAACGCCCTCCTGCTTGAGTAGATTGATGAGAAAAGTTGGCGTACCTGTTTCGAACCAGAAATTTTTGAATTTCTTTTGATTGAAAAAATTATTGATTGAAACCGGATTGTATACCGTTTCAGCATCCTCTTCAAAACGGTAGCCATTGTACCACCAGCGCAGTTTGTCCAGCAATTCGGCATTGCTGAGTGCTAGTTTTTTGGAACTCTCGGCCAATTCTTCTT
>Ga0247836_1004056_pt1 | contig 18734 bp, 17 predicted proteins | sample LaCruzMarch2015__4_FD_187116 | JGI IMG/M metagenome (GOLD analysis project Ga0247836, IMG submission 187116) | Freshwater microbial communities from meromictic Lake La Cruz, Castile-La Mancha, Spain - LaCruzMarch2015_14m | ecosystem: Environmental > Aquatic > Freshwater > Lake | place: Spain... | reverse complement strand
ACTGCATTTATGAACTCCGAAACCAATGCTCCCGACCCTCTTTTCACGATTTATGAACCAAAAGTATTACATTTACTCACCAAATATGTTGATGCAGGAAACAAAAGCCCAAAGGTTTTTCTACAAAATAATGATACCGAAATCATCAAATCAGCAAACCTTCGCATGCTAACTAATATAAATACTAAAGAAGAATTTGAGCGAATAAAAAACCAATCGACAATTGAATAGTTTATTTATTGAATGAAAAAATCAATCTTACATATTGTCTTGGTGATTTTAATAACTATTAAATCTTTCGGGCAATCGAACGACCAATGCTATGGTCCAAATATTGGTTCGGGGTCACTTAATGCCAAAACAATGATTGGTTGTGTACCTTTCACGGTCGAAATTAGTAAAAACGATAGTGTAGCCAACGGTCATAAATTTATCTATGATTATAAAGGGGGCTTACCCACAAATCCAACTGAAATACCTAAATTTACCTACACTGCACCCGGTGCATATAAACTAATGCAGATTACGTTCAGAAAAGAAGATGGCAAAGAACTTAGGGTTTGCGGAGTTGTGACAGTACTCGATACAAATAAATTAATACTAAAACCAAAGATTTGCGATAGTAAGGTACGTTTAGAAATCGCTGATAATAAAAAAGCAGGTTCTCTGCCATACAACTATTGTATGATTGATTGGGGCGATGCCTCGCCACTCGAAAAAATAAAACTACCTACTTCAAGTGTTTCGCATAACTATGCCTCACAAACAGATAAGAAAATAATTGTAAAAGCACATTATGAAGTTGAATTTTGCAGCATAAATAGCTCTGTTGAGATAAAATTTCCAAAGGTAAATCAACCCCAAATATTGGTTTTTGAAAAAACAGGTGCTGAAAATTTTAGTATTAGTTTTAATAATTTTTCGGGCGAAGATGTGAGTCTCTTGGGAAATAACTCATTGATTGCTTCAAAACTAGGTGAAATTGGTCAACAAAAAATTACATTTAGCAATACTACTAAAAATGTTTGTTACGCCATTAAATTAGAAAGCAATTGTTTCCAGAATAATATTTCAAAAGAAATCTGTGATATTGATTTGGAAGTTTTAGCGACCGAAACATCCAACGAATTACGCTGGCAAAAACCTCGTCCTGAAACAATCAAAGATTTTACGGTTCTCAAAAATAATGATATAGAACGCGTAGCACAAAGCACAAATTATATCGACAATGACATAAAATGTAACCAACAAAATTGCTATCAAATAACATTTAACTCTAATGAAACTGCATTCATCTCAGAGAAAATCTGTTTGAAAAACTCACTGATTCCGTGTTTTACAAGTATTCCAATTTACATACCACAGAGTTTTAGTCCAAATAATGATGGTTTCAATGATTCTTTTTCAATTTTAGGGGAGGATGATAAATTTGTAAGCCTTAGTATTTATGACCAAAAAGGTAAATTAATCACGACTCTGACGAATCTGAAAGAATCGTGGAGCGGCGAAAACTTTCAAATAGGCATTTATCCTTACCGACTCAAAGCAAAAAACCAACGTAATAATGAAATCGAAATAATGGGGAAGGTGATGTTGGTGAGGTAATAGATTAAAAATACACATTTTTGTTGGATATGTACCCCAAAAAGCCTATTTTTTTATTTCCTAAGCGTCTTGGACGTATTGAGTAGGATTACTTCGTGCTTCATAACACGTAGTTTTTAAAGCCGTTAATCAACCACTTCGGCGGTTCGATTACTGGCTTTAATTTTATACATGGTATGTAAAACTAAACAACTCAATTTATTTTTCTTTTTACTTGTAATCGTCCTTATCTCTTTCAAAACATAAATCTTGTCTTCAATCTGTCTAACAAATTGCAAAATAGGTTTCTGCGTATGGCTTGCCTTTCCTATTAAAACTATTTCTTCTGAATAAAGAAAAACTTCAAGCATCTTAAAGAAATCCTCCTTTTCTATCGCAACCTGCCCCCTCTTAGCTTCTGAAATAGGATTTCCGTGTTGTTCGAGTGTGTGTAAAATACCATAGTTATCAATACACACCCAATGGTCTGATACATCCAAATCAGTTATAATCTTTATTTGTACGAGTTCTGCTGGAATAATAAAAAAATCCAATTTTCGATGAAATTGGCCTAAGTTATCTAAACATTCATCATATAAATCATAAATTTTTTGTTTTATTTCTTCTTTTTTCATTTTAAAAATCAATCAAGGCGTAGCTGAAACCCAAACTTCTCCATCCTCAAAAATCTCTTTTTTCCAAATCGGCACGGTTTCTTTGAGCATATCAATTGCATACTCGCACGCATCAAAAGCTGCACCACGATGTGCCGCCGAAGCCGCAATTACTACAGGAACTTCGCCAATTTCAAGGTTTCCAACTCGATGATAAATTGCTATTTTTTTTAACGAAAACTTTTCTAAGGCTTGCTCAGCAATTTTTCTCATCTCCGAAACTGCCATTGGTTCATAAGCTTCAAAATCAAGTCTTAGCACTCGCTTTCCTTTGGTTTGGTTTCTAACTGTCCCTACGAAAGTTACGATTCCGCCCGAATCATCGTTTTTTACAAAATCCAAACAAGCTTGTTCGTTGAGGGTTTTATCAGATAATATGATTTCGATATGCTGGTTCATCAAAAAATGGGTAAGTTTCAAATATTTGATAGATTTTTATGGAGACACTCTTTCTTCGCCAACTGACAAGTTAAAAACTTGTCCTACTTTTATAAACTGGCCGCTAATTCTTCTCGACGATTTTTGTACAATTCGGTAGCTTTATCAAGCAAAATATTCATTGCCGATGGCATTTGGGTTGATAAAATTCCGCCATAAATAGCACTATCAACTTCTCGGAGGGCATCCTCCAAACGTGCACTTGGTAATCTCGAAACAATTTCTTTGGTTGTATAAGAAGTATAAGGGCGTTTTTCAAGCCATTCTAAGTGTTTTTTCCACAAAACTAATGCTTTCCCAATTGTCACATCATCTAAAGTTGAGCGAGTAAATTTCTTATAATTAGCCAGAAAATCCACATGACGGCGGCTAAAAAGAAATAAAGTATATTGTTTGCGAATAAAGCGACCAAACAACGCATAAATGATAAGTACAACGCCCAAAATCCCCAAAATATACGTCATAATCTTTGGATAATTAACCTGCTGCGATAGCAGCAGAAGTTTTGTATCAGTCTTTAATTGTAAAGAATCGACGCTGGTTTTTATCATTTCCTTTAAAAAAACCGAATCGGTCAACGAATAAACCATCGTGCAATCCCGCTTTGAAAGTACATAAATTGGAAGCCCTAATTTTTGATTTTTCGTAATTTCAAAAGTCACGAGCGTATAAATTACACTATCTATACTGACCCCATTGGTCGTTGAAGTCTGAAAAATATTTTTACGAATTATCTCAAATGGATAAAAATTATAGGTTGTATCAGGGAAAAAAACCTCTGCCGACGGATTGTGGTGATAGCTGAGTGCGTAATCAATGGGGCGACCAAGTTCAATACTATCAGTTTGAAACCTCCCGATAGGTTTTTGAGCGTAGCTGATTCCTATAACCAACAAACAACTGATTATCAATAAGATACTGTTTACTGATTTTATTATTTGCTTAATTCTTATTGACATTTTTATCTTTTTAAACCTTTGTCTTCTATCGACAGCTTATTTCCTTACTCTGAATAATTGAATTAATTTCGGCACATAATCTTTTCCCGAATCAATAGCTACATAATTGGCATTTTGTTGCTTACACAAAGTTTCTAAACGTTTCTGATTATCTTCAAAAACGTCCCGCATTTCACGCTTAAACGATGGTGAAGAAGTATTTAACCAAACTGTTTTCTTACTTTCTTTGTCCAAAACTGGAATAATGCCTAGACTTGGCAACTTTATTTCTCTCTGGTCATAGACATGAACCACAACCAAATCGTGTTTACGAGCTAGAGCCCTGAGATTATGTTCGTAATCTTTATCCAAAAAATCAGAAATCAAAATCACAACGCTCTTTCGGCGAAGCATATTCAGGGCAAAACCAATGGCCGATGGAATATCGGTTTTCTGCGAAACTGGCTTCATCTTAAAGAGTGTCAAGATGAGTTCGTATCCGTGTTTCATGCCATTTGTGGGTTTAAAATACAATTCCTTTTGATCAGAAAAACAATAAAGTCCTACGTGACCAGCCTCTTTAATGGCTGAAAGTGCCAAAACACCACAAATTTCTTTTGCGGTATCTATTTTCAAACGTCCGCTGTTTCCTACTTCCTGCGAGCTACTCACATCGAGCATAAAAAATACGGTTTGCTCTTTTTCTTCTTTAAAAATCTTTACATAAGCACCGTCACCTTTGGCAGTCGTAATCCAATCAATTGTCCGAACGTCATCGCCGTATTGGTAGGTACGCAAATCGCTGAACTCCACACCAGAGCCTTTAAAAACCGAACGAAAGTTTCCATGCATGTGACCATTCACTGCTTTTCGGATTTTAATCTCATACTTGTTGAGTTTTGAAATAATACTTTCTACCATTTTTTGATGGATAATTGATAATGTAAAATTGAAAATGGAAACTAATTGTGACCAATAAAATTCATTGTAAAATTACAACACAGATGACACTGATTTTTAGAGATTTACACTGATTTAAAAATAAAAAACTCCATTTTATCAGTGTAAATCTTTCGAATCTGCTTCATCAGTGTTCCATTTTTGAATGATGATAGCTTAAATTGATAGATTCTAACATTATAATTTCTGTTTATTCAATAATTAAAGCAATTAAGAAAATTTAACGCATGGATTTTGTTAGATTTTTCCGTAATTTGTTTTTTAAAGTCAATCAAACAGTTCCAGTAAGATATTTTTAGAAACGAAGATAAAGTGAAAATGCTGACAAAAAAAATATTCTTGGTTTTAGGTATAATTTTGACATTAATGGCTTGTGATAACCGTCCCAGCCGACCAAAAGATGCGATTGACGAGGCTACGATGGCGAAAATTTTAGCCGAAATTCATCTGACTGAAGCAAAAGTGAGTCGATTATCGTTTAAAGATTATGATTCTACTAAACTCGCCTATAAATATTTGGAGCAGCAAATAATGATAAAATATAAAACCGACACAGCACGTTATAGAGCAAGTTACAATTATTATGTAACAAACCCCGAACAAATGACCAAGCTTTACGGAAATGTGCTAAAAAATTTAGAGGAATTGAAGAAAAAGAAGAAAATGGCATATTGATTGTTTTGTTAGTAAATATCAATGTGCAATCCTAAACTTGACTATATACTTTGAAAGAAAATCTTGTAATTATACCGACTTATAATGAAATCGAAAATATAGAAGCGATTATCAGAAAAGTCATGAGTTTAAGCGAAACCTTCGATATCCTGATTTTGGATGATGGATCGCCCGATGGTACTGGAAAAAAAGTTAAAGAACTACAAAATGAGTTTACACAACATCTACACCTTATTGAAAGAAATGGAAAACTCGGCTTGGGCACAGCATATATTTACGGTTTTAAGTGGGCATTAAAAAACGGCTATCAGTTTATTTATGAAATGGATGCCGATTTCTCACACAATCCCGAAGATTTGATAAAACTCTACAAAGCTTGCAAAATTGATGGTTATGATGTGGCGATCGGCTCTCGCTATATAAAAGGTGTAAACGTTGTTAACTGGCCGATGGGCAGAGTACTGATGTCGTATTTTGCGGGTGTTTATGTGCGAATGATTACGGGTATGAAAATCATGGACCCAACGGGTGGATTTATTTGCTATCGACAAGAAGTATTGAAGACCATTCCACTAAATAAAATTACGTTTATCGGCTATGCTTTTCAGATTGAAATGAAATTCAACGCTTTTTTGTATAAATTTAATATCACAGAAGTACCAATCATCTTCACAGACCGCACAAAAGGCGTGTCAAAAATGTCTAGCAAGATTTTTCAGGAAGCTATTTTTGGCGTAATTATGATGAAAATTTGGAGTTGGTTTAAAAGTTTCAAAAGATAGATTTTAAAGTCCACAGTTTTCAGTGGGCAGTTTTCAGTCTTCAATAGGCAGTTTTCAAAAAAACAAAAACCTCGTAAGTTAAACTTGTGCGGTTTTTGTTTTTAGAAAGACTGTTCATTGCAAACTGAGGACTAAAGACTAATTTTTCAATGCCATTCCTTTTTGTTGGATCACATCGTTCATGATATTTAGTGTTTCGCCGAGATAAACGTCTTTTTTTAAATATTTTACCCAAAAATCGTTTCTATCTTTTTTCAACGAATCAGAATTGATAGCATCTAAATCACTTAATAAATTAGCTACTGATAAATCATCTTTAAGCTGAGTTAAATTTCTAACCTTGGTCGAAATCTCCTTCACTTCTTTTTGTTGAGCTTTATAATTTTGAATTTCCAACGATCGTGCCGTTTTACGATTATCTGCCAAAATATTTGTCTTTTCTTTTATTTCCTTAAACACACCATTGGTTGTTAATCGCTCTTGATTTTTTTGTTGTAAAGCCACTAAATCAGGTGCATAAGTCCAAGTTTGGTAAGATGCTTTTGGCATTTCGTCCCATACGAGAGCATTTTTACTATCTTTTTCACGTACTTTATAAGCTTCGTACAAACCTGGCAAAACAATATCAGATTCTACGCCTTTTAGTTGCGTTGCACCACCATCTACTCTATAATATTTTTGTAGAGTAAGGTGTAAAGCACCTAAATCTCCAGATCCGCTTCCTGTACCATTGCCACCGACTGGAAATGCACGCTGAACAGTTCCTTTACCAAAAGTAGAACTTGAACCAACCACTACCCCACGCTTATAATCTTGAATAGCCGATGCAAAGATCTCAGAAGCAGAAGCACTGCGTTCGTTTACCATCACCACTAATGGACCATCAAAAAGCACCGATGCGTCATTATCTGCCATTTTCGAAGGGCGACCAGCACGGTCACGGATTTGCACAACCGGACCAGTTTTGATAAATAGACCAACCATATTTACCACTTCTTGCAAGCTACCACCACCATTATCTCTGATATCAAGAATAATTCCTTGTACCCCTTCGGCTTTTAGACGAGCTACTTCTTTGGCTACATCTTGCGAGCAACGAGCTGCCTGTGGACGTTGAAAATCGGCATAAAATGCTGGTAAATCTATCAAACCAATTTTGTGTTTGCCGCTATTGATGATTACACTACGAGCAAAAGTTTCATCCAATTTCAACTCTGCACGAATCATAGAAACGGTTTTTAAAGTACCATCAGGTTTCTGAACTGTAATTTTCACTTCTGTGCCTTCGGCACCTCTGATAAGTTTCACGGCATCATCAGCTGTGTAACCCGTAATATCTTCGGCTTCGCCAGTCGCTTGGGCTACTTTTACAATAAAATCATTGGTCTGAATCTCGCCTGACTTCCAAGCTGGGCCACCAGTTGTTATCGTTTTGATTTTTACTTTATCATCTTCTTGCTGCAATAAGGCACCAATGCCGAAGAAACGACCACTCAAACGTTCGTCAAACGAGCGTTTTTCCACTGGTGGAAAGAAATCGGTGTGCGGGTCCATTTCGTTTGTGATTGTATTGACCAACATCGCAAAGCGTTGATTTTCGTCGAATTTATTACGCAAACGATCAAAATATTTGTCCATTGCTTTTTTGACTTTAGCACGGGCTTCTTTTTCCAACTCTTGGTCAGATTTCATAATTAAACCTTTCTTAGCTTTGTTTTTTTCTTGCGTTTCTTGGGCATCAATGTAGCGGTCAAGCGTCTGCCATTTTAGGTATTTTCTCCATCGATCCTTTTTTTCTGAGTCATTCGAGGCGAAATATAATTTATCGGCATCTAATTCCAAAACATCATTTTTCGTAAACTCAAATGGTTTTTCGATATAATTCTTATAAATTGCTTCAGCCTCAACGATTCTGTTTTTGTAGATTTCATCAGCCGCAGCAAAAAATACCAATTGCGAACCATGAATTTCATCATCAATTGTTGTTTCAAACTTACGCAATTTGGATATGTCTTTTTCGAGCAAAATACGTTTACTTGGGTCAAGACGTTTCAAAAATTCGCTAAAAATCTCTTTTGAAAAATTATCATCAATCTTTTTCGGACTATAATGTCCTTGTTCTAGCATTGCTCCAACGTATTGTAGAATAGTTTCGTTTTTACTTGGTGGGTCGCTATTGAGTGGTGTTGCCGCTGTAAAAATCGTCAACAAACTTATGCTCAAAAATGGCCTAATAAACAAAAGTGACTTTTTCATATTATAAACGTGTATTTTAAATGGATAATTTACAATTAAACTAAAATAAGTGTTGCACACACCTATATTGCATCATACAGCTGTGGCATACTTTGCCAAAATTGCTGATACTAAGTTAATAAAAATCAATCCATTTTATAACGATAATAGTCTAATTAAGTTTTTGGAACAAGACTAAATATGATAAATGGATATTTTTAGTGTTTAGGAGGATAATAGAGGCTATATAAACAGGTTAGCTAAGTTGTACTCGGAAGATACATACTATACATCCCCTGACTAACGAAGTCGGGGGATGTTGGATATGTACATAGCTTAAATTTACCAATTTAGCTAAACTTTAAAGAAATTCTCCATTATAATTCAAGAAATCAAAGATTACTTTATCCACTTCCGAAACGTTTTCACGGTCGGCATAAGAAAGCCATTTTATTTCCTCGATTTCGCTACTAGGCTCTAAATTTCCCTCATAATCTGCTGTGTAGCAAGTCATTTTTACGATAATTCCTTCATTATGGCTATCGGCCTGTGCTTTGAAAGTACCGAAATAATTGATTGTTGACGAAATTATCGAAACATTCAACTCTTCCCTAATTTCTCGAATGAGCGTTTCTTCATCACTTTCATTATTTTCTCTTTTTCCTCCTGCGATATAATATTTCGTTTTCCCTTTCGACCTCGTACTTAGGATTTTCCCATTTTCTACTCTGATGTAAGCGATTTTATCAATTTCAAGCAGATTTATCATTTTAAGCTTCGCTTAAAAAACTCCCAAGCTTCTAAATGCACATCAATATCATTTGGGTAATCGTGCTTACCGTTAATGACTTTCAAAAGCGTAACTTCGGGTTTCCTTTTCTTCTTGAAAGTGTATTTTTCTACAGTTTTACCATCTTTTGGGTCGGTATCAGGTAATTTTTGCATTTGAGGTTTTCCTTTATAACCAGCTAGTGAAGACCAATATGCAAATGTTCGGTCAGTTGAGCGAACCAATCCTAAGCTAATGTTATTGGAAATTACCTCTCCACCTTCATACGGATTTGTTTTATCGGCTGTACCATTGACAATCATGACAGGCATGGCTCTACGTTTTTCTTCGCAATCAATATTATTTGTATCGGGCAAATTGGCAATAAGTGCCGAAATGGCTCTGAATCTTTCTGGCATTGTCAAAGCCAGCTTGTAAGCCATGTGTCCACCCCCTGACGTCCCGACTGCAAAAACCTGATTTCCGTTGATTTGATAGCGTTCTACAAAGTATCTAATCATCGACTCAAAGAAAGCATTTTCATTGATATTTTCTAAATTAGCGGCCGAATTGGCTGTTTTTCGGCATTCATTCCAATATTTTTTATAACCATCAGGATAAACTAATAAAATATTTTCGGTTTGTGCGATTTCCTCCAACGACTTGGCTCTTACTCGCATTTGGATACCATTTCCACCCGAACCATGCAACACAAACACCAAAGAAGCTTTTGTTTGGGGAGATTTCAAGAAGTGAAAACTTCTATGATGCCCCTCGATTAAAAGTGAATCATCGACAATTTGAGCTTTTGTAATGAACGAGCCTACAAAAAGAAGTAAACTAAAAAGGTATTTCTGTTGCATTTTGATTGCGATTTAAGTTAATAATGTTTTTCTCCCGCAGATTTCGAAGTGAAACGATGAAATTATGCATCCTATTCTGCAAACAGCTGCAATTTCAGTAGGCAATTAAATAATCTCAACTCCTTGCTTCTGAAAATCTTTCAGAGCGACATCGGTTGGTTTTAGATTCGTAATCATCAAATCTAATTGCTGAAAATTGCAAACTCTATGAGTTTCTTGCACATTTAGCTTCTCTTCAATGGTGCAGCAAACTGTTTTTTTGGCAGCTTGCATCATTTGTTGCTTGATTAACGACTCCTCATAATGGCGAATACTAAGCCCTTTTTGAGCATGAACACCATTTACACCCATAAAATAATAGTCGGCATTGATGTGTTCAAGTTGGCGAGAAACCTCACTTCCGAGCGTAATCTGATAACGTTTGAAGTACGTTCCACCCAAAAAAATCACGTCGATTCTTGGGTGTTCGTTCAAAGCCATTGCCAATGGTGTACTGTTTGTAACAATTGTTAGTTCGAGCGTTTTTGCCAATTGTTCAGCCATGAAAAAATTGGTCGTCCCACCATCCATGATGATGGTTTGACGATTTTCAAAGAGTTTTTGAGCTTTTTTTGATAAAATTACAAGTTCTTCGCTGCTGCTTTCTCCATTTGTTTTTGTTCCTAAAACCGATAAATAAGAGTTGGCCACGGCTCCTCCGTGTACTTTTTTCAAGAAGCCTTTATCTTCCAATTCGATAATATCTCGACGAATGCTGTCATAGGAGACTTCCAAGAATTTCCCCAGTTCTACAAAATTGATTTTCTTATCGGTGTTAAGTTTATCAAGTATTAAGCGTTGTCTTTCTTCCTTTAGCATAATTTATTGCAAATATTTGTGCAAATATTGCAATTAAATGCAAACATTTATTCACATCATCAAGAAACTTTGCATATATTTGCAATGTTCTTTTGAGAATTGATTACCTATGATGAAATGTAAATGTCTCTAAGAGGTTGTCGGATAAAACTGGCAACCTTTCAAGAGTGCATAAACAAATCGAAGATTAATACTTACCTAAAAAATATATTCTTGTAGTTTTGTTTAATAACTTAAGTCAAAACAATTGTTTGATGCTTAATTAAGTTTTAAATGGATGGAGTGGTCGGTCAGCAAACTGACCATTTTTTTGCCTGCTTCACAAATATTTCTACTTTATTATATTGACTATCAAGTCATTAGTGATATTTCCAAACGCTTCGTACTATTTATTCTTCTAAAGTAAGGTTTTGACTTTTACTTAAAATTATTATCTTCGTTTCAAAACTAACAAAAAAACTTCATCTAAATGAATCAAAATATTCAAAAGGAAGACCCGAACAAACTTCTTAAACTTCTCGGCGTGGGTTTTGGTATTGCCGTAACCGTTGGCGGAACAATCGGTACTGGTATTTTACGGAAACCTGGCCCAATTGCAGCTAACCTCGGCGACCCTCCGCTCATAATGTTGGTTTGGGCTTTGGTGAGTTTGTATGCTTTCTTGGGCGTCCTTTGCACGATTGAACTGGGTGTTTCTGTTCCTCGTGCGGGTGCTTGGTATGTATATGCCCGCCGAGCTTTTGGCGACTACGTTGGTTTCGTAACGGGCATCACGAGTTGGCTCGGAACTGTTGCAGCGTTGGGTTTTGGAGCTTACACAATGAGTGAATATATTGCCTTGGTTTGGCCTAATAAAGAGCCGATTATTCGCTGGATGGCAATAAGTATTCTAATAATTTTGATGGGTTTTCATTCGCTTGGTACAAAATCAGCAGGAAAATCGCAGGAAATTATGTCGTTCCTAAAAGCAATCGGGCTTTTTGCATTTATTGCCATGTGCTTTATTTATGGTGGAGACGTACAAACGCAAGATTTAGTAGCAACCACTCAGCGAATTGCTCAACCAGCTTTACTGACGGGACTAATCATCGCTTTTCAACAAGTGTTTTATGCGTTCGATGGCTGGCACACGGCCGCATATTTTACCGAAGAAAACACCGATCCTGCCAAAAATCTACCCAAATCAATGATTAGTGGCGTGTTGGTTGTGATTATAATCTATTTATTGGTCAATTTGGCGATTCTCTACATCATGCCGATTGAAACCTTGGCTACTTCAAAACTGGCGGCAGCCGATGCAATTAGATTGATTTTTGGTGAAAAATCTGGAAAAATCGTAACTTTTTTCTTGATGATTTCAATTCTCGGAATGCTAAACGCCCAAATTATGTTTGCTCCAAGAGTAATTTATTCGATGAGTAAAGATGGTCTTTTCTTCAAACTTGCCCAAAAAGTAAACAGTGGAGGTACTCCCTCTTTTGCAATGCCTTTAACAGGAATTTGCTCTATACTATTGATAATCAGTGGAAAAGACACTTGCGAACGTCTTTCTGATATTGCAGTTTTCTTTTTCGTAATGACTTATGCCGCTGGTTTTGCTTCGGTAATCAGGCTTCGCCGAAAAGAACCAAATTTGCCCCGACCTTATAAAGTTATTGGTTACCCTTATATTCCTTTTGTATTGATTATTATTTCGATTTTGTTCCTTGTCGGAGCAGTTTATTCCGACATAGATAGTAGCATGTATGCCCTTATTTTCTTGATTTTGAGTTATCCTTTATTCATAATGACAAAAAACATTAACTTATAATGCCTTACTTTAAAGTCAAATTGACTGTATTTTAGCTAAAATAAGAAAATTAATAACGCATTTTTTTAATTATTTAGTAAATACTACAATCTTTACAAAAACTTCAACCTATGACTCGAAAATATGCACTTTTGGCAGTTGGCGAATTGCTGGTTGATTTTATTGGAATGGAAATTACGGAAGATATTTCAACAGCCGAAAGATTTCAACGTTTTCAGGGCGGAAGCCCCTCAAATTTAGCCGCCAATATGGCTCGTTTGGGTAATAGTACTGCTATAGTTTCGTGCGTAGGAAATGATAATTTAGGAAAATATTTAGTTGAAAAAGTCCATGAAACGGGTGTTGATATAAGTCACGTAGTAATTGATAATCAAGAGCCATCTAGCATTGTGGTTGTGTCTCGCTCAAAAGGAACTCCCGATTTTATTGCTTATCGAACTGCCGACCGCATGATTCGACCAAAGCATGTTTCAGACGAATTATTGAGCCAAAGTGCCATTTTTCACACAACTTGTTTTGCTTTGAGTCAAAATCCTGCTCAAAAAACCATCGTTGATGCCGCCGAAAGAGCAGTACAATTAGGTTGTCAACTTAGTATTGATTTAAACTATGCCCCAACGATTTGGCCTGACCGAGAAGAGGCCATGCAAATAATTGAGGCGTATGTTAAGCACGGAGCATTGACCAAAATGAGCGAAGACGATGCCGAACGTTTGTACGGCAAAGTTATCGAACCGAAAGAAGCTATTGCCGATTTGCATCGCATGGGTGCATGGATAGTTTGTTTTACGATGGGTAGTCGAGGAAGTATTATTTCTTATGAAAACGGAAAGAAAAGTTTTGAAATGGCCGCTCAAAAAATCGAGGTTGTAGATGCCACAGGTGCGGGAGATTCTTATTGGTCAGGTTTCTTAACAGCATTTTTAGAAGGAAAAAATATTGAAACTTGTGCCAAAGCTGGCGTAAATATTGCAGTTTTGAAACTAACAATAATGGGGTCGCTACCTTCGAATATAAGTAGAGCAATTTTGTACACCCCAAACACCTAAAGAGTAATAAAAGCACTCTTCGTCCCTAAAGGAGAATGTAATACCATTTGAAACTTATTTTAGCTCCCCTTTAGGGCTGGGAGGATAACGACAGAATGAAACATTTTATCTCTCTGCATGATGTTGATAACGTGCAAGAATTAGTACAAGAAGGTATCAGACAAAAAGAAAATCGTTTCGCTGATCAATCACTCGGAATAAACAAAACCATTGGTTTGCTTTTTTTCAATCAAAGTCTTCGTACACGCCTAAGCACACAAAAAGCTGCCGAAAATCTGGGAATGAATGTCTTGATGATGAACGTCGGTCAAGATAGTTGGCAACTCGAAATGGAAGATGGAATAATCATGAACGGCGATAAAGCCGAACACATAAAAGAAGCTGCTGCCGTGATAGGAAGCTACTGCGATATTATTGCGGTACGTGCATTTGCTGATTTGAAAGACCGTGATACTGATTATAGAGAGATAGTAATGGAAAAATTTCGGCAGTATGCCGGTGTTCCAATCGTCAATTTAGAATCAGCAACTCGTCATCCTTGTCAATCTTTGGCTGATTTGATAACTATCGAGGAAACTAAGAAAGTCGCTCGTCCGAAAGTCGTGCTTACTTGGTTGCCACACTTCAAATCTTTGCCTCAAGCCGTTGCCAATTCGTTTGCAGAATGGGTCAATAAAACTGACTATGAATTCGTAATTACTCATCCCGAAGGCTACGATTTAGCTCCCGAAATGGTTGGGAATGCCCAAGTAATCTATGACCAAAACGAAGCCCTCAAAGGTGCAGATTTTGTTTACGGCAAAAACTGGTCATCTTATACAAATTACGGCCAAGTACTTTCGCAAGACCCATCTTGGATGATTACAAAAGAAAAAATGCATTTGACAAATAATGGACTTTTCATGCACTGCTTGCCAGTTCGTAGAAATCTAAAAGTGAGCGATGAAGTACTTGATAATCAATCAGTTGTGATTCAACAAGCCGCTAATCGTGAATGGTCAGCACAAGCGGTTTTGAAGAGTATTTTGGTGGGAATGTGAGGGTTGCAAAAGTTGATAAATGCAAAAAATACAAGAAAACTTCGTACCTTTAAGCCTAACAAGAAAAATAAAATTATGATTATAGAACCACGAATGAGAGGATTTATATGTTTGACTTCCCACCCAAAAGGTTGCGAAAAAAACATCTTAAATCAAATTGAGTTTACAAAATCAATGGGGTTAATTGATGGAGCAAAGAAAGTCTTAGTTATCGGTGCTTCAACAGGTTTTGGTCTTGCTTCAAGAATTACGAGTGCATTTGGCTCTAATGCTGCTACAATAGGTGTTTTTTTTGAAAAAGCACCTTCAGCAGGCAAAACTGCCTCACCAGGTTGGTATAATAGTGTCGCTTTTCAGAAAGAAGCCGAAAAAGCAGGTCTTTATGCCAAAAGTATCAATGGTGATGCCTTTTCTACAGAAATAAAAAATAAAACAATCGAATTAATCAAAGCCGATTTGGGCAAAATTGATTTGATTATATATAGTTTGGCATCGCCAGTACGAACTAATCCAGTGACCGGTATATTGCACCGTTCAGTTTTGAAACCAATCGGTAATGCTTTTACTAATAAAACAGTCGATTTCCACACTGGAAATGTAACTGATATTACGATTGCACCATGTACTGAAGAAGACATCGAAAATACAGTAGCCGTAATGGGTGGCGAAGATTGGGAAATGTGGATTGATGCCCTAACTGAAGCCGACGCATTATCGGATAATGCTCTCACGATTGCTTATTCATATATTGGGCCATCGTTGACCGAAGCCGTTTATCGCAAAGGAACAATCGGTCGTGCAAAAGACGATTTGGAAGCTACGGCGTTTAAGATTACAGATAAATTAAACAATATCGGTGGTAAAGCTTATGTGTCGGTGAATAAAGCTTTGGTTACACAAGCGAGTTCGGCAATTCCTGTAATTCCTTTATATATTTCATTATTGTACAAAAAAATGAAAGAAAAAGGTGTTCACGAAGGTTGTATCGAGCAAATCAATCGCTTATTTAAGGAACGTCTCTACACGAATCAGGCGATTCCGACTGACGAAAAAGGTAGAATCAGAATAGATGATTTAGAAATGGCTGAAGATATTCAGGCAAAAGTTGCGGAATTATGGGAACAAGCAACTACCGCAACTCTTCCGGCAATCGGCGACTTGAATGGCTACAAATCAGATTTCCTAAATCTATTTGGTTTTGGCTTTGAAGGTGTTGATTACTTAGCTGATGTAAACGAAGTAGTAGAAATGGATGGCTTAGTTTGAGAATTCGTCAGTCAAAGGTAAAAAGTCTTCAAAATGTTTTTAGTTAAAAACCTTGATTAGCTTCATTCAATAAACACACAAAAGGCGAAGATTTCTCTTCGCCTTTTGTGTCTGTGATGATTTATACAAATAATCAAATATTTAATAGCCTCATTATCAGCACTTTGCACCGAGCGACGGTCGCCTCTGAACCTTTCCAACTCTGTGCCTTTTGAGTATAATTAATTTTAAATGTATTAAGCCGTTTTTGAAAACTTGGTTGGATGGCGAACACAAAAAAAGGCAGCAAATCGAAATTTACTACCTTTTTGTTTCAACATCATCTATTTAAAATAATATAAATATTTTAAAATTTCTTAGGTTGAATAAGTTGCCGAAGCAAAAAAAGAGTTAGGTTGAATAGGGTAATACAAATATATAACATAATCGAGAAAAAATATAATACTACAAAGTATTATTAAAAAAAACTAATAATTTTTAAATTCTAGCAGCGGAGTTTCACAATTAGTCGGTGGTTGCGAGTCGATTTGCGTGTTAATTTTATAGAAATAGGTAGTTCTTATCTTTAATTCGGTCCTATCTTCAAATACTGTTGCTCTGATTCCCGCAGTAGTTAACTTCTCGAAAACTCCCGACTCCGATGTTTTTCTGAAAACATAAAAAGTTGCAAAATCGGCCAACTGAGCATCCCAGTTTAGCAGAATCGATTTTTTATCTTTTCCCGAAAGAAAATTAAGTTTAAAGTTTTGCGGACAAAGCCCCACCGATTTGTTATTTACTGAAATCGGTATTTCGTTGGAAGCACAATTATTGGTAGCTAGTCGTACAATATAATTGTAATTTAGACCTACTTCAGTATTTGCATCTAAAAAATAAGGATTATTAGTTGTGGAAATTGTCTGAAAGGGTGCATTATTAACCGAGCGTTGAACAATATAATTTCCTACATAATTGACTGAATTTGCTTCTAATTTCCAAGATAAATATACATTTGGATTGTCGATACCTTGCAGCAGAGTTGCCGAAATTGCCAAACAAAAAATATTGTTCGGCACGGCTGGTGCAAAATAACTTACAACCGCTGATGTAACTGTATCTTTTAGGGTTTTGCTCAAAAGCCTAAACGAGACTTTTCCACCACGAAAAGGCTCGGCCAATTCAATCGAACGTTGATTTGGCGAAATATCAACAGCGAGCACTTGGAATTTGCCATTATTTTCGGAGCGTTCGATACGAAAACCCGTTAAGAGCGGCTCTTGATAAGCATCAAAATACCAATTTACTTTTACTCGATTATTGGGCAAAATATCTGTTGAGGTAAGAGCCGGCGTCATAAAAGATGGGATAGTATCATCAATAATCGTTCGACCGCACGCCGAAATTAGGCAAATACTTAAAAATAGGAGAAACTTCAAAAATTTATATTTCACGGTAGGCATTGATTTATTGTTTAGTATTTCAGTACAGGTACTGAATTATTTGGCGAATCAAAATTGCTTAATGCATTGATAATCAACATTCTACATTTTTAATTATTAATTCTTAATTGTACAATAGCACTTATCTAGTCAAGATTTTACAAAAATCGCTAACTTTGACTAGTATTTCTAACAAACCCCTTTCTTTCTTATTGCCCAATGATTATTCAAAAAGACATACAGCTAAAGCCATTTAATACCTTCGGAATCGAAGCAACCGCCAAATATTTTATAGAAGTTTCAAGCATCGAGCAACTTCAAGAAATATTACAAAACCCAGATTATCAATCAACTGAGCGTTTAATTTTGGGTGGCGGCAGCAATATGCTTCTCACGAAAGATTTTGAAGGATTGGTTATAAAAATAGCTATTAAAGGATTTGAAGTTGTAAACGAAAACGAAGATAATATTTGGTTAAAAGTAGGAGCTGGCGTTGTTTGGCATGATTTGGTGCTACAATGTGTCAACCAAAATTATGCCGGAATGGAAAACCTCTCGTTAATTCCAGGAACTGTTGGAGCAGCTCCTATGCAAAATATTGGAGCGTATGGCATAGAAATAAAAGAAATTTTTGAGGAATTACAAGCCCTAGAAATAGCCACTGGCGAAATCAAAACTTATGATAAAACAAGCTGTAGTTTTGGCTATCGTGAAAGTATCTTCAAACACGAAGCCAAAGGCAAGTATATAATTTTGAACGTAACTTTTAAATTGAATAAAAGGCCTACTTTCCACATAGAATACGGTGCTATAAAAGATACTTTGGGCGAAATGGGTATTTCAGAAATGAGCATCAAAGCCATTAGCGAAGCCGTGATTCATATTCGTCAAAGCAAATTGCCCAATCCTGCCGAAATTGGTAATGCGGGAAGCTTTTTCAAAAATCCAGAAATTCCGAACAGTCAATTTGAAGCTTTGAAAGCACAATTTCCGACGATTCCGTCCTATCCAGTTAGCGACACTTCCACGAAAGTTCCTGCGGGTTGGCTTATCGAACAAGCAGGTTGGAAAGGTCAACGTTTTGGTAGTGTAGGCGTTCATGCCAAACAAGCTTTGGTGTTGGTCAATTATGGCGGCGGCAAAGGAGAGGAAATCAAAGATTTATCACAAAAAATACAAGCTTCGGTGAAAGAAAAATTTGGAATTCAGTTATCGGTCGAGGTTAATTTTATCTAAAAATAAAAAAAAATTCTATCGATAAAATACTAATAATTAAACACTTAAAAGTTATTTTCAACTTGATTATTGGATTCTTTATTTTGGCTTTAAAGAAAGCGAATGAAGCCTTGGAGTAGGTGCTTATGGTGGTGCTAGA
>Ga0247836_1004046_pt1 | contig 18773 bp, 16 predicted proteins | sample LaCruzMarch2015__4_FD_187116 | JGI IMG/M metagenome (GOLD analysis project Ga0247836, IMG submission 187116) | Freshwater microbial communities from meromictic Lake La Cruz, Castile-La Mancha, Spain - LaCruzMarch2015_14m | ecosystem: Environmental > Aquatic > Freshwater > Lake | place: Spain... | reverse complement strand
TCATAGCCTGAATGTCATCGCCAAGACCGGGGGCCGCAATCACGACGCGCACATCGGCGACTTCGGCCACGTCGATTTCGTTTTGACCGGTGCCGACGGTTTCGAGCAGGATGACGTCGAAGCCAGAGGCATCGAATGCATCGATAATGCGCACGGCTGCGGGCGAGAGCCCGCCGAGATAGCCGCGGCTGGCCAGCGAGCGCACGAACACGCCGTCGTCATCGAGTGCCGCCGTCATGCGGATGCGGTCGCCGAGGATCGCGCCGCCTGAAACCGGACTCGATGGATCGACGGCAATAACCGCAACTGTTTTACCAAGACTACGCAGATGGCGGATGAGTGCATTGACGAGGGTTGACTTGCCGGCTCCCGGTGGTCCGGTAAAGCCTGCAACCAGCGCATGGCCGAGGTGCGGTTGCATGGCTTGCAATAACTCAGGAGCACCCTGCCGCAATGCTTCGAGCTTCGTCACGGCAGAGGCAATGGCTCCGCGTTCGCCAGCCCGCATGCGAGCAATGAGAGCCGCTGGTTCGTCATGCGCCGGGCGTAGAGGGAGTGAAACTGTCATACATGCGGGATACGCGAAAACAGCCGTATCCCGCAAGACTGTGTGTGAGGCCACCCCCCAGGATCGGGCCGCTTGCCCTAGTTGTCTTTCTCGTTCTTCTTATTCTTCTTTTGAGGGGGCTTGTTGGCGTTCACATTTCTTTCACCGCCGCCCTTTGGATAGACTTGGATGTTTGGTGAGCCGCTCCTCTGGGGCCTGTTATCTGCTTTCCGGGCACGGTCAACGTCGCGCTCCCGCGCACGCCGGGCGTCGGCCTTGCGGTCGGCATCGCTTCTGAATTGGCCACGCGGTCCGTCATTTTCCCGCTTGCGAACCGCCCGGTCGGCCGGGGTGCCCGGCGCGAAGCCTGTTGCGCGCGCATCGGGAACGCTCACGTTGTTGTTAGGAAACACCGGAGTTGGAGACCCAGTTCGCGGCAAGTCGCGCTCGCGGCGGTCGTCCCTGCGCACGTCGCGGCGGTCATCTCGCCGATCGTCTCGGCGAACAGCGGGCCTGTCATCCCTGCGATCATCGCGCCGGACTTTGCGCACGGGGCGGCGGTCCACGTCGCGCCAGGTGCTGCGGTCGATGACGGCCTTTCGGCCCGGCCGGTCTCGAACGACCACGCGCGTCAGCTTGGGGCGGTAGACGTTGATGCTGTTGGAGTCGCGGCGGATGGTGCGGTACGTCCGGTTGTCGGAAGCGTTCACCCGCACGGTGGTTACACGGGTGCGGGTAACCCTTTCGATTGTGGTGACCGAGACGCCGCGATTGACGATGCGGCGGTTGACGAACACATAATTGGTTTGCGGGCGGGTTCTCGAAAAGAATACCGCATGGCGTTCGCGCGGTGCGAAATAGGTGTAGACGCGCGGCGTCGTGACGTACCGCGGCTGCACGAACGACCAATACAACGAGAACCGGGGACTTTCGTAAATGGCCGAGTTCACGCGCAAGCCATGGCCGTGATCCCAATAGGAGTCGGGCGGCAGAGGTGCCCAGCCAATCTCTTCATCGCTCGAGCGCCATGCAACCCATGCAGGTCCCCAGCGCGTGCCCGGGACCCAAACCCAGCCATAGCCATCATCCAGATGCCAGCGGCCATAGTGATAGGTAGCCCAGCCGAAGGGTTCGTCCGACACCCAGTACCAGCCATGCTCTTCGGTGTTGGCCCAGGTACCACGGGTATACGGACGCCAATCGCGGTCGACGCCGCGCGGGGTCCAGACCTGCCCATATTCGGGATGGCTGACCCATGAGCCTTGGTCTTCCAATTCGTCGTAGAAATAAGCGACGTCTGGTGCGTCCTGGCCGTCTTCATAGCCGTCTTCGTCATCAGTATCGCTGTACCCCCCGCTCGGGTCCGATTCATAACTACCGTCATTCTGATCGTAGCCGTCGCTGCCGGAATTATAGCCTCCGGACTGAGCAAAGGCCGGCGCGGCGGCCAAGCTGGCACCGCCGAGGGCCGCCAAGGCCGCTGCCACGAGGGAGGTCAGGCGCCATGAGCAGTGAGGCTGCCTGCGAAGGCCTTTGTCAGCAATCATAAGGGTATCCAACTTTTGAACCGAAGGTCACACGGCCGAACTCAGGACGATCCCGAGCGAGGAGCGAAGGGGTTTACGCCACAGAAGCGCGCAATCGCTGAACCTTAGCTGAACAGGCCAATTGCGACACAGATGTGGCGCATGGGCGCGTGTTCGTGTGATCTCAAGTCCACCTTTAATACCATAATCCCATCCAGCGCATCCGGGCGCGCATGTCGCCGGGTCCATAGCCCACAAGCGACACCATAGGCTGCTCGACAATGACCAGCGGATCGAACGGCGCGGCGCTGACTTGCCGGGGCTCGGCCAGGATGCGGGCAATGCGTGTTTTATCTGGAGCGTGCGCGCGCAGCAGGGAGGGGTAGGGAATGCGCCGGGCCGGGATGGGCAGGCGCACATCGTCCAACGTCTCGCCCGTGGTTGCCTGCATGCGGTTGACGGCGGAGGCGAGCGACATGGCGTCTCCTGTCAACATCACCGCGACGCTGTCGGCATCCTCCTCGCGGGCTCGCGATAGCGAGAGCTGCAAAAGGCTGGAGAGTGCGGGTGCGGAGCACAGCAACACGACGGCGGCCCACGGTGCCGCTTGAAACCCCTCGGCGGCCAGGATCAGATTGGCGAACGCGAGTGCCAGCCCGGTAAGGGCCATGACCGGTGTCAGCCGCGACAGCCAGTCGGCGAATTTGAACGCGGTCAGGTCGCCGTTACGGATGTGGGCGATTTCATGGGCAACTATTCCCGCGGTTTCGCGCAACGTGAGGCGGCGCAGCAGACCTTCGGTTACAGCGATCACGGGCGCTCCTGTCTCATCGGTAGCGGAAAAAGCGCTGAGCGTCAGACTGGGGATCACATAGAGGTCGGGGCGCTTTGGCAATCCGGCGCGGTAGGCGAGCACTTCGACAAGACTGACGATTTGGCCGTTGGGATCGGTTTGCTTTTCTCCCGCGTAAAGCGCCATCGTCGATAGTCCAGGAATTTTTGGGTCGAAAATAAGCACGGCGGCAACGGCCATCATCACCACGGCCACTCCAGAAAGGCCCGCGAGGCTCCAAGCGAGGAGTGCTATCCCGGCGACGGCAAACGCCCCGAGCACAAAGCTGTGAATCCAATTAAGACTTGGCTGCAGCACCGCCGGTAGGCCCTTTTCAACGAGTACCGTCATGGCCCCACTCTCCCGCTCGGCAAGATGTGCATTCAGCTCTTCGCCGATGACAGAGGGAGCTGCAAAATCGGGCCGATGTTGGGCGGTATCAAGGCTTATGGTCAGACCGCAGCATTCGCGTGCTAAAGTTTTTCTAGCGCCTCCGAGACAGGCGTATTGATGTGCGGAGGCGGCATGGCCGCGTCGATTGCCGGTACGATTTGCGCAGCGCTATCGACAACGGCAAAGCTCACTTCCAGGCCTGGGCGGATGAAGGCATCGGCCTTCATGTGGTCGAGAAGGCTCAAGAACGGCGTCCAGAACGCGCCGATGTTGGCGATCACGATGGGCTTGGCGTGGCGGCCAAGTTGCGACCATGTCAACTGCTCGACGAGTTCTTCCAAGGTGCCGATGCCGCCTGGCAAAGCCACGAACGCATCGGAGCGGTCAAACATCAGGCGTTTGCGGGCGTGCATGTCTTCAGTGATGATCAGTTCGTCCACTTCGCGCAGCATGTGCTCGCGTTCGGATAAAAACTTCGGGATGATGCCCGTGACATAGCCTCCCGCAGCGAGCGTTGCCTTGGCCACCTCGCCCATCAACCCAAGGCCGCCGCCGCCGTATACAAGGCCCAGATTATTGGCGGCGAGGGCATGGCCAAGTTCGGTGGCAGCCGCTGCATAGACCGGGTTGTTGCCTTTGCCAGATCCGCAATAGACGCAGACACTGCGGACCGGCTTGGCTTTGCTCGAGGGCGATGCTTTTTTCTTGCTCATTTGAGATCCAGGTTCAGGCTGCCGTTGGGCGTCAGTGTCCAGTCTAGCCGCACGCCTTAGAATTGGTGTGACGCGGGTGGGATGCCAAGGCGCAGTACCACATCGCTCAAGCGCGGCAGGACTGTGGTGGGTCGTGCTCCTACAACTTTACGTCCCCAGGGGACGAATTCAGCTCCGCCAACCCGGCAAGTTTTCATGCCACGGGCCGGATTAATCTAGTTTGGACGATTTAGTCGCCATATTATGGTCTTGAGCTGGCTGGAAAAAGCGGGCTCGTGGCACAGCATTCGCGTTCTGCCACCAATGCCTTGTTCAGAGTTGCCGCAAAAGTCCCGCACGTGTGCGCGGCTGTCGAATGCGGCGGAAAGTGTAGTCCCGTATGCGTCCTGCTGAACCAACCGTGTTTCCCCGAGCGCTATGCGGGGCCATTATTGCAGTTGCGGCGGCAGGTGCGGCGGCAGGAGCCATCCTGCCCAAATCATCCGATGCTGGCATTCAGCCGGGCACGGCGCGGATGTCGATGTTTTCGGTGGCGAACGCACAAACGACTTATCGCTTTGTCGATGACCAACCCAAACTCGCGCCCGCTCCAATCCCCGATGTGGCCGCGCCAAAATTTTCGCGCATCGTCATTGAGCGGTCGGGCGTTTCGCGCCTCGAGGGCGATGGCACACCCGGAAGCCAAGTTCTTATCAAGTCGTCCGGTGTGATGATTGGTGGGGCTGTCGTCGATGCAAGCGGGCGCTGGGTCGTTGCTCTCGAGCGCAAGCTGGAAACGGGTGATCATTCCATCACGTCGCTTGCCGCTGGCCGTGAGACGACACAGCCCGGCGATGAAGTGCGCGTCTTCATTCCGGCAAATTTCTCCGGCCGGGAAGAAATCGTCGCCTACGATCGCGTGCGCGATCTTGGCGAGAGCGGCGCGCGCGAGAGCGTTGCGGCACGCAAGGACATGGCTGAACGCGCGGCGGTGGAGGCGGCGGCGGAGACAAAGTCCCGCGCTGAAGACTTGGCAACGGCCGCGAGCAAGCAGTTCTCCCAGATCGTGCCGCCACAACAGCCAACCGAATCTCGCACCGGGGATGCCGCCGTTGAGCCGGTGGTCAAACCCCGCTCTGGCATCGATGTGGTTGCTCCGGTCGCTGGCTGGTTCAACCGCGCTTCGGAAGCCTACAACGACGAAGTGGCGAGCAAGCTTGCCGTACCCGCCGTCACTCCAGGGGCGCGGATCGAAATGGCGCAAGCGCCCGAGACGCCTGCGCCGGCAAAGCCCGCAGCAGCACCCAATGAACCCGCCTCCACTCCGATCCAGTCCGGCATCCAATCTGGCGTCGATGCTGTGCGCGGCTGGTTGAAGGACGCGAGCGACGCTTATGAGCGGGATATTGCGGTTCCCTTGTCGGTTCCTGCTAATCCCGGCACCACGGCGGAGGCTGCGCCGCAACCCGCCAGTGAGCCCGTGATCAAGCCGCCGCGCCCGCAGGCCGATACTAGCGGCAAACCGCGCGAAGCAGCTTACAAGGTGCAAATGGAGCGCGCGCGCGCGGCCAAGATCTTGCGTGAGGCGGAAGAACGCGCTGCCGCCACCGAGAAAGCGCAGGCCGAAGCCCAGCGCTTGGCCGAGCAAGCCAGTGTGCGCCAGGCCGCAGAAAATGCTGCCAAGGCGCGCGATGCCGAGCGCGCTGCTGCCGACAAAGCCCGCAAGGACGCGCAAGCGAAGAAAATCGAAGACAATCTGAAGCGGCTCGAAGAAGCCCAGCGCAAGGATGCGGAGAAGGCGCGGAAGCTTTCAGCCGTTGCCGCACCGGCACCCGCGCCTGGCCCCTTGCCTTCTGAAAGCGAACTGTCGCGAGATCGCAGCTTTGCGGACACGCAGAGCGGGGAAGCCCCTAAGAAGCTCGAGTTCACAATCGATGTCGAAGACGATGCCGATTTGCGCTCCGCACGATCAGAACCAGACGCGCGGCGTACAAAGCGCGTGAAAAGCTCCGCCGCGCGCGTTGGCGGCTGGCGCTCGCGCGATGACCATGACGCCCGCCACGCCCGCACCTGCTCGGCCGGCAGCATCCGCCGCAAAGGCCGCAAGCATATGGTCTACGTGGTCCAGCCCGGAGATACCCTTTGGGCCATCGCCAACCGGCATTACCGCAAGGGCAGCCGGTACAACATCATCTATCGCGCCAACCAGGGCCGCGTGCCCAACGCCGACTTCATCCGCCCGTGCCAGAAGCTGGTGCTGCCCTACCGGGGCAAGCGTGTTTGAAGGGAAGGGGAGGGAGATCGGCCGGTGAAGCAGTCCGCTTCGTGCTCCCCGGAAATTTTCATTCGGCGACGCGGATTATGTCGTCCGTTGGCGGATAAGACACACGTCCCCGAAACTCCCCGAAACTCCGTGAACCGCCGTTGAGCGCCACCGGAAAGGGTGGTAACGAGAAACACAAACGGTTGTTTCGGCCGTAATCAGCCTCGTCGAATATTGCTTGGGGGCTGCGTCATGAAACGGTTGGAATTTCTTGATGGTTTGCGTGGCCTAGCTGCGCTTTATGTAGCCATGATGCATGCCCCTCTGATCATCTCGCCGAAACTTATAATACCCGAATTGATCAAGCCGGTTTTAGGCTATGGCTGGACCGGGGTAGAGCTGTTTTTCATAGTGAGCGGGTTCTCGCTGACTATGACGATGCCAAGTCATTACAAGTCTGACCGACCTATGGTGAGCTACGCGATCAGTCGGCTATCCCGCATCGCGCCGCTGTTCTATGTGCTCATCATCCACGCCATCGCGGTGAAGTGGTTCCTTCACGGCGAGACGTTCGACGTGGACAAAATCGTCAAAAGTGCATTGTTCGTCTTCAACATGTTTCCGGCAGACGTGGGCGGCGTGGTCGGAGCGTCATGGACGATTGGGACGGAGATGCTTTTCTATGCCGCGTTCCCGCTCGTCTACCTTGTCGCTAAGGACGTATGGCGATCGCTGGCAATAGCGATCGGCTCAATCATCATATCTGCTGCGTTCTTCCGCATTATGGCGGCGATTAACGGAGGGCCAGAGACGCTATTTCACTATAGCAACGTAAGCGTTATCACACATTTCTCAACCTTTGTTTTTGGTATAGCCGCCTATCACGCAGTCAATGCGCTGTCGGCATATGGGCAACGAGATAGCCTCGGACATTTTCTGACTGCGGCCGGGCTCGCTGGGATACTATGGCTGGCGATGAATCCTTACGCGCTCCCGCTTCATCCCGGTCAGTCCCCGTCATTTTTCTACGTGTTGATCGTCGTCGGCCTCGGGCTTGCGCCCTGGAGAATCATCGTCAACAAAGTGACGCGGTTCTATGGCCGCATCTGCTATTCGGTTTATCTCTGGCATCCGCCAATTATCTTCGCGCTGGAGCCATTGCTACACAAGACGAAGACGTTAGGCTACGGAGATGGAGTAACGCTGCTTATCTGTTATTCAATCGTTCTTCCGGCGATCACTGTTGCCGGCACAGCAAGCTACTATCTGATTGAGATACCGGGGTTGCAATTAGGCCAGCAGATCAAGAAGGCGATTGGCGCTCACCGGAGTAACGGTGGGTAATCCATCCGCAGGTTAGCGGGGGTTGAAAGTAGAATTGTCTCGGTTCAAGAACCAACGAGGAGATACGGGAATTCGAGGGACACCTTACGTATCGGGCAACGTATACTTTCAACCACATTCCGCCGCTAACTAATCCCCAACACCTTGTGCGTTTGCACCGATAAGCGCCAAGGCGGGTTGGCTTTGCAGAAGGCGATGGCTGCCGCCGTGTTGGCGGTTTGATCGGGGCCATCCATCGGCTGCAGGTAGAAATGTTCGAAGCCGAGATGGGCCACTTCGCCGGGCGAGAGTCCCGCTTGCGGATAGACGAGCTTCAGTTCATCGCCCGTCGTCTGCACCAGATCCGCGCCCGCCTTCGGGCTGACACACACCCAATCGATGCTGTCGGGTACTGGCAGCGTGCCATTGGTTTCTATGGCGATGTTGAAGCCGCGCGCATGCAGGGCATCAATCAAAAGCTGATCCACCTGCAACATCGGCTCGCCGCCGGTGAGCACAATGAAGCGCGGCCCGTGTGTGGCCGTGCACGCGGCGCGGCAGGCCCGCGCCAGATCATCGGCTGTCGCGAACTTGCCGCCGCCGGGGCCATCTGTGCCGACGAAATCTGTATCGCAGAAGCGGCATTGGGCCGTGGCGCGGTCTTGCTCGCGGCCTGACCACAGATTGCAGCCGGCAAAGCGGCAGAACACGGCCGCCGTGCCGGCGTTCGCGCCTTCCCCTTGCAAGGTGTAGAAGATCTCTTTGACGGTATACATCGTTGAGGATGTAGAACGGCAGCCAGAATCCGGCAATGGGTGAGTGTTGCATAGGGGGCTTCGGGCGAACGAGACCAAGTCCCCTCTCCCCATCGCATCCGTGATGCGAATGGGGAGAGGGTCAGGGTGAGGGGCAGCATCCTCACAAGCTTGAGGGGCTGCCCTTTACTTCATACCCAGCATTCCGCTTTCACGACCGGTTGTCGCCCCTCACCCCAACCCTCTCCCCGTTCATCGCACGGCGATGACGGGGAGAGGGGGACGTTGCATTAGTATTGACCGTCGGATCATGCATGATTCACTACTCATCCCTCACCACTCACGCGAGCCCCCGATGACCCAGCCCGTGCAATTCCGATATTACGATCTGGTGCTGGCCGCGTTCGTCACCGTGCTGGTGTGCTCGAACTTGATCGGCCCGGCCAAAATCGCCACGCTCGATTTGCCGCTCTTTGGCACGGTCGTGTTTGGCGCGGGCGTGCTGTTCTTCCCGATCTCGTACATTTTCGGCGACATCCTCACCGAGGTCTATGGCTATGGCCGCGACCGGCGCGCCATTTGGGTTGGCTTCACGGCGTTGATTTTTGCTGCTGTCATGGCAGCCATCGTCGTAGCCCTGCCGCCAGCAGACTTCTGGAAGAATCAGCCGGCTTATGAAGTCGCCTTCGGCAACGCCTGGCGCGTGGTTGCCGCCTCGATGATTGCCTATGCCTGTGGCTCGTTCGTCAACGCCTACGTGATGGCGAAAATGAAGGTCTGGCAAGAGGGCCGCAATCTGTGGATGCGCACGATTGGCTCGACCATTTTCGGTGAGGCGGTCGATTCAGCGCTGTTCTATCCGCTCGCCTTCTACAACACCGGCATCATCCCGAACGAGGCGCTGCCTGCGGTCATGCTGGCGCAGTTCGTCACCAAAACGGCCGTGGAAGCCGCGTTCACGCCGGTGACTTACAAGGTGGTGGGCTTCCTCAAGCGCGCCGAGAATGTCGACGTCTATGACCGCACCACGGACTTCAACCCGTTTAAGGTTTGATCAGGCGACCAATTCAAACGAATAGTTCTCGATCACCGTGTTCGCCAGCAGGTCTTTGCACATTTGCTCGACCTGCGCGCGGGCCTTGGCTTCATCTTTTTCCGTGAGTGCGACCTCAATATACTTGCCCTGACGGACGTCGCCGACGCCTGAGAAGCCAAGCTGGGCCAGCGCGCCTTCGATGGCCTTGCCCTGCGGATCAAGGACGCCGTTCTTGAGGGTAATGCGGATCAGGGCTTTCATGTGGGGCTCGTGCGGTCGTGAATTCTTGAAATGGTGAAAGCATGTAGCCGCCAAGTGGGTCCGTCGTGCGCAGGTGAATCACACGACTTCGCGGCTTGACGGCTTCACGCTCAAAATCAGTTCGGCTTGCCCGTGGGGTTCGACGCAACGAGAACCGGGCCGGTGCCCTTGGGGCGCGGGGTTTCGTTCAACACACCGAGACGGCGGGCGACTTCCTGGTAGGCTTCCAGCAGCCCGCCGAGGTCGCGGCGGAAGCGGTCCTTGTCGAGCTTGTCGGAGGTGTTGATGTCCCACAGGCGGCAGCAGTCGGGGCTAATCTCGTCGGCCAGCACAATGCGCACCTGCTCGTCGGCCCATAGGCGGCCGAACTCGACCTTGAAGTCGACGAGGCGAATGCCGATGCCCAGGAACAGGCCGACGAGGAAGTCGTTAATGCGCAGCGCCATCTGCATGATCTCGTCGATCTCTTGCGGCGTCGCCCAGCCGAACGCGGTGATGTGCTCTTCCGAGACCATCGGGTCGCCCAGCTTGTCGTTCTTGTAATAGAATTCGATGATCGAGCGCGGCAGCTGCATGCCTTCTTCGAGGCCAAGGCGCGTCGACAGCGAACCGGCCGCGACGTTGCGCACGACCACTTCCAGCGGCACGATTTCGACTTCGCGGATCAACTGCTCGCGCATGTTGAGGCGCTTCATGAAGTGCGTCGGCACGCCGATGTCGCCGAGCCGTTGGAAAATGTATTCCGAGATGCGGTTGTTGAGCACGCCCTTGCCTTCGATCAATGCATGCTTCTTTGCATTGAACGCAGTTGCGTCATCCTTGAAGTGCTGGATGAGGGTGCCGGGCTCGGGGCCTTCGTACAAAATCTTCGCCTTGCCCTCGTAGATGCGGCGCCGCTTGTTCATCGATCCTGGTCCTTTGAAGATCACGTTCACGCACTCGTTTACTAGGGGTCGTTATGTCGTCTGCTGCAACGGGTCGGCCCAAGTGCACTTTGATATTACAGTGCTTTTTCAACGACTGTTGGCTGGGCATGGTTCCGGTGAAGCAACCGGAAATCACTCTCGGACACTAGCCGAACCGGGGGGGAGAGACAATGTAGTCAAGGCCGCATCCGGGGTATTGGTTCACAACTGGCCCGCAGTGCTGGCAAGCCGTTGATTTCGTGGCCCTGACAGGCTACGGCTCGGCGGCGGATCGGCTCTGAGGCGCTGGATACAACTTGTCCAAATTGTGAAACAAAGCCGGAACACGAATTTACTAAACGACGTTCAGAAATCTGGAGACCCGAATGAACAGCTTCGACGACCGCGAAAAGGGCTTCGAAAAGAAGTTCGCCCACGACGCTGATTTGAAATTCAAGGCCGAGTCGCGCCGCAACAAAATGCTCGCCGAATGGGCTGGCGCCAAGCTCGGGCTGACCGATGCGGCTCTCGAGGATTACATCAAGGCTGTGCGCAAAGCCGACCTTGCCGAGAAGGGCGATGACGATGTGTTCCGCAAGGTGAAGGCGGATCTTGCCGAGAAAAGCGTTGCCGTTTCGGACGCCGACATCCGCGCGGCCATGGGCGAGTTTCTCGCCAAGGCCGTGACCGAGATCGAATCTGCCAAGGGCTGATTGCGGCGGTTGAACAGTCGAATTGATGCGCCCGGTGCTCTCACGAGTACCGGGCGTTTGTTGTGAGAGACGGAGAGCCGCCGACTAGGCGCCTACCGCGCCTTGACCGCCGCCCTGAGCTCCCTCAGGATGCTGCTTATATGACTGAGTTTAGAACCGGTGCCGGCAACAAACCAATGGACCTCCGAGGTTTTGCCCAGTGGAGCAGAGAGCAAGCACACGAAACAGACCCGGCGTCCTCAATGGAATTGTTCTCCGGGACGCACTGCGCGTAGACAACAACAACACTAGCAGCTGAGTCCAGATTTTTGGTACCGCAGTTGCGCATAAATGCCCACTGCAAACATTAGAAGTCCAGCGGAAATTGGGAACACGTCAGTAGGTTCAAGTTCGCCATGGCGGACCAAAGATGACATTCCAGTAGCCAAAAACAACAAGCCAAAACCGCAGTAAACTATCAGGGCTGAACTCAGAAGCGCTGGCTTAGTACCGATGCTGTACAAACTCAAAACGCGATGATTCAGTGTATTCAACTTAACTGCCAATGAGGCGCACTTTTCCGAGCAGGTAAGGCCACTCTCTCCACCGTCTTGCGCGCATTCAAAGCAAACAGCCTTTGAACATGTCTTGCACACGCCTACGGCGGTAGAATTTTGATGCTGGTAGCAATTCATGATGGCACCTTTCGCCGATGCAGCATTCGCTCTAGCAAAAGGATATCGGAAGGGAACTAATACACTGTTAGTCACCTACCAGCTTTGCTGGGCTGCGATTGTTAAACGGCACAAATGATTATGCTAGCCATGCTGCTGTTTTTAAATCCGCACTTCAGTCGTCTTAAGATTTCTCACACGAAGCTGATCTTAACCGCCTCGCTTCCAAAAGCTGGCCCGCCCGATGGCCCATCGCACCGTAGAACAAAATGAACAGATAAGCCGGTGCCGCAATCGCAAGGTAAGCGAGCTGGAAATCGACGTACTGCTTCAGCACGGCAAACGCATAGGGCATCAGCGCGCCGCCCGCGATGGCCATGATCAGCAGCGCCGAGCCCGTCTCGGTGTGGCGTCCGAGCCCCTTGATGGCGAGGGGAAAGATCGCCGGCCACATCATGGCGTTGGCAAAGCCAAGGGCGGCTATCAGCGCCACCGAAGTATACCCCGTTGTGGCGGAGGCGCTGAGTGTCAACAGCAGGCCTAGGGCGGCCGAGAACGCGAGATAGCGCTCCTGCGAGACAACCCGCGGGATCAGCAACAGCCCGGCCACGTAGCCAACCAGCATGGCCGCCAGCGTGTAGGAGGTGAACAGCCGCGTGGCATCGAGCGGCAGGCCAAAGCCCGCGCCGTAAACGCCGATGGCATCGCCCGCCATCACTTCGACGCCCACGTAAAGAAACAGGCACGCCACCCCGAGCCACAGATGCGGAAAGCTGAAGATGCTGCGCGCGTCCGCTGCATCCTGTGCCGCAGGCGCATTGACGGCATGCGCTTCGATCTCAGGCAGGGTCGAGCGCGCAATCCACAACGCCAACAGCGCCAGCAGCCCGGCCATGATCATATACGGCAAATGCACTTGCCCCGCAAAAGCGTCGAGAAGGGCGGTGCGTGCCTCAAGTGACGGCGCGGCTTTCACGCGGGCATCGAAATCATCGAGGCCATTGAGTACCAGCGCGCCGAACACGATGGGCGCCAAGAGCCCGGCAAACTTATTGCAGATGCCCATGAAGGCGATGCGTTGGGCGGCGCTCTCGATCGGCCCGACGATGCTGATGTAGGGGTTAGAGGCTGTTTGAAGAAGCGACAGCCCGGCGCCGATGACGAACAGCCCCGTCAGCGCGCCCGGGTAGTAGCGCATTGTCGTAAACTGCCCGAAAAGCACCGCGCCAGCCGCCATCACCAAAAGGCCAAGCGCCATGCCGCGCTTCATGCCGGTGCGTCGCAGGATGGCGGACGCCGGCAGCGCCAGAAAAAAGTACGACAGATAGAACGCCATCGGCACCAGGAAGGCATTGACGTCGTCGAGATCAAAGGCAAGCTTGACGAACGTGATCAACGGTCCGTTGAGCCACGTCACGAAGCCGAAAATGAAAAACAACACCCCGATGGTGATCATCGGGCCAAGGTGGGAGGCGGCGCGGGCGGGGGAGGTCATGTGGGGCTCAGTCCGGTGCGGTGTTCAAGCCACCTGCCGCGCGTGAGCAATTTCCCGCTCTGTGATGGGGCGTACCTCGCCCGCCTCAAGGGTAACGACACCGATCGTGTCGCCGGTCAAAGTCATGAACTCGACCTCGTAGGCTTTGCCGTCCGCGTAGATGTGTACGGCCGTGCCGAGGTCTCCCTTGGCGAGGCCGAATTGGGGCAAATCGCGCAGAAGCGCTACGGTATCAAGCTCGTTGATCATTCCCGAAGCCTCGGTCCAGGCATGGCCGTGACAAAGCGCGGCACATCGCCATGCCTTTCGATAATCCAGACACTCTTTAGCACGGGTTTGCGTCCGCCGGGAGCCTGCAATGGTCCTTCGATCTCATATTTCGTTCCGTGAGGCGTCTCAATGGTGCGCACGACAGCATTTTCTTGCGCGTGCAGAAGGAGCGCCCGTTCGAGAGTGCCGGGCGCATCGGTACTGAAACCAAAATGAGTGAAAAAGCGCGCCTTGCCACGGCCGCGTGGGTGGGCGGCCGACAACAGATATCCCGTCAGCTTAAGAGGCGAGACTGTTGCCGCTTCAGAGTTTGGAAGCCGCCTGCTCACGGCGCCAGCGTTCTGGCAACGCGGAACCCGGTACCGCTGTCGCGGTTCGTCGGATTGCCCCAGTCGCGGTTCGCCGAGCGGTGGTAGGCAGGACTGTAGTACCAGGAACCGCCGCGAAGAACGCGGGAAGAACAATCCGAAAACGTGACAGCCGAACCATCTGAGGGCGCAGTCTTATAGCTGTCGGCATAGCAGTCCTCGACCCATTCCCCGACATTTCCGTGCATGTCGTAAACGCCGAAAGCGTTGGGATTGAACGAACCCACGACGACAGTCTTCCTCCGGTATTGGCCTGTGGAACTTCCGCCGTACGTGTTTGTGCCTTTAAAATTGGCTTGATCAGGTGTGATGGTTTTGCCGGTGGAGAAAGGCGATATAGTCCCAGCACGCGCTACATATTCCCACTCAGCCTCGGTCAAAAGCCGGTAAGTCTTACCGGTCTTTGTAGAGAGCCACGCCGTGTACTCCTTCGTGTCGTCCCAAGAGACCCGCATGACAGGCTGGCGTTCCCGGCCCCAGTCGGTCTCAGGCTTGTGTTTGCACCCGCCCGCCAACACGCACGCATCCCACTCAGCAAAAGTGACCTCGAACTTGCCCACTGCGAAAGGCTTGGCAATTTTCACAATGCGCTGTGGACCTTCGTCTTTATCGCGGCCTTCTTCGTCGACAGGCGAACCCATCGTGAATTCACCCGCTGGCACCACAACCATCTCTGGGCAGATGCGGTTCTGAACCGGGTCGTCACTGTAACAGTCGCGGAAGGTTTGGCCGGGCTTGAGGGCCGGAGGATAGACGCCCACGGTGGGTTCAGCCGGTTTTGGTATAGGTGGTGGCGCGGGTGGCGGCGCGACGACGACGGCGGTTTGCACTGGAGCCTTCAACTTCGCGATGCGGCTCGCTGCCATGCTGTCGTAAAACTTGCTGCGAGTGCCGAACTCGCGCCGGTATTCCTCGAGCACCGCGATATCGTCTGAAGACTGCACGAAGGCCCACGCCCGCTCGGCTCCAGAAATGTCTTCAGCTGTGGAGGGGGCGCCTTTGCTCGCAGCTTCTGGTTCAGGCGGCACGGGATCTGCTGGCTTCGGCGCCTCCAACCTACCCTTCTCCAGCACAAAATCCCCACGGTCGTAGCCTTCGGCATTGAGCTTGCCGTAGCGCGGCGTCTGGCCTTTCTCGGAGAGGTTGGTGATCTTGTCGGAGAGAAACAGCCCCAGTTCCGAACCCGTAATGAAACCATCGCCATTCGGGTCGGCGGCTGGCTCTTTGCCGTCGAGGGCATCGAGGAAAATGCGCCTAAACCGGCCATTGTCCGAAACAGTCTGGTCGGCGTCGCCAGCAGAGACGAACTGGCGCACCTTTAAGTTCGTGGCGCGTGTGATGGCGCGCGGCGGCAGGGAGCGGGCCACGTCAAAAATGGTTCCAGCAAAACAACTGTCAAACACCGCCAACACGTGCTTGGCATTGGCGCCCCGCATGAATTCGCCGAAGCGGCGCAATGATAGCGCCTTCCTGCGGAAGCCTACGTCATCCTTGGTTGGAACGGGCGCATCGGCTGGCACCAGATAACCCTCGCCGCCAATGGTGTGGCCGTGGCCTGCAAACCAAATCAGCAAGCGCGCCTCAGGGTCAGCGCCTTCGCGGATGAAAAAGTCCTCCATCGCACTCTTCATCGCCTCGGAACCAAGGTCCTTCAGCAGCGTCACCGTGAAGCCTTTCGCTTCCAGCGACTTGGCGACTTCGACCGCGTCTTCAATGCCTTTCGACAGCTTTGGCCAGCGGTCGCCCGCAAGAAAGCCGCTGCCCGTATAATTATCGATGCCAATGACCAGCGCCTTGGAAGCGCTATAGAGTTTGAGTTTTTCAGTGACCGGGGCGTCGATAGCCTCGCTTTCTTTGACGGGTACCTCCAGCGATCCGTTGGCCGCAATGGCAGGCACTATACCGAAAGTCAGGGTAGAGCATGCCGCAAGGGTCAAAACACTTCTTCGCACTGGAGACCCCCACCTCGAAACGCTGGCTGATAATGCCACACGCTGGGTTCGGGCTGCAACTAACTCGATGCAAATCCCCCCCAAACAAAAAACCCGGCGCCTCTTGCGAGGGACCGGGCTTTTCGATGTGAGTTTTATGCTGATGGTAAATCGGGCGCAGTGCGCAGCCCTCAGCCCAAGAAGCCTTCGAACTTCTTCTTGAAGCGCGATAGGCGGCCGCCGCGGTCCATCAGCTTGGCATCGCCACCAGTCCACGCCGGGTGGGTGGTCGGGTCGATGTCGAGATGCAACTCGTCGCCCTCCTTGCCGTAGGTCGAGTACGTCGTGAACGTAGACCCATCCGTCATCTTGACGGTGATCTGGTGGTAGTCGGGGTGGACGTCTGCGTCTTTTTTCATGGTTCTGCTCTGAGTATTAGTCTGCGGCCGGAAACAAACTATGCCCTGCCGCAACCCAAAAGGTTGCCAGGGCCTGCCCGCCGCGAGAGTGGATGGCGGTCGTATAGTCGAGTTGCGGGGGCGGCACAAGGGCGCAATTGACCAGTGTCAAGGGCAATCCCGTGGCCGTGCGGCCTGCTGCCGCCATCTTGCCCGTGTTGATGGGCTTGAGTGCCCGGCCCGCCTCGGGCATGGTTGCCGCACACTATAAGGGCCGTTGCCTGGATATCCAGCACTCCAAAGCCGTCTGGGGCAGCCGGTTAGCCAATCTTGATGCCCGTCCTGTTTGCCGGAAAGACCCATTCGTGACCACTCCGCACTTGACCACAGTCTCGCCAGCCTCAGCGCCCCGGGCGGCCCCAACGCTGGTTGACGCCTCAGACGCTGCGAAAGCGCCTGCGAAATCCCGCGGGGTGTCGTCGCTGAAGCCGCTGATGGCCCTGAAGTCGTATGTGTTCGCGCACCCGTATCATGTGGCGGCGGCGCTGGCCGCCCTGGTTGTGTCGGCGCTCGCCATGCTGAGCTTGCCGATTGCCGTGCGGCGCATGATCGATCAAGGGTTCAACGCCGCCAACGGCGGCATGATCGATCAGTATTTTGCCATGCTGTTCGTGGTCGGCGCGATCCTGGCGGTTTCAATTGCGACGCGGTTCTATTTCGTCAACTGGATCGGCGAGCGCGTCGTTGCGGATCTGCGCTCGGATGCGTTCGCACATCTGGCCAAGCTCGGGCCGTCGTTTTTTGAAAAGACCCATTCCGGCGAAGTGATGAGCCGACTGACCGCCGACACCACACAGATCAAAGCCGTCGCTGGCCACACCATGAGCCAAGCGCTGCGCAACGTCATCATGCTGATCGGGGCCCTGGTGATGATGTTCATCACCAGCACGCATTTATCAATGCTGGTCCTTGTCGCCATTCCCGTCATCGTGCTGCCGCTGATGGGCTACGGGCAGGCGGTCAAGACGCTGTCGCGCAAGGCGCAAGACACGCTGGCCGAGGCGTCGGCCTATGCCGCAGAAAACTTGACAGCCGTGCGCACCATGCAGGCCTTCGCGCATGAGAAGACCGTGGCTGCCCGCTTTATGGTGGCAGTCGAGCGCTCGTTCGATGCAGCCCGCGACCGCATGTGGGCACGTGCGGGCCTCACGGGGCTAACAATCGTGCTGACGGTGGGCTCGATTGTCGGCGTGTTGTGGTACGGCGCCTCGAATGTTGTCGCCGGTGAGATGAGCGCGGGCACGCTTAGCCAGTTTTTGATCTACGCATTGTTTGCGGCCGGCGCGCTGGGTGAACTCGCCGAAGTATGGGGCGAACTCTCGCAAGCAGCGGGCGCTGCCGAACGCCTCACGGAAATTCTCGCGGTCGTGCCCGACATCCGTTCGCCGGAAAAGCCCGTGGCGCTGCCGGTTCCCGCGAAGGGCGAACTGCAATTCAAGAACGTCGAATTCCGCTACCCGTCGCGGCCGGACGCGGTCGCACTCGGCAACTTCTCGCTTGATGTAGCGCCGGGCGAGACCATTGCGCTCGTGGGGCCCTCGGGAGCGGGCAAGACGACACTGTTCAATCTGCTGCTGCGCTTCTACGACGCGACGTCGGGCGAAGTGCGCGTCGATGGCGTGCGTGTGCAGGATGCCGATCTTGAGCAGTTGCGCTCACGCATCGCGCTTGTGCCGCAGGATGTCGCGATCTTTGCCGACACCGTGGCCGAGAACATCCGCTATGGCTCGACAGACGCTTCACTCGCCGACGTGCAGAAGGCCGCCATTGCCGCGCAAGCCGACGACTTCATCCGGGCCTTGCCAGAAGGTTATGCAACCCGTTTGGGCGAGCGCGGCGTCATGTTGTCGGGCGGCCAACGTCAGCGGCTGGCCATCGCGCGCGCCATATTGAAGGACGCGCCGATCCTGCTGCTCGACGAAGCAACCAGCGCACTCGATGCCGAGAACGAGCAATTGGTGCAGCGTGCCCTCGAAGGCGTGATGAAGGATCGCACGACGATTGTCATCGCGCACCGGCTCGCAACCGTGCTCAAGGCCGACCGCATCGTGGTGCTGGAACAGGGCCGCATAGCCGATATCGGCACCCATCGCGAACTGGTTGCCAAGGGTGGTCTCTATCGCCGCTTGGCAGACTTGCAGTTCGGCAGAGAAGCGGCGGAGTAGTCCGCAACTCCGCTGCACGTCACTCAACTGTCACCGATCCGTTGGCTCCGTGTCGTGAATCGCGCGTATCGCCAACCGCATGTCGAACAGGGAGATGGGCCACGGCTCAGTCCCTCAGCATGCGGGCTGATACATGCGCGATGCATCGCGGGATGGCAGATCGTGCGGTGGTGACGCCTCACGGCGT
>Ga0247836_1004032_pt1 | contig 18828 bp, 14 predicted proteins | sample LaCruzMarch2015__4_FD_187116 | JGI IMG/M metagenome (GOLD analysis project Ga0247836, IMG submission 187116) | Freshwater microbial communities from meromictic Lake La Cruz, Castile-La Mancha, Spain - LaCruzMarch2015_14m | ecosystem: Environmental > Aquatic > Freshwater > Lake | place: Spain... | reverse complement strand
CAGTGTCATCGACACCTGTCGGCAACGCCAGCATTCGCCCTGGACCTACCTGGTCACGGCCATCACGGACCGGCGCCAGGGTTTGCCGCTGGCCCCCCTGCCGCAGGTGGGGGTCTGAACGATTACCCCCGGGGTTGTTCCTGACTTGGGCTGCCGCCAAGCTGGAGACCGAGACGGGCCTAGACTCGCTGGGTAAAGTCGCCCCATTGCGCATCGCTCAGGCCCGCGGCCATGCCGAGGCGGCCGAGGTTCGCCCGCAGATCGGTCGTCGCGCCGAAGAAGACCGGATGTTGGCGACCTTCGCTGCCGACCGACACCACGATCACGCCGCCGTCGGGGGTCAAAGAGACCTCGGCGATCACGGGATCGGTGAACTCCCGATCGAGGACGAACCCGATGATGGCCGCCATTTGTGGGCTCATGTTCGGAAAGCGGGTCGGGTCGAGCAGCTGCTCCAGGGAGGTCGTCATGCGCTGGTGTTTCCAGAGAGACAGGTTCCCCAGCATGGCCTGAGTCGGCCGCAAGGCCAACCAGCGATTCTGGGCGTCAGTCTAGGTATGGTAGCCCGGTGGCGCTACCGGCACGAGCTTCGGTCGAGGTTAAAGCTGAGCTCGCGGCCACCTGCCCGCCGGTGCCCTTTCGCAATGGCCGATAACGAGTCTGATCAGGATACATGCAAAAATTAGTAATCTTGCCGCAAGGATCTGAATTTTCGTTGATCTCATTCCAAGCACTTCAGCATGGCTTTACCTCCATACCGAAAACAAGCGGTCTTGGTACCCTCTTGCAGATCCTGGTAAGTATATGATTTTTCTTGCCGAACGGAGACCGCTTTAGGGGGTGCTTTTCGTACCCGCCGCGCTGGACGCCCCGTCACCACGACATTACTACTTTTTGCACGCATCCTGATCAGACCCGAACACCGCGGCCGAGAGCGGCGCCACGCTCAGCAGGCTGAGCAGTAGGAGCCGCCCGGCTGCGCGCCAGCCAGCGGGTCCAGGAGGGGGTGTAACAGGTTGCCGCAAGCTGTGTGATCCGTTTGATACCGATGACTTAAGCGAAATGTATCAAGGCCGCCCGCCAAAACTCCGAAAAGCACCAGAAAGCGGTCCCTGGGGACCCCCGCGAGTGCCCTTTTTGGCCGTTTTTGGGGGATCCCTGATACAGAATTAGCAATTCTGTATCAGCACCCCGTCCGGCCGCGCGGGCGCCGGGCGCCGGGCGCCGGGGGCAGGGAAGGGACCCGGGTGAGCCGGACGGCCAGGTTCCGGGCATCCGGACCGCGTGACGGCCGCGCCGGGCCGTGGATGGTGATTGATGGCACGCGTGTTTTCCCAGACAATGACCAACCAAATAGGGGATTAGCCCAGCGGGTCCGGGTTGACTCGTCCCGCGTCCAGGTTCGTGCACCACTGAGGATTGAAGTATGGCCTTGACCAAAGCCGACCTGGCCGAGCACCTGTTCGACGAGTTGGGTCTCAATAAAAGGGAGGCCAAAGATCTCATCGAGAGCTATTTCGAGGAAATCCACACGGCGCTCGGGGATGGCGAGGAAGTCAAACTGTCCGGGTTCGGGAATTTCGAGCTACGCGAGAAGAAGGAGCGCCCGGGGCGCAATCCGAAGACCGGTGAGGAGATCCCGATCACCGCTCGCCGCGTCGTGACCTTCAAGCCGGGCCAGAAGCTCAAGGCCCGGGTGGAAGCCTATGTGGGACCCGCGCAGGCGAGCGCCGACGCCGCGGGGTCTGGCGACCAGCCGTGATCCGCCCGCTGGTCAGGCGCCCGCCGCCGGTCTCAACCGCCGGCCGCGACGGCCTCGCTCCAGGTCTTGCTCGGCTTGAACTTGATGCCTTTCTTGGCAGCGATCGTGAGCGGTGCGCCGGTGGCCGGATTGCGCCCTTCACGCGCCGCGCGCTCCGTGACCTCGAAATTGCCGAAGCCCATGAGTTGCACTGCGTGGCCTTGCACCAGGGCATCCTTGACGGTATCGAGCAGGGCGTTCACCACCTCCGCCGTCGCGATCTTGGTGAGCCCGCTCTTGGCGGCCACGGCATCGATAAGCTCTGCTTTGTTCATGGAGAACGACCTCGGGGGATGAGTCACTGCGTAGTCCGCGCACACTGGACACTGGTTTCGCCGCCAACTGGGCAGCGATTCCAGGTCACGCTGGACCGTCGCAGCGCAGCGACGCGCGGGGATGCTGCTGTTTAGTCTGTGAGGGTTTTTTCGTCAATGTTAGGGTTGCGCGGGCGCGGCGATACGGGCGGGCTGCCGCCGCGGCCTGAACACGCCGGGTCCGGGCCGCGGGGGATGGCGCGCCCGCGGGTGCCGCGTCGCCGCCGCGACGCGACCGCCAGCGGGCGTTCCCGCCGGTGTGGCCGGTCCGTCAGCGGGCTTGGCAACGTGCTGCGGGCAGCCGAATGAGCACCCGCCCCGGCCCCTGCGTATGTCAACGCAAGGCCGCTCTCGTCACATGTCAGGTGGAAGGGCGCGGAGTATGATCGCCCCTTGCCCAGCGGAGATTCTTATGCGTATTCACAGCTCATGCCGCGGCCCTTTGGCCGTTTTCGTCGCGACGACGCTGATGGCTGCCAGCCTGGCACCGGTAGACGCCTGCACCCGAGCACTTTACGTCGCCAAGGACGGGACGGTGATCGTCGGCCGCTCCATGGACTGGGGTGAGGACATGATGTCCAACATGTGGGTGTTGCCGCGGGGGATGAAACGCGATGGAAGAGGCGGCAAGAACACCATCTCCTGGGAGTCGAAGTACGGTAGCCTGATCGTGACGGCGTACGACATCGGCACGGCGGAGGGAATGAACGAGAAAGGGCTGGTCGTCAATGAGCTCGCCCTGGTCGAATCGAATTACGGCACGCCGCCGGACGGGGCCGCGGTGATTTCCCTGAGCACGTGGCCGCAGTACGTCCTGGACAACTTCGCCACCGTCGCCGAGGCTGTTGCCGATCTTCGCAAGGAGCACTTCCACGTGCAAACCGTCGTGCTGGGCACGGGCCGGCCCGCCAACATGCACCTGATCATTTCCGATGCCACCGGCGACTCGGCGGTTTTCGAGTATATCGACGGCAAGCTCGTCATCCATCACAGCGAGCAAATCAGGGTCGTGACCAACTCGCCAACCTACGATAAGCAGTTGGCGATCATGGAGTATTGGAAGGAGGCCGGCGGCCTGGAGAAGTCCCTGCCCGGCACCTCGCGCGCGGCTGATCGTTTCGTTCGCACGACGTTCCTGCTTGACGCGCTCCCGGGCGAGACATCCCCGAATTACATCAGCGGTACGCCGCAACAGGATTTCAAGTTCCAGGCCCCGATGTCCGTGCTGTCGCTGATGCGCAGCGTCGGCACCCCCTTGGGTTTCTCACTTGACGATCAGCCCTGGGTCTCGTCAACCATCTGGCGGACGGTGAGCGACAGCACCAACCGCGTGGTGATCTTCGATTCGGCCATGACACCGGCGACATTCTGGGTGAGGCTCGATGAGCTTGACCTGAAGCCGGGTGCCCCGGTGAAGAAGCTGCAACTGGCGGGCGGAAAGACCTATAGCGGAAATGCCGTGGGTCAATTCGTGGATGCCAAGCTGTTCACCTTCCAGGACCTCACCGACGTAGCGCCGGCAAAGTGATGCATCTGCCGCCGGCCTGGGTTTAGCGTTGTGGGCGGTGTCGCTGATTCCGCCCAATTTCAACCTGATCGACTTCACCGTCCGCAGATCGACCCATGCCGGCCGCTGCCTGCCGAACGTGTTGCGGCAGCTTCGGGTCCGTAAGAGACGGTCACGGCGCCGCCAGGCCAACGCCCAGCCTGCCGGCGGCCTGGCCGATAATCCGTTTTATGTGAAGTGGCGTCAGCGAGGGCGTATAAAGACGCGGAAATCCCGCCAAAACCGCCTCAAACGCCCGGCTCATCATTCAAAATCCGGGAACATCATGTCGCAGCCTGCGAGGATTCTGAGATCGCTGGGCCGGGCTTACCGTCAGTTTTCGTGCCGAAGAGTCGCACCGGCAGCAGTGCATCAGAACAGCCGGTTCGGCCCGTTCTGGGCGGCCACACGGTAGGCTTCGGCCATGGTCGGGTAGTTGAAAGTTGGCTCGGTAAAGTAGCGGATGCTATTGGCGGCGCCCGGCTGCGACATGATTGCTTGACCGATATGGACGATCTCCGCCGCTTGTTCGCCGCAGCAGTGGATGCCGAGAATCGCCAGGGTCTCCCGATGGAACAGGATCTTGAGCATGCCCACCGTGTGGCCGGTAATCTGAGCGCGGACCAGTGATTTGAAGTGTGCCTCAGCGACCTCGTAGGGGCGCTGAGCGGCTACGGGCGTCGGCCTGCCCACCGGCTCACGGCCGCTCCACCAATTCCAACAGTCCGTCCGGGTCCAGATCCGCCAGCGGCCTGGGACCCTCGGTCGTGATGGTCAAGACCTCGACCCGGCGCTCAAGACGAATGCGCCCGGCGGTCTCGATCAGGGTCTTGGCCCGCCGTCGCTTGGCGATGCGGTCCACGACATCGAACGCGGCCAGCGCGGCACTCGGGATCGACAGCATCAAGGCGGCGACGGCGACCGGATCGACCACCTTGTGCTGCTGCGCCCGGTGGGCGTCCAGTGGCTGCGTGGTCAGCGTGAGATCCGCATCGGCGAGCGCTGCGGCCAGATCGCGCGCGGCGCCTGCGGCATCGGTTCCGTTCAGAATCAGCTCTAGGTCTTGCATCGGTGTCGCTCTCCAGGGTCGGGCGCCGGCGTGCTGCTGCGCGGCATCAGTGGTTGAAATCGAGGCCCCCGTTCAGGTCGAGGACACTGATCCCGCGCCTGCCAGGCCGCTGCAGTCCATCCCGACCTGTTGCAGGATCTGCTCAATCTGACTGGCCTCCGATAGGCGAAGGCGCTGCGCGGCGGCCAGCGCGAGGCACAGCAGGGTGTTCGCCTGTGCCCGATCATCGGCCCTGCCGCGGGCCAGTAACGTCAACGCGATCTTGGCACGGCAGACCAGCAGTTCGCGCACGTCGCCCAGGCGCTCGTAGACCGGGAGTTCCTCCTCGTTGCGGATGCGCAGGGCCTCGTCGAGCTGGCCGCGCGCCTGGAGGATGTCGGCGATCCTGCCCTGTTCCACGGCCTTCAAACGCGGATCGCCTAGGCGCACAAAGGCCGGGAGAACCTCCTCGGTGCGGATGCGCAGGGCCTCGTCGAGCTGGCCGCGCGCCTGGAGGATGTCGGCGATGCGGCCCTGAAAAACGGCAATATCAGCGATCGCGCCCAGCTTTTTGACAGCCGGCAGACATTGATCCTGGAGTAGCGTAAGCGCCTCGTCGAGTTGGCCGCGGGCCTGGAGGATGTCGGCGATCTTGCGTTGTGTCACGGCCGCCGAGCGCACGTCGCCCAGGCGCTCGTAGACGGGGAGTTCCTCCTCGGTGCGGATGCGCAGGGCCTCGTCGAGCTGGCCGCGCGCCTGGAGGATGTCGGCGATCTGACCCCGCGTCACGGCCGCCGAGCGCACGTCGCCCAGGCGCTCGTAGACCGGGAGTTCCTCCTCGGTGCGGATGCGCAGGGCCTCGTCGAGCTGGCCGCGCGCCTGGAGGATGTCGGCGATCTGACCCCGCGTCACGGCCGCCTCGCGCACGTCGCCCAGGCGCTCGTAGACCGGGAGTTGCTCCTCGGTGCGGATGCGCAGGGCCTCGTCGAGCTGGCCGCGCGCCTGGAGGATGTCGGCGATCTTCCCCCGCGTCACGGCCGCCGAGCGCACGTCGCCCAGGCGCTCGTAGACCGGCAGTTCTTCGTCGGTGCGGATGCGCAGCGCCTCGTCGAGCTGGCCGCGTGCCTGCAGGATGTCGGCGATGTAGCCCTGCGTCACCGCCTTCTCGCGCACGTCGCCGAGGCGCTCGTAGACCGGCAGTTGTTCGTCGGTGCGGATGCGCAGCGCCGCGTCCAGCTCCCCGCGCGCCTGCAGGATGTCGGCGATGTAGCCCTGCGTCACCGCCTTCTCGCGCACGTCGCCCAGGCGCTCGTAGACCGGCAGTTCTTCGTCGGTGCGGATGCGCAGCGCCTCGTCCAGCTCCCCGCGCGCCTGCAGGATGTCGGCGACACCGCTACGCGCGATCGCCCATTCACGATCCTGTCGGGCATCGCGGAAACCCAGCGCCGCGCCCTCGAATGCCTGGATCGCCTCATCCAGGGCGCCACACGCCTGGTGGCGACGGGCCTGATAGAGCAAGATGGCCGCGCCTTCGGCGCCTTTGGCGTCGCCACCCTGCAAGAGGGTCAACGCACGGTCATGCGCGGTCGTCTCGCCCAGGCGCTCAGCACAGTCGATGGCGATCAGCAGCAGGCCGTGGGTCGGGACCGCCCCCAGCGCCTGAAGCTTGACGAGTGCCGGTTGCAGCACCGTCGCGTGGGCGCGCCGCGCCTCGTTCAGGTGCGCGAAGAGATAACGCCCGGCGGACTCTGTCGCGGCGCCGAGCAGGTCGGGGTCGGGGTTCACCGCCGCGAGTGCAATCCGCGCCAGCTCCTCCGCCCGGGGACTCTGTGGGAAGGTGTTGTCCGGCAACCGCCAGGCCCGTGCCAATGCTGTCAGTGCCGCAGCCCCGATGCGGGCGGCCTGCTCGGCGTCGGGCGAGTCTAGGAGTGGTCGGGCGAGAGGGTTGATGGCCGCCTGGGGGAGACCATCTGACCGGCCCCAATCATCCGCCAGGCCAAGCCCCAACAGACGCTCCAGCGCCGCCTCGGGGTCTTGGACACCCGCTGCCCGGCCCGCCGCGGTCAGCGCCGGGTGGGGGATCGGCAGATCCTGGGTGAACACGCAGGCCGCGCGCAACAGCGCGGCCTGGTCCGGGGTGAGGGCCGCGCGGTAGGTCTCGAAGGCCATGCGCCGGAAGAAGGTCAGGATGGCGTTGGACGCGTCCTTGGCCGCACCCTCATCCAAAGGCGGTTCGCCGGTGCGTTGGTAGGACTCGATGGCCTGGAGTGCCTGGTCCGCGACAGCCGACTCACCGCGCAAGATCGGCGTCATCAGCGCGGCCTGAAGCCCGGGGTTGCCGCCCGCCGCCGCTACCGCGCGCGCGGCGCGTTGTCGCTCCCGTGGTGCCAGGTCGTTGACCTGCGCGGCGCGGGCAGCGGCCCGGAGTTGTTTGACCCGCTCGCCCGCATCCATGGGTTGGAGCGGCACACGGACTAATCCATCGGCAAGGTCGCCGCCGCGTCCATCGGACAGGGTGAAGCGGTAACGACTGGTGAGCAGCAACCGGGACGCGGTCTGGGCCCGGGCGAACGCGGTGAGGATGGCCGTCAGGGTGGTACGGTAGGTCTCTTGCACCAAGGTGTGTGAGGCGGACTGGCCAGGCGTCTCCAGGATGCGCTCCAGATCGTCAACGATGAGCAGGATGGGCTGGGTGTCGAGCGGCCCCTCCAGGACTGACTCCAAGCCTTCGCTCAGGGTTGCCGGGTCGCGTTGCACTGCCTCACGCCAAGTGGCCCTCGCGCCGGACCGTTCTTGGGCGGGGAGCGCCTCCAGCATCCGGTCGAAGACGGCGAGTGCGTCATAGCGCCGAAACAGCACGACACTACGGTGGCCGGTCATGCGGCTGGCGACGCGGGCGGCCAGGCTCGATTTGCCCAGGTTGCCCATGCCGTGGATGAGCACACCAGTGTGGCCAGCCCCGAAGGCCCGGAGCACGGCCTGGATCTGCCGGCGCCGACCCACGAACTGCGCACGTGTGGCGACTGGGACCTCGCCGCGCACCGCATCAAGGAACTGGGCTTCATGGGTTTCACCCGGCAGCTTGCGCTTGGGTAGGCCCTTGGCCGCGAGGACACCGCCGCCCTTGGGTCCGAGGTAGAGCCGCGCCAAATGCCAGTGCTGTCCCCGTTGGGGATCGGCCAAGGTCGAGCGCCGCAGCGCTTGGCGCGCCAGCGCGACCGCCCTGGGGATACGCTCGCGGCCGGCCAGTTCGCCGTAGAAAGTCGTGGCGAAGGCCATCGCGTCGGCGTCGTAGACCGAACCGTCCCAGCCCAGCACATTAGCGACCCCGGCGCGGACAAGTTCACGCACGAAGGGGGCGAATTGGCGCGCACCGTCGGCGCCGGCGGCGGCCTGCTCGGCGCTGCGGCACGCGGACAGGAAGACCAGCGGCGTGCGCTCGGGCTCCCCCAGGGTCCGTGTCACCTCGGCCGGGTCGGCGTAGGCCAACTCGCCAAGCGTGTCCTCCAAGGCCAGGACAGGGCCACGCGTGACATGAATGTCGCCGTGGCAGGACAGGTGTAGAGCCTCGAAAGGCCCGTCCAGATCGAGTCGTTCGCCCAGGCCGGCGGTCGTGCCACTCTCCTCCACCACCAGATGCAGAGGCAGACGCTCAGTGGCCTCCAGGATCGCGACCTCTTCCGCCTCGAAGTCGAGCAGGGTCTGACCCGCCGGCGCCGCCGTCATGAACATCAGCTGGAGGTCGCTATAGTGGGGGGCGATGGGGTCGCCGGGTGCCCCGATGCGACGCACTACCTCCAGCAACTGCACCGCGTCGTCGGCCAAGTGGCCATCCTGGGTGGCCAGAAGTTCCCAAGGGGTGTCGAGCAGGGCTCTGGCGAGGGGCACCTGCGAATCCTCGATGCGGATCTCCAGCGACCGCGGTCCACTCGCCCGCATCCAGGCGGCGGCCCAGCCGCTGTCGTCCAGCCAGCGGAAGATCGCACGGCCGATGGTGAGCAGGGCGGCGGCGTCACCGGTCCGCACGGCCGTGTCGTAATCTACCGCCCAAGCTTCTAGCGTGGTTCGGGCCTGCTCACCGTCCAGTCGGATTTCCGACGGCGTGGTCTCCCGTGACCGACACAGAATATCGTTGCCCAGAGACTCGATGGTCGCCTGCATGGCCCGCTCCCAGTGGGTGGACGTGTCGTCCGTTGATTGCGACCTGGCTCAGGTCGATTCCCGCGCCGTCAGCCGACTTGTACTCATCAATGACAGCATTGCCCTTGTCGTCGCGCGTCTCGCGGATCAGCCAGGTGAAGACGCGTTGGGGATCGGCGGGGTCCGCGCGGCATGCGGTGGTTTCCGTTAGCGATATGACACACAAACTGGCAGGATAAAGATATCCTATAGTTCAAAAGTTAACGACGTCAATTATGGTATTGCGGACGAGCGGCCCTGGGTTCTGCCGCTGACGTGCTCGGAAACGGCGCTGAGCGCATCTTTGGCGTCAACACCGGGGTGGCCTCGGTGCAACGCCGGTTCGCCCGGAGCGCCGGGCCACCCGCCACGGAGTACCTCGCCGTCGATGGGGTATCGCGCTTGAAGCGTTCCCGGACTGGAACAGTGAGGCGCTGCCTGAGGGACGGTACCGGTTCGATCAGCGTTCGGCTGGTGATAGGCATCCTCACGATCGACCATGCCTTCCACGTCCAGCCTGCCGCAGCCATGTCAGGGGACGGATGACTCGCTTCCACAGCGGCGCTACCAAGTACCTGGCCACCTCGAATGGCTGGCAATTCCGTGATCGCTTCGCTCTTAGCCAGACGACCCGGCTACGCATGTTGGACTTGGCCGTCCATGGCGGCCAACACTTGACGCAGGCATAGTCTTCTATATCCCATGCGCATCCTCGGCAAGCTTGATCCCAGTGGCGAAATCCTTGAACCGCTGAAGGTCTAGCGAGATGGTCTTGGCACTGGGCTGATCACTGCGCAACTGCGCCCGATAAACCCCGCCAACTTGGCGATCAGGCGCAGCACCTCGCTGAGACGGCCTAGCGCCCTCAGTGCCTGCGCCTGGCCGATCGGAGTCACTGGACCGCCGAGATGTTCCGTTGAGGTATACCCCAACCTGACGCCATGCGCACGGCCGAAAATGCGTCAGGTTAGGGTCGATTTCCCCTCTGTCATTTTCAGAAGTCGTCTGCACCAGTTTACTGGGCTCAACGGCCGTTGTGCAGGGGACTTCTAACACGCGGTGGTCAGAAGTCCCCTGCATGATCCGCCGTTTTGCTCAGAAGTCGCCTGCACGATCTTCGACTATGCTCAGAAGTGCCCTGCACCAAAGTGAGGATCGAGCATGGACCCGGAGTCGCCCCCGCTGGCCGAGCGCGGCCTGTTGACCTTGTCGGAGGACACCTGGGCGCTGACGCGCGAGCAGGCCGCAGTCGTTGGCCCGTTGGCGGCGGCGGGGAATGTCGGTCACGCCGCGGCCGATGCCGCGGCGGAACGGTTGGGGATCTCCCGGCGACAGGTCTATGTCCTGGTGCAGCGCGCTCGACAAGGCAGCGGCGTGGTCTCGGATCTGGCGCCCAGCCGCTCCGCCGGCGGGAAAGGCCAGGGACGCTTGCCGGAGCCGGTCGAGCAGGTCATCAGCGAACGGGTGCGCAAGCGTTTTCTGACCCGCCAGAAGTGCAGTCTGGCGGCGCTGTATCGCGACATCGCGAGCACCTGCAAGGCGCAGGGCCTGCCGGTGCCCGCCCGCAACACGGTGGCGCTGCGGATCGCCCAACTGAACCCGGTCGAGGTCGGGCGTCGGCGTGGTGGCCCGGCGGCCGTGCGGGACCTGCAATCCGCCGGCGGCAGTCCGCCCGAGGTCCTGGCCCCACTGGAGCGGGTGCAGATTGACCACACCCCGATCGACCTGATCGTCGTCGATGAGCGCGACCGCCAGCCGATCGGACGGCCCTACCTGACCGTGGCCATCGACGACTACAGCCGCTGCCTGCTCGGCATGGTGGTCACGCTCGAAGCGCCCTCGGCGGTCTCTGTCGGCCTGTGCCTGGTCCACTGCGCCTGCGACAAACGTCCCTGGCTGGAGCGGTTGGGCGTGGCCGCCGAGTGGCCGATGAGCGGCACGCCCAAGCTCCTGTACCTGGACAACGCGGCCGAGTTCAAGAGCGAGGCATTGCGCCGCGGCTGCGAAGAACACGGCATCCAACTCGACTACCGCCCGCCCGGTCAGCCGCACTACGGCGGCATCGTTGAGCGCGTCATCGGCACCGCCATGCAACAGATCCATGCATTGCCCGGCACGACCTTCTCCAACCCCGGCGAGCGCGGTGCGTACGATGCGGACGCGACGGCCGTCCTGACGCTGGGCGAGTTGGAGCGCTGGCTGACCCTCGCGGTGGCCAGCTATCACGGCAGCGTCCATGCGAGCCTGCAACAGCCCCCCGCCGCGCGGTGGGCCGCCGGGATCGCCCAGTGCGGTCCGCCGCCCGTCATCACCCAGGCCACGGCCTTCCTGGTGGACTTCCTGCCGGTGCTGCGTCGTACCCTGACGCGCACCGGCTTCGTGATCGACCACATCCGTTACTTCGCCGACGCGCTTAAGCCGTGGATCGCCCGACGCGAGCGCTTGCCGCCCTTCCTGATTCGCCGCGACCCGCGCGATATCAGCCGGGTGTGGGTGCTGGACCCGGACGGCCGGCGGTACCTGGAGATCCCCTACCGCATCCTGTCCCACCCGGCCATTACCTTATGGGAACAGCGCCAGGCACGGGCGCGGCTACGCCAGCAGGGGCGCGACCAGGTGGACGAGTTGGCCCTGTTTCGCATGGTCGAGCAGATGCGCGACATCGCCCGTGCGGCGGGGCAAGCGACGCGCAAGACCCGGCGTGACGCCGAGCGCCGCCGCCATCTCGGGGTCACCGCCCCGACCGGCCCGGCGCTGTCGCCGCCGACAGCCGATGCGCCGCCCGAGCGCGCGCCACCGGCCAGGCCGTTCGACGAGATCGAGCAATGGTAGCCGTGGACCACGACCCGCCGCGGGACCTGTCCCACCTGCTCCCGGCGGTGCAAATCCTCGCCCGGCTCCCGGCGGACGAGCGCATGCGTTACTTGCGTGCCGATCGCTGGATCGGTTACCCGCGGGCCGTGGCCGCCCTGGAGCGCTTGGAAACCCTCTATGACTGGCCCAGCAAACAGCGCATGCCCAACCTGCTGCTGATCGGCCCGACCAACAACGGCAAGTCAATGCTGGTGGAGAAGTTCCGCCGCCGCCACCCGCCCAGTACGGAGGCCGACCAGGAGTTTATCCCGGTGCTGTGCGTGCAGATGCCGTCGGAGCCATCGGTGGTGCGCTTCTACACGGCCCTGCTGGTGGCCTTGGGGGCCGCACTGCGCCCGCGCCAACGCCTGCCCGAGTTGGAGCGGTTGGCCTTGTCGCTCCTGCATCGCGTGGGGGTGCGGCTGCTGGCGATCGATGAGTTGCACAACGTCCTCGCCGGTCATGGCACGAGCCGGCGCGAGTTTCTCAACCTCCTGCGGTTCCTGGGCAATGAGTTGCGTATTCCCTTGCTGGGCATTGGGACACGGGAAGCCTACCTGGCCATTCGCTCCGACGATCAGTTGGAAAACCGCTTCGAGCCCATGGTCCTGCCTCTGTGGGAGGTCAACGACGAGACCTGCTCGCTGCTGGCCAGCTTCGCCGCGGCCTTGCCGCTACGCCGCCCCTCGCCCATTGCCACCCCGGATATGGCCAGTTATCTGCTGACGCGCAGCGAGGGGACGATCGGCGAACTGGCCCAGCTTCTGACGGCCGCCGCGGTGGCGGCCGTGGACAGCGGGGAAGAGGCGATCAATCGGCGCACGCTGCTGCTGGCTGACTATGGCGGTCCGACCGAGCGCCGACGCGTCTTCGAGGCCGAACTGCGATGAGGCCGGCAGCGCGCTGGCCGCTGCATCCGGCGCCGGTCGAAGGCGAGGCGCTGTCGTCCTGGCTACGCCGGATCGCCGCCTGTTATGGGATGGATCTGTCGGACCTGTTGGAGCACGATCTGGATCATCGTCAGTCAGATGACTTGGACCTAGCTCCACCCACCGCCTTATTGGACCGGCTGGTCGGCCGTAGCGGCCTGGACCGCGACCGCTTGCACGGGATGACACTGGCCGGTTTGACGCCCTGGTTACTGGATACGCTCGCGCCGAATCCCGACCGCGCCGCCTTCGATACCTATGTCGGCCAACTGGCGGTGCTGTTGCCACGGCACGCACTCCCGTCGCGCACGGTGCGGACGTGGCGTGCCTGGCTGCCCAAGCAGCCGGTGCCGCGGGACTGTCCGCGCTGCCGGCAAGCCGGCGATCACCACGCCCTGTTACTGGTGCGGGCACTGCCGCTGCTGTTGAGCTGCCCGGTGCATGGCTGCTGGCTGGAGGTCGATCCGGACCCCCTCGTCCCCTGGGCGAGCGCCGACGTGGAGCCACACCCCGCCAGCGCGGCCATCACCCTGATGGACCGGCGGACCTGGCAGGCCCTGACGCAGGGCGCGATGGTATTGCCGCGCCGTCGCGTGCACGCCGGCCTGTGGTTTCGCCTCCTGCGCACCCTGTTGGAGGAGTTGAACACCGCGCCCTCACGGCAGCGCGAGCAAGCGCTGGACATCGGCGCGATCTGGACGCGCTGCGGTCATCCGCTGCGCGCCGGACTGCGGTCTTGGCGCTCCTACGAAAGCCTGGAGTGGTCCATCCAACGGTGCCTGCTGGAAGCCGCCGCGGTGACCATGGAGATGATCGAAACCGGCGAGCTGACCGCCCGCGGCCCGGAGTCCGCGCTCTTTCTGCCCGAACCGGCGCGCGCTGACGTCGCCGGTTGGCTGTTCCCTCAGCCGGCCGCAGTGCTCACCCCGTGGCAACTCGCCTGGGCGGCGACCAAGCAGGCGGTTGCCCAAGCCAAACACAGCCCCGAGGTAGCCCGCGGCTTGTCCGACCTGATTCTGTACGGGCGTCACGATGCCAACGCGATCGGCGAGGCCCGCCGTCTGCTCAGCGACGTGGGGATACCCGTAGAGTTCTTGTCACCGTAAGGCGGTGGTTGCCCAACCCTTCGACAAGGTCAACGCAGCCGAACGCGCCCTGGTGGGCCTGTCCGCAAGGGAACGGTTTCGGTCACACCCGGCCGGTACTGTACGAAAGTAGGTAAAATCAATTTCGGGCATGGGCTATGATTCGTACTCCACTTTCGGACGGAAATCATCCCATGTCACGCGTGTTCGCTTACTGTCGGGTGTCGACTGCCGACCAGAAAACACAGAATCAGCGCGATGAAATCAAGTCGGCCGGTTTTGCCATCGAGACCCACCGCCTCGTGGAGGAAACCATCAGCGGCTCGGTGGCCGCCAAGGCGCGCCCCGGGTTCCTCAAGTTGATCGAGCGGATGGAAACCGGTGATGTGCTGGTCGTAACCAAGCTCGATCGATTGGGACGCAACGCGATGGATGTCCGCGCCACCGTCGAGCGGTTGGCGAATGCGGGCGTGCGCGTGCATTGCCTCGCGCTTGGCGGGGTCGACCTGACCAGTCCCGCCGGGCGAATGACGATGCAGGTCATCGCCGCGGTGGCCGAGTTCGAACGGGACTTGCTGATCGAACGCACGCGCTCTGGCATCAGTCGCGCCAAAGAGGCGGGCAAACGGTTTGGCCGGCCGCCGTCGCTCACTGTTCAGGAGCGCGGACGGGTGATCGAGCGGTTGTTCAGCGGTGCCGGCATCTCGGAACTGGCGCGCGAATTCAAGACGACGCGACAAACCATCATGCGGATTCGGCAAGCGGCGGCGCAGGCACCGCAGAAATAGGGAGGGTCCTTGAGCTCATCGACCTGTTCGAGGGGTTGAGTCGCATTAACCAAACTGCTCGCCAGGGGCTAACTCCCATCAATCCTTGCCAAGCAGTAGGTAGTGCAGGCGACTTCTGACATTTGGTGCAGACGACTTCTGAAAATGACACTGGGGGTGCCGCTCAATTACGGCGAGCTCCTGCCGCGCGGGCACTACAGCGCCGACCCGCAGTTCCAGACCTATTTCAAGGCCTTCACCTATCTCACCAAACTCGCGCCGGGGGGCGCCCCGGTCGCGGCACTCAAGGACCTGCCGCCGCCGGTCGGCGAGGCGGCGTCGCGCTGGATCGCGCCCTACCGAGCCTACATCGCACCCGCGCGCGCCCCCCTGGTCTGGGGCGGCGGCAGCGCCCTACCCGCCTACGCCCGGCATCCGGCCGACCAGGCGGCGCTGTTCCCCCGCTCCTGGGGGTTCGACAACGAGGTGCTGTTCTCGACCGTCTTTCACCCCGATTGGCCCCTGCCCGAGCAGATCGCGGGCCCCGGGGGGCCGCGCCTGCTCCCCTCGGCCCTAGACATCGCCGCCGCCCTGGGCAGCCCCTTGGCGGCCAGCCTGCTGAACGACGAACTGGACCGCTACCCGCCATTGCGCCCGGCCCTCGCGGCACTGGGGCAGCGCCACGCAGCGACGCCGGGCGGCGACCTCTACAACCGCTGGATCGACGCCCTCGCGATGCAGTGGGCCGGCGAACTGACGGCCCCCGACCAGGGTGACGGCGCCTTGTGGCAAGCCAAGCGGCTGCAGACGGGACTCGCGTCCTGGGCGACGCTGCGCCATGCCACGGTCTTGGTCAATGAGCGCACGGCCGCCGAGGCGGGTGAGTCCGGCTTCGAGAACATCGTGTTCAGCCCGCCGCGCGGGGCGGTGGAGCCCGACCCCCGCACCTTCGAGGCCATCGCCGCCTTGTTCGATGGGCTCCAGGTCCTGATAGACGAAGGCCCGGGCCTCCTGCGCGGCGCCATGGCCACCGAGGACGGGGACGAACTGGAGCCCCTGCGCCAGGCGGTGTCGCGCCGGCTGCGCGACACCGCGGACCAGACCAGGCGGTTCAAGGCGATGGCCGAACGGCAGTTGCGCGGCGAGGCCCTGAGCAGTGCAGACTGCGCGGCGATCTACCATGTGGCCCGGGTCGCCGAGCACCATTTCCTGGTGTTCAAGAGCCTGACGAACAAGGACCTTGCCCTGTCGAATCCCGACCCCATGCCAAAGATCGCCGACGTGGCGGGCGATGGTCCCTACCTGATGGCCGCGGTGGGCCGCCCGATGGAGTGGGATCAGGTGGTGCCCTTTTATGGGCGTCGGCAACTGGTCAAGGGGGCGGTCTATTCCTTCTACGAATTCACCTCGGAGCGGCTCCTCGATGACGCCGCCTGGCGCGAGATGCTCGGCGCCCAGGCACACCCGACCTGGATCAGCCCCTTCGTGTCGCACCTGGACCTGCCCGAGGGGGACCCGTTCTGAGCGGCCGGTGGCCTTGATCCTGCTTCCGGCCGCGAGCAGTTGGTCGCCCTTCAGGGCGATCAGGCCGCGACGCGATCTGGTCGTCGTCGCGAAGGGCCACCGGCCGCTCCGCACAGCGTCGGCCGGGATGACGCTCGTCCTTCTCCTCCTGTGCTCGTGCGCGCGCGGTGGCCCGGGTGCGGACGGGCCGGCCGCGGCCCCCGAGGATCGCCGCGGCCTGGCGGGCGAGGCGGGCGAGGTCCGCATCCTCTTCACCGGCGATATCCTCCTGTCGCGCCAGGTGCAGGCGGAGATGGAGCAGCCCGGCCGGGGACCCTGGGACACCTGGGGACCGCTCTTTCGCCAGGCCGATTGGGTTCTGGGCAACCTGGAGGGTGCGGTGGGGGCCGACACCGCCTGCATGTCGGCAAGGTCCCCCCGTCCCTGCTTCGCGATCCCGGAGAGCGCCGTGGCGCAGCTGGGCCGGGCGGGTTTTCGCACCCTCGGGCTGGCCAACAACCACGCGGGCGATCTGGGCGAACCGGGACTCACGGCCACCGGCGCGGGGCTGGCGCGGGTCGGCGTGGACGGGCTCGACTTCGCGGGCTCACCGCGCTTCCAGCGCCTGGGCGGCGTGACCGTCGGTCTGGTGGCCTTGTCGCTGGTGCCGGACGCGCAGGGGCGGCGCCTCGCCCTGCCCGGCGTGCCACTCGCGCAGCGGCTGCGCCTGGCCCGCCGACTGGCGAACCTGGTGGTGGTCTATGTGCACTGGGGCAGCGAGCTGTTGGACTGGCCCACCGCGGAGCAGCGCCGGGCGGCGCGCTGGCTGATCCGCCAGGGCGCGGACCTGATCGTCGGGCACCATCCCCATGTGGTCCAACCGGCGGAGTGTCTCGACGGCAAGCAGGTATTCTATTCACTCGGCAATCATGTCTTCGATCAGAAATACCCGGCCACCAAGGAGGGCGCCCTGGCCGACTGCCGAATCGGCCAGGGACGGCTGCGATGCAGGCTGATCACCACCCGGACCCCGGCTGGCAGCGCCTTCCCGCAGCGCGTCGAGGGGGAGCCGCAGACAAGGAGTACGGGGGCGCTGCCCGATGCCTGTCCGATCGACCTGGGCGCCGATTTCAGGGTGGCGGGCCTGGTGCTGCGGCCGGTGTCCGTCGCCGCGGGCACGCCGGGCGCGCCCGCGCGGACCGCGCTCGCAGCCTTTGAGTCCGGCCGTCCGCGGTGGCAGACCCGGCCGCTGGAACTGCTGGCCTTGGAGGCCGGCCCGCTCGCGGGACCCCAGGCCCCGCCCCTGTTGCTGGCACTGGAACGGCACCCTTCTCCCCTGGACCAGGCGAACGACCCGCGCCCTTACGTCTACGCGTTCTCAGCGCGGGGACTCATCCCCCGCTGGCGCGGGAGCGCGCTGGCCTGGCCGCTGCTGGACGCGGTCCTGGCACCTAATGACCGTGAGACCCTGTGCGCCCTGCACCGCGGCGACTCCTTTCTGGTACCGGATCCCGCGACGACGCGCACCCGGGTGGCGGCCTATCGCTGGAACGGCTTCGGCTTCTCCGGCCGGGACGATGCGGCGGCCCGCGCACGGTGTCGCGGACTCTGGGCAGAGACCCTCAGCGACCCGGACCGCCCATGATCTCGACGCGCCGTTCTCGGCCGTCGCGCGCTTCTCGATGACGCTGATGTCCCCGTCCTGGATCGCCCGCGGCAACCGGGGTGATTTTCAGAAGTCATCTGCACCAGTAGTGCAGGCGACTTCTGAGAATGGCAGCAGCTTCCGCCTACCCGGTTGCCATACCAGCAAGCACCATCAGGCCGTGCGCCCTGGCACCGCGGTTGGGCAGCCGTGCCGCACTTCGGTGATGGCGGTTGACGCGCTCCCGCTGGATGGACGGGCTACTTCATTGCACGAAGGATGGACCACACGGAAGCCGCACACCCCACCGGATAAGGTTTGCCGCGACCGCAACCGCCGACACGCTGGCGTCACCGCGCCAGCCGCGGCGAGACCGGGTCACGCGCCCGCACGCGAAAGCCAACGGGCACGTGGATCCGGTCGACCGTCACCGTGAGACACCACGCTCGCTCCTTGTCCAAGGAGCGTTGTGCACCGCCGTCGAAGCGATCCGGCTGGACTGGCGCCGCGGGGCCGAGCGCGGCGATCCCCTCCCGGCGGGGTCGCCCAACATCGGGTCTCCTTGACAAGCGACTGGCGGACGGCACTCTCCCCCACGTGGATCGAATACGTCGTCAAAGACCATAAGGGAGTCGAGAAATTGCGCACGACCGACAAGAAGGCCGCCGACGCCTATGACAAGGCGCTGGAAACGGCCGAGCGCCTAGCCGACCTGCTGCGCCACGACAAGGTCTTGCCCGGACTGGCGGAGCACGATCTGGAGGAGTTGACCATTTACCTGGCACGCAACGCCCGCCAGATCGAACGCATTCTCAAGGGTAAGGAGCCCGAGCTTGACGCGGAGGCACAAGACGTCGTCCCGCCCCCGGTCAAGGTTACGCCCTTGCGCGCAGCAGGGTAAACCCAGGCTGAGCGGTGTGACAAACGCTATCCGGTGCTCCCTCCCTGCCCTGCCCCACGGTTGCGCAGACGTGGGGTTCCCGGTCCCCTAGCAGCCCGCCGGGCTTGCACTGATGACTTATCGATAAATAGAAAGGGGGTGGCCGGTTAGCTCCGCCTGGTGCAATATGTAGTGATGGACGCCGTTGAGTATGTTTCGCCCTCGCCCGCAACCCTCAGTGCTGGCCGTGACTATCCGAGGACCTATCGTGAATTTGC
>Ga0247836_1004023_pt1 | contig 18867 bp, 15 predicted proteins | sample LaCruzMarch2015__4_FD_187116 | JGI IMG/M metagenome (GOLD analysis project Ga0247836, IMG submission 187116) | Freshwater microbial communities from meromictic Lake La Cruz, Castile-La Mancha, Spain - LaCruzMarch2015_14m | ecosystem: Environmental > Aquatic > Freshwater > Lake | place: Spain... | reverse complement strand
TAAGCCATCAATATCTCCATCTAAGCCGATAAAGATTCCAAAGTCAGTAATAGAGCGAATTTTACCGCTAACTTTTTGTCCTTTAGAATGACTTTTCGAGAAGTTCTGCCATGGATTACCAACGCATTGCTTCATACCTAATGAAATACGACGACGATCTTCATCAATTTCAAGAACCATAACTTCAGAAACATCTCCAAGAGATACAACTTTAGATGGATGTACGTTTTTATTAGTCCAATCCATTTCTGACATATGAACTAAACCTTCAACGCCTTCTTCAATTTCAACAAAACAGCCATAATCAGTAATGTTAGTTACCTTTCCTTCCAATCTCTTACCTATTGGATATCTTTGTACTAAGTCAACCCATGGATCATTACCTAATTGTTTCATACCTAATGAAACACGATTACGCTCACTATCAAAACTTAATACTTTAACTTTGATTTCTTGGCCAACTGTTAATAATTCACTTGGATGTTTAACACGTTTCCAAGAAATATCAGTAATATGTAATAGACCATCAATACCGCCAAGATCAATAAATGCACCGTAATCAGTTAGATTTTTGACGATACCATTTAGCTCTTGACCATCATGTAATGAATCTAGTAGAGCCTGTCTGTCAGCACTACTCTCTTCTTCAACCACAGCGCGACGTGAAACCACGATATTATTACGCTTAAGATCCATTTTGATAACTTTAAATTCAAGCTCTTTACCTTCAAGATATGATGGATCACGTACTGGACGTACATCCACTAAAGAACCAGGTAGAAACGCGCGAATAGTTCCAATTTCAACAGTAAAACCACCTTTAACCTTACCTGAAATTAAACCTATAACAGTCTCATTATTTTCATGTGACTTAGATAATTTACGCCAAGATTCTTGACGCTTCGCTTTTTCTCTTGAAAGAAGTGTCTCACCGTGGCCGTCTTCAACTGAATCCAATGCCACTTCAACTGTATCGCCAATATTAATTTCTAAATCGCCATTTTTATCATGGAATTCTTCTATAGCAACAATACCTTCAGATTTTAATCCGGCATTTAATGTTACATAGTCATCATCAATTCCAATAACTTTGGCAGATATAATAGCGCCAGGATAAAACTGGGCACCGACGATAGATTTCTCGAATAATTCTTTAAAACTTTCAGACATGTTAGTAAACTCTATTAGTAAAAAATTGAAAAAATAAGCCCCATGCTTATTCTCCCCCCCAAAAATATAACTTAACTACAATTTAAAGTGTTAAGTTTTACGTAGCCTGGTTAAAAAGACTAACGTAGCCTGGTTGCTTGCAACCAGGATTTGTATCAGGTACATCTTGGTTGCAAGCAACTAGACTACCAATTATAGATAAAACTTAATTACAATTTAGCCGGTCATTGGTTAATTGTAATACATTGGCAAATACTTGCGCAATAGTTAGGCCTGTTGTATCTAACTTAATAGCATCAACCGCAGGCAATAATGGTGAATGAGATCTCGCTGTATCTCGTGCGTCTCTCTTAAGCAATTCTTCCATAACCTGCGCGAGACTAGCATTATTTCCACTTTCTTTCAACTGTAAATATCGTCTATTAGCTCTTTCTTCATCACTGGCATAAAGAAAAATTTTTAATTTTGCTTTAGGAAATACAACAGTGCCCATATCACGGCCATCTGTAACTAAGCCAGGAGGAGTTGCAAATGCTCGTTGTCGCTCAAGTAAGGCATGCCTTACCTCAGGAATAGCAGCAATTTTAGATGCATTTTGTCCTGTAGATTCTTTTCTAATTTCATTAGAAATAATTTTTTCATCTAAAATAACTATACTAGATTGAGTTTTATCTACATCAAAACGTAAATCAAGTTGATTTGCTAATTCCACAAGACTATCTACATCATTTAAATCTATATTAGATTTAATAGCAGCGTATGCTAATACGCGATATATTGCGCCGCTATCTAAAAAATTCCAGTTTAATTTCTTTGCCAACATATGACACAGAGTGCCTTTGCCTGTACCGCTTGGTCCATCAATAGTAATAACTGATATATTATGTTCATTACTCATCTTTTGTTTCCAATAATGATAAATTAAGCCGATTAGCCAAGGCCACAAAGTTTGGAAAAGATGTAGCTACATTGGAACAATTTTTAATAGTTATCGGCTCTTTAGCTACAGTACCTGCGATTGCAAACGCCATAGCAATTCTATGATCATTGCGACTTTCAACAATACCACCTGAAATTTCGCCGCCATAGATAATAATCCCATCTTCAAGAACTTCTGTTTCAATGCCTAATTGTTCTAAACCATCAGCCATAGCTACTATACGATCAGATTCCTTACAGCGTAATTCTTCAGCGCCGTGTATTGTTGTTTTACCTTTTGCAGAACTTGCAGCTATAAATATTATTGGAAATTCATCTATAGCAATAGGCACCATTGCAGAAGGTATATCAATTCCTTCTAATGGCGCATGTCTTACATAAATATCAGCTACCATTTCCTCGCCACAAAGTCTTTTATTAGCAATTTCTATATCAGCACCCATCAATTGTAATATTTGAATTATTCCTGTGCGCGTAGGGTTTATTCCAACATTTCTAATTACTAATTCAGAGTTAGGTATAATAGTAGCGGCAACAATAAAAAAAGCAGCAGATGATATATCACCAGGAACTATAACATCAGTTCCCTGCCCTTCAGATTGAGAATTAATAGTAATAGAGTTATCTGATTTATAAATTGGGTATGAAAAAGCAGTTAACATCCGTTCAGTATGATCTCGAGTTAAACCAGTTTCAATAACTTCCGTTTCACCATTTGCATACAAGCCTGCAAGTAATAAGCATGATTTTACTTGAGCTGAGGCTACTGGCATTTCATAGGAAATACCGTTTAATTGTTGACCACCTTTAATAAATATTGGTGGTAAACCTGCTGTAGTTCTTAAATCAGCACCCATCTGTTTTAATGGGCGACTCACTCTCTCCATAGGCCTTTTTAATAAGCTTGAATCACCGGTTAATTCAGTATCAAATTCTTGGGCTGCTAAAATTCCAGTAAGCAGCCTCATAGTAGTACCTGAATTTCCACAATTAATAATGCTCTTTGGCTTTTTTAATCCATATTTCCCAACACCATGAATAACAACACGCTGAGAAAATGGACCTTCAATTTTAACACCCATTGCTTGAAAAGCATGTAAAGTAGATAAGCAATCTTCACCATCTAAAAATCCACTAACTGTTGTAGTACCTTTTGAAATAGCACCTAACATAATCGCGCGATGTGAAATTGATTTATCTCCAGGAACAGTAATATCACCTTGCAAAGATGAAACTTTAGAACTTAGAAAATTATAAGATGTCATTTAGCTTGATCCTTTGCAAAATCTCTGGATCCCGCGGTCAAGCCGCGGGAAATCTAGTGCAGATGCAAAAGGCAGAGTTGCTGGAACCACGCCAAAATTATATGGTTTCGTCATTATTAGAGTCTGTAATTTCGTGGGTTTCTTCAGCATCTAGGTTTTCGTTGTTTTCTTGGCTTTCCTTAATTTCCTCAATCCTTTGCATTCCAACAACACGTTCTTCTGCACTAACATTAATCAAGCGAACGCCTTGGGTGTTTCTACCTATAATAGAAAGTTCACTTACTTTAAATCGTACTAAAGTACCTTGGTCAGTAATTAACATTGCTTCATCACCGTCAGTTACTTGAAGAGCTCTTACCACCTTACCATTACGTTCACTAACTTGAATTGAAATAACCCCTTTACCACCACGACCAGTGATACGATATTCATCAACATCGGTACGTTTACCATAACCAAATTCAGTAGCAGTTAAAATAGTTCCGCCTTCGTGAGCCACTACTAATGATTTTACTGATTGATCTTTCTCTAAACTAATGCCACGTACACCTCGCGCTGTTCGTCCAGTTGGTCTAACTAATGTTTCATCAAAGCGGATAACTTTACCAGCGTCAGAGAATAACATTATGTCCTTAGTACCATCAGTAATATCAACACCGACTAAACGATCATCTTCAACTAAATCAACCGCAATAATTCCATTGGCTCGTGGTCGGCTAAATGCGTTAAGAGGTACTTTTTTTACAGTTCCAAATTTTGTTGCCATAAATACAAAATTGTCATCTTTATATTCACGCACTGGCAACATCGCATTAATTGCTTCATTTTCAGCCAATGGTAAAATATTAATAATTGGCTTGCCACGTGAAAGTCTAGATGCCAATGGTAATTGATACGCTTTTAACCAATATAATTTGCCATGATTAGAGAAACAAAGAAGCGTATCATGAGTATTAGCAATAACTAGGCGCTCAATAAAATCCTCATCTTTAACATTAGTTGCAGATTTACCTTTTCCACCCCTATGTTGAGCTTGATAATCAGAAAGAGGCTGATATTTTACATAGCCTTGATGAGATAAAGTCACCACAACATCTTCTTCAGTAATAAGATCTTCTATCGTTAAATCTTCTCGAGATGCAAGAATTTCAGTTCTTCTTTCATCACCAAATTGTGCTTTAATTTCTAATAATTCATCATTTATTACTTGCATTAATCTCTCAGGTGATGAAAGGATAAAGAGCAATGCTTTAATTTCTTCTAATAATTCTTCAAACTCTTTTAAAATTTTATCTTGTTCTAATGCAGTTAAGCGATGTAAACGTAATTCTAAAATAGCTTGAGCTTGCAGTGCTGATAGTTTATAGCCCTTATCACTAAGACCGAACTCTTTTGCTAAATCATCAGGACGTGATGCATCAGATCCTGCTTTTTGCAACATGGCATTAACCAAACCAGGCTGCCAATGAACAGCCAACAAAGATTCTTTTGCCTCAAGTGGTGTTGGTGATTTTTTAATTAAATCGATCATTTCATCAATATTTGCAAGCGCTATACCTAATCCTTCAAGTAAATGAGCTCGAGCTCTCGCTTTTTTAAGTTCAAAAATAGAACGTCTTGTTACTACTTCACGACGATGCTTAATGAAATATTCAAGAATTTGTTTAAGGTTAAGTGTTCTTGGTTGCCCATCAACTAAAGCCACCATATTAATCCCAAATACAACTTGCATTTGCGTATGGGTATAAAGATTATTAATCATAACTTCAGCAACTTCGCCGCGTCTTAACTCAATAACTACGCGCATACCTTGCTTATCTGACTCATCACGAAGACCAGTTATTCCTTCAATTTTTTTCTCACGCACTAATTCTGCTATGCGCTCAATAAGGCGAGCTTTATTAACTTGATAAGGTAGCTCGGTAATAATGATAGCTTGTTTACCATTTGACTCATCAATTTCAATTTCAGTACGTGCACGAATTAAAATTCGACCACGACCAGTTCGATAAGCCTCAATAATACCACCGCGTCCATTAATAATAGCTGCGGTTGGAAAATCAGGGCCTGGAACGATATTCATTAATTCATCAATGGTAAGTTCAGGATTAGCTACTAAAGCTACAGCTGCATTAATAATCTCAGTTAAATTATGCGGAGGAATATTAGTAGCCATTCCCACAGCAATACCTGAGGAGCCATTGATTAATAAATTAGGCGTTCTTGCAGGAAATACTACTGGAGCAAATTCTGTTTCATCATAGTTAGGACTAAAATCTACGGTTTCTTTATCTAAGTCGGCAATTAAAGCATGAGCTACTTTAGACATTCTAACTTCAGTATAACGCATAGCAGCTGGTGCATCACCATCTACAGATCCAAAGTTACCTTGACCATCAACTAACATATAACGCATAGAAAAATTTTGCGCCATACGTACAATAGTGTCATAAACTGCAGTATCACCATGAGGGTGATATTTACCGATTACATCCCCGACAACACGAGCTGATTTTTTATAAGGTTTATTCCAATCATTTCCTAATTCACTCATCGCATATAAAACACGGCGATGTACAGGTTTTAAACCATCGCGGACATCAGGTAAAGCGCGTCCTACGATAACACTCATGGCGTAATCAAGATAAGATTGTTTTATCTCGTCTTCAATATTAACCGGTGTTACTTCTTTTGCTGAATAAGCCATGTTTAGGTCGTGTCCTTATGCAAAATATTTATTATTATAAATTCTACTAGAATAACACAAGGAGAGTCTTAAATGAATTGTCTAATTAACTAATTACTAATAGTTAATTTTACACATTAATTGACTGTTGCCATTCATTTTTATATAGTTCCGCAATAACTTTGCTTTTCCCATTTATTTAGGAGCCCCAATGACAAAAAAAACTGCGAAATTGAGTATTGCAGGACATGATTCTATTGATTTACCAATTTACTCACCTACACTAGGTAATGATGTAATTGATATCACTAGACTTGGGGAATTAGATGTATTTACGATTGATCAAGGATTTATGTCTACAGCATCTTGTGAATCAAAAATAACTTATATAGATGGCGATAAAGGTGTATTGCTATACCGTGGTTACCCTATTGAACAATTAGCAGTTAAGAAAGACTTCCTTGACGTTTGTTATCTATTATTAAATGGGGAACTACCTAATAATAATGAAAAAACAGAATTTGTAAGCTTAATTAATAATCATACAATGGTACATGAGCAATTGTATCAATTTTTAAATGGATTTCGTCGTGATGCACACCCAATGGCAATTATGGTAGGTGTTGTTGGTGCTCTTTCAGCATTTTACCATGAGTCAATGGATTTAAATAACCAAAAAGATAGATATATCTCAGCAATTCGTCTAATTGCTAAAATGCCAACTTTAGCGGCAATGAGTTATAAATATTCTATTGGCCTGCCATATATGTACCCACAAAATAAAATGTCATATGCTGAAAACTTTTTACATATGATGTTTGGAGTGCCTACTGAAGAAAGTAAGCAGGATCCTATTATTGTTAAAGCCTTAGATACTATATTTACGCTTCATGCAGATCATGAGCAAAATGCGTCAACTTCAACAGTAAGGCTAGCAGGCTCAACAGGCGCTAATCCTTTCGCTTGTATCTCTGCAGGCATAAGTGCTTTATGGGGACCAGCTCATGGTGGTGCTAATGAAGCTTGCTTAAATATGTTAAAAGAAATTGGTGATATTAGTAAAATTAACCACTATATTAAACGTGCTAAAGACAAAGATGACCCATTCCGTTTAATGGGCTTTGGGCATCGCGTTTATAAGAGTTATGATCCACGTGCAAAAGTTATGCGTGAAACTTGTCATGCTGTATTAAAAGCTACTGGTGCACAAAATGAGCCATTGTTTAAATTAGCAATGGAATTAGAGCGTATTGCTTTAGAAGATGAATATTTTATCGAGAAAAAACTTTATCCTAATGTTGATTTTTACTCAGGTATAACTTTATCAGCTATAGGAATCCCAGCTAATATGTTTACTGTAATTTTTGCATTAGCAAGAACTGTTGGTTGGATGTCACACTGGATGGAAATGACTGCTTCTAAGTCTAAAATTGGACGTCCAAGACAGCTTTACACCGGCGAAAAAGAGCGGGATGTAAAGTGATAGTAGGCGAAAGATAGATATTCTAATCAATCTAATTCTATGTGATTTTTTTAAAATATTGTAGCCTGGTTGCTCGCAACCAGGATCTATAAATTCTGAAAAAAAACTGGTTGCAAGCAACCAGGCTACATATCTAAACACCAGCCTTGGCCATATCCAAAGCTTGTAACCAACCGTTATAATATTCATCCATTTTAGTCATATTTGCCAATGGCTTAAACTGCTCATCACATACCCAATGCTTACTAACATATTCAAGATCCATAACCCCATTACCAATTGCTGCAAGCATGGCAGCTCCTTGCGCTGTAGTTTCAATACAATTTGGACGCGCGACTTCTATTCCACAAAGAGAAGCTAAAAATTGTAACATCCAATTATTAGCAGCCATACCGCCATCAACACGTAATATTGAAATTGGAATATTAGAATCAATACCCATTGCAACTAATATATCTCGGGTTTGATAACATACTGATTCAAGAGCTGCACGTGCGAAATGGGCGCGATTTGACGTTCTTGATAGACCAATAATCAATGCTCCCTTAATAGATAACCAGTGTGGTGCGCCAAGACCTGTAAATGATGGAACAAAATACACACCTTCATTCGATGTCAAACTTTCAGCTAAATCTTTAGTTTCACTTGAAGTAGTTATAATTTTTAATTCGTCACGTAACCATTTTACTGTAGTTCCTGCTTGATAAAGACTACCCTCTAAACCATATATGGTCTTTCCACCTATTTTATAAGCAATGGTAGTTAATAATTTATGTTTTGACTCTACAGGATTTATATCTGTGTTTAACATTAAAAAACCACCTGTGCCAAAAGTAGCCTTTACCATTCCATTTTCAACGCAACCTTGACCAATCATTGCCGCTTGTTGATCACCCGCAACTCCATTAATTGGAATTTCACTACCAAAAAAATCTTTATTAATATTCCCAAAATTAGCATCTGACGCACATACTTCTGGCAGTATTTTTTTAGGAATAGCAAATATATCTAATAATTCATCATCCCATTGTTGAGTATGAATATTAAATAATTGAGTTCTCGATGCATTCGTAATATCAGTAAGATGTGACGCCGCAGCGGTAAGTCTATAAATAAGAAAACTATCTATTGTGCCAAAACCCAGACGATTTTGTGCTAAAAGCACATCTACATTAGGTATATTTTTCAATAGCCAATGTAATTTAGATGCTGAAAAATAAGGATCTAATAATAGACCGGTCTTTGCCTGAATAACTGGTGCATATTTAGCCAAAGACAAGCAGTATTCACTTGTTCTTCTGTCTTGCCAAACAATTGCAGGGGCAAGGCATTTATTAGTTTGTTTATCCCAAATTAAAGTTGTTTCCCGTTGATTTGTTATTCCGCAAGTAATTATTTTATTTACTGGTATTGAGGCAATTACCTCACGAATTGATAATAACGTGGTCTGCCAAATTTCTTCAGGATCATGCTCTACCCAACCAGGATGTGGGTAAAATTGGGTTAACTGATGTTGACTCATCTTTACCAATTCACCAGTTTTAGTGAATAACATAGCACGCGTACTACTGGTTCCTTGATCAATTGCAAGAAGATAATGCATAGTTATATATTTCCTGAATATTTTTTTATGAAATTAATATTGATGATTCGATATATCTACTATAGTCAAATTAATATAAAAATCATAATATAAGATTTATAAATTTATTTTTTATCAATTATTAAGTTATCCACTCCCATACGGTCGCGGCTCGGTTGGTTGTTTATGAAATAAAAATATCCGGGCAGCTATCGTAAGGGAGTGGATAACTTAAAACCCCAGATATTTAACAACCGGAGTAGCCATATGAGCCAAGTTTTTGATGTGGCAATTATTGGTGGTGGGATTAATGGCTGTGGAATAGCCGCAGACGCCTCATTACGAGGGCTTTCGGTAATTTTATTTGAAGAACATGACATTGCCTCTCAAACCTCCTCTAAATCAACTAAACTGATTCACGGCGGTCTTCGTTATCTAGAATATTTTGATTTTTCTTTAGTAAAAAAGGCATTAGGTGAAAGACAAATATTACTTAACTTAGCTCCTCATCTAATAAAACCAATTCCAATCGTTATTCCATATTTACAAAACATACGACCTGTATGGTTAATTCGTCTTGGATTATTTATTTATGATCATTTATGTTCGCTAAATAAGTTACCACTAACTAAATATATTAAAAGAAATAAAGATCAAGAATATTTCACTAAACTTAAATCAAATATAAATAAAGGACTAATTTTTCATGATGGCGCGACTGATGATGCGCGCTTAACTTTAGCTAATGCAAAGCTCGCAAAAGAAAATGGGGCTATAATTAAACCTCAAACTAAATTAATTAATGCAAAAGTTCAGAAAGGTAAATGGCTACTAACCTTAGAGGATAAAGCTCACCAAATATTTCAAATTAAAACAAAAATAGTAATAAATTGCGCAGGCCCATGGGTTAATGACGTATCTAATATACTTAAAATCCCAAATCAAGAAAAAATATCTTTAGTAAAAGGTAGTCATATAATTCTACCTAAATTATTTGAAGGCGTGCATGGATACATGTTACAAAATAAAGACAAAAGAATCATCTTTGTCCTACCCTATTATGGCCATACCTTAGTTGGAACTACTGAAACTCCATTTTCTAATAATTTTAATATTGAAGATCATGAAATTAATTATTTATTAAATATAATTAATCAGTATTTTAATAAAAAAATTGAAAAAAAAGATATAGTTGATTCTTGGAGTGGAGTCAGAACCTTAATCGCAAATGATCGAAAATCTGTCACCGCACTAAGCCGTGACTATGCCATACATTTATCCAATCTATTAGCACCGAGCATAACCGTTTATGGTGGTAAATTAACCACATATCGTCAGTTAGCTGAAGAAGCTGTGAATCTTCTTAAGAAAATCATACCAGATTTAAAAACCTCAACTACTGCAATTTCGCCTTTACCAGGAGCCAAATATAAGGAAATGGATTTTGACAGTTATCAAACCTATGCAAAAACAAAATATATTTGGCTAGATCCTGATACTTTAAACAGATATCTTAAAACATATGGTACATATACTGAAAAAATTTTAGCTAACTGCAACAAACAAGAAGATTTAGGTATTTGTTTTACAAAAACTCTATATCAAAAAGAAATTGATTATCTTATAAAAGAAGAATGGGCTACATGTAGCGAAGATATACTATGGCGCCGCACCAAAATTGGCTTAAATATTGATGATAATGGTAAAAAATCTTTAGAAGATTATTTATATAATAAAGTGTAGCCCGGTTGCTTGCAACCGGGAAAATTATACTAAATCCTGGTTGCGAGCAACCAGGCTACACATTTTTTTAATTATTTATTTTCTTCTTTTAATTGAGCTTTTATCTCACTAACATCAGCCACCAATGCTTGTTCAACTAATTCTTTGAGAGTCGACTCAGGCATTGAACCTGCTTCTGAATAAATCGCTATTCCTTGCTTAAACACCATTAAGTGTGGAATAGATCGTATTTGAAAGACATCTGCAAGCTCTGATTCTTCCTCAATATTTAGATTAGCAAAGATGATATTTTTATATGAGCCTGCAACTCGCTCATATACATGGGCGAATTGCTTACAAGGAGCGCACCAAGACGCCCAAAAGTCTATAAATACAATATCATTGTTTTCAATTAGTGCTTCAAATTTATCGCCAGTTAAAGAGGTTAAATTACTACCATCCTTAGTCATTAACTAACTCCTATCGCTGCTAATATTCTTTGATAAATCGTATCCTCAGATCCTTCGCCTGATATTTGCCGAAAAATCGGGGCCTTTTTCTCATCTTCTTCAGCCCATTTTTGATAATAATTTACTAATGGCTCTGTTTGTTCATGATAAACGTCAAGTCGTTTACGAATAATTTCTTCACGATCATCTTCACGAAGAATAAGTGGCTCTCCAGTTATATCATCAACTCCATCAGTTACTGGTGGTCGATAATGAATATGATAAACTCGGCCTGAGGCTGGGTGAGTTCGTCTTCCACTAATCCTTTTTACAATTTCATCATCATCAACAGCAATTTCAATAACATAATCAAGATCTATATTTGCCGTCTTCAATGCCTCTGCTTGAGGAATTGTGCGAGGAAACCCATCAAGTAAAAAACCATGTTCACAATCTGATTGTTTAAGCCGCTCTTTAACTAACTCAATAATAATATCATCTGAAACTAATTGCCCAGACTCCATAATTTTCTTAGCCGATAAGCCTAATTTAGAACCCGCAAGAATAGCCGCACGCAACATATCACCAGTAGATATTTGCGGGATATTAAACCGTTTAATTAAATTACCAGCCTGTGTACCTTTACCAGCGCCTGGCCCACCCAATAACATCATTCGCATTAACTGCATTTAAAACTCCAACTATAAGCCACATATCCTAACGCTTATAGTGTTAATTGTCACTTATCGTTTAAGGAAAATCTATATTTTACACAAATATAAAACTAATTATTCATAATTATATCTCATTATAATCACCACAATTTACCAAAATCCATGATTAGCTGCAAATGCCAGTGATTTCTTACAAGAACCAAGCTGAGCTTTATAAATTTCTGAACGAGCGCTTACCTTATGAGCGACGGGCATTAACCAAGCCTTCTTCAAATAAGTTTTTGCTTGGAAGCCGCCTATACCTTCATGATATGCAAGATACAAATTGTAAGCATCACTACGATTAATTCTAGCCTTTTTATACGCTTGATTAGCATACCAGCCTATAAAATCAACTCCATCAGCAAAATCATTACGTGAGGCAAAATAGCTGCCATCTGTATGTTTATAATTTGCCCATGTGCCATTTAAAGCTTGAGAATAACCATATGCAGTTGATGGTCTAGTCCATGGAATAATCCATAATAATTTGGTGCGTGGTGGCCTTGCATGCGCATCAAATTTTGATTCTTGGTGAATAATAGCCATTTGTACATGCACAGGCACTAACCAACGACGCTCAACATCCAATGAGGCCTTATACCAACTTGGATATTCACGAAAAATATTACAAACATTATTAATGTCACGTGGCGGTGGACTAGCGCAGCCGGCTAATAAAATTAATAAAAAAAATGCTAAATAAGTTTTATTATGCATGTTATTAAAATCTCGTATATGTAATTAAAAAACCTTGATTACGCTTCGCTGCATCAAGGCTACCGCAAAATTTATAGCCTTGATGCAGCGAAGCGTAATCAAGGTTTTTATCTAAAGTTGACCCCATATTAAATTAATAAAAAATATTTTTAACTATGCCAAATAATTTTCAAATATTAATATAAAGAATGATATATTATTTTAATATAAATTACGGAACTTTTTTATGACTATTTTAGTATTCGATATAGAAACAATTCCTGATGTTGATGCCGGAAGAAAACTATATGATCTTAAAGGATTATCTGATGAAGATACAGCATCTGCTTTATTTGCACTTCGTCGCGCTAAAGTAGGTAATGATTTCCTGCCACATTATCTACAAAAAGTCGTCGCTATATCTTTAGTATTAGCTAATTCTTCAAATTTAAAAGTATGGTCATTAGGAGATGAAAACTCTGATGAAAAGGAGATTATCACTAGATTTTTTGCAGGCATTGATAAACATACCCCAACCCTTGTCAGTTGGAATGGATCAGGGTTTGATTTACCAGTATTGCATTATCGTGCCCTACTTCATGGTATAACCGCACAAAATTATTGGGAAACTGGTGAAAATCAACAACCTTTTCGCTTTAATAACTATTTAAATCGCTTTCACTACCGTCATCTTGACTTAATGGATGTTCTTGCGGGCTATCAAAATAAAGCTTTTGCACCATTAGATGATATTTCTACAATGTTAGGCTTTCCCGGAAAAATGGGCATGAGTGGTGATAAGGTTTGGGAACAATATTTAGCTAAAAATCTTAAAGGGATCCGTGATTATTGTGAAACTGACGTATTAAATACCTACTGTGTTTTTTTACGCTTTGAATTAATGCGGGGGACTATTAATATGAATGAATATGAAAAAGAAATTGATAGATTACGAAACTACCTTAATTCAGAAAAGTCTAAACCTCACCTACATGAGTTTTTAGAGGAAATGACTTAAATTATTTTTCGCCTTAAAAGTGACGGCCTGGATAATTTTGTTCTAATTTCATAAACAACAATAAATTACCTTAGTTTCTGCAAGATAAAAGCATCTTCAATGCCATTTTCATCCTGGTAGTAACCTTCTTTAATCCCAATTTGATTAAATCCCATTTTTTCATACAATCTTAAAGCAGGAGCATTACTAGGCCTTACTTCTAAATAAAATAAAGAAATATCAGGCTGTAATGGGTTGTCAATTACATTTTGTAATAAGATTTTCCCATAACCATTCCCTTGCAAAGCAGGAGCTACGCATAAATTAAGTACATGACAAACAGATTCACTATATCTACTAATTATATAACTTGCTAACTCCGGTTCTTCTAGAGAACCAATCTCAAGAAGTCGACAATCATAACCAACAAGCACACAGTCAGATAAAATATTAGAACTCCAAGGTGCTCTATGAGCCGCGAGTTCAATAGCATAAACTTTATCAACATCTAAAGCTTGCATTGGACGAACCCATGATTTCATAAGTATATCCTAAGATATTGCTATATATGTATATTCTAGGTCTCTACTTCATGTTTTATCAAGTTTTTACAATAATTTTGTTGTATGGTTGGGCCAAGGCCCAACCTAGATATAATTTATTTAAACATCATACTTTCTTTTTCTTAGGCATATATAAATCAGTAATTGTACCTTCGAAAATTTCAGCAGCAAGTGGTATAGACTCTGAAACAGTGGGATGTGGATGAATAGTTAATGCAATATCTTCTACATCACAGCCCATTTCAATTGCAAGTGAGGCTTCAGAAATAAGATCTCCTGCATTAATACCAACAATTCCTGCGCCTAAAATGCGGTGCGACTCTGGGCAGAATAATAATTTAGTCATACCTTCTTCACGCCCCATAGATAAAGCTCTTCCACTCGCCATCCAAGGAAATACTGATTTTTCATAGCTAACGCCTTGTGCCTTCGCTTCTTTTTCTGTCAACCCAACCCATGCAAGCTCAGGGTCAGTATAAGCTACAGATGCAATACATTTTGGATCAAAATAATGCTTCAATCCTGAGATTACTTCAGCGGCCACTCTTCCCTCAGGAATAGCTTTATGCGCTAGCATTGGTTGTCCAACAACATCGCCAATCGCAAAAATATGTGGAACGTTTGTGCGCATTTGTTTGTCAACTGCGATGAATCCACGCTCATCAACTTTTACACCGGCAAGATCCGCATTTATATTAGCACCATTTGGTTTTCTACCAACAGATACTAAAACTTGTTGGAAGCATAAAGGCTTATCTGTAGCATGCTCCCCTTCCATAGTAACGTAGATACCATCTTTTTTAGCATCCATTGCTGTTACTTTTGTTTTAAGTAAGAATTTAACGCCTTTTTTAGTCATATATTTTTGTAATACATTAACAAGATCAGCATCTGCACTAGGAATTAATTGATCTAAAAATTCAACTACTGTTACATTTACACCTAAGGCATTATAAACGGTCGCCATTTCAAGGCCGATAATACCACCGCCTAAAATTAACAAATCACCTTTGATATCAGCTAATTCTAAAGCACCTGTAGAGCTAAAAATACGTTTATCTTCTGGTATAAATGGTAAACTTACCGATTCAGATCCAACTGCAATAATGGCATTATCAAAATCAATAGTTGTCTTACCATCTTTAGCAGCAACTGTAACTTGATTTTTATTTAAAAATTTAGCCTCACCTACCACAACTTCAACTTTACGTTGTTTTGCAAGTGCCGATAACCCGCCAGTAAGTTTAGAAATTACTGAATTCTTCCATGCAACTAATTTACTACTATCTAAAGTAGGTTTACCAAATGTGATACCATGCTTCGCAACTTCTGATGCTTCATCAAGGACTTTTGCCATATGCAGTAAAGCTTTTGATGGGATGCAACCTACGTTTAAACAAACTCCACCTAAAGTCGGAAAACGCTCAATTAAAACTACTTTTTTACCTAAATCAGCAGCTCTAAATGCTGCGGTATATCCACCAGGCCCACTACCTATTACTACTAGATCAGCCTTAATTTCTTTAGTCATCTAAAATCCTCTCTAAAAACTATAATAAAATACGTCGTAAATCACTTAGACAATCACAAATATAACGTGTAAAACGAGCAGCCTCTGCTCCATCAATAACACGGTGATCATATGAAAGCGATAGCGGCAACATTAGACGTGGCTTAAATTCACCATTTATATAGACAGGCTTAATACTAGAGCGTGACAATCCAAGAATTGCAACTTCAGGACTATTTACAATAGGAGTAAAAGCCGTTCCACCAATACCACCTAAACTTGAAATAGTAAAAGAACCACCATTCATATCCTGTGGCATTAAGCCTTTTTCACGGGCCTTAAGACTTAAACGCGCCATTTCTTTAGCAATTTCGCCAACAGATAATAAATTAACATTTTTAATAACTGGCACCACTAAACCATTAGGAGTTTCAACGGCTATTCCAATATTATAATAATGTTTATGAATTAAATTTTCACCAGTTGCATCTAGGGATGAATTAAATTGCGGATAAACTTTTAGTGCATTAGCTACTATTTTACAAACAAAAGCTAAAATAGTTAATTTATAATCAGTAGCTTTAGAATTAGAAATTTCTGATTTTCTGAAATCTTCTAAAAGCGTAATATCAGCTTCATCAAATTGGGTAACATGAGGAATTGTTAACCATGAGTTATGAAGATTAGTAGCGGTTAGACGCTTAATTTTATTCAGTGGTTTAAAATCTATTTCACCAAATTTAGTAAAATCTATAACTGGCGCCGAAGGAAGAGCAAAACTTCCAGAAGAAGATTTTTCACTCATTTTAGTTTTAACAAATTTTAATACATCATCTTTGCTAATTCTATCTTTTCTTCCGGTTCCACTAACTGCAGCAAGGCTTACACCTAACTCGCGTGCCAACCTTCTAACTGCAGGACCTGCAAAAATATGCTCCGATGATTGATCATCAGCTACGAGATGTCTTTCATTAGTAGATGGCAATTCTTCAGTTTTTAAGACAGCCTTTTCAATAATTGGCTCTTCTTTAACAATTTCTAAAGGTGCAGGTTCTTTTTTTGATTCTTCTTTAGGCGGAGCCTCTTTAACGTCACTTGCGCTAGATTCAAGCGTTAAAATATCATCACCTTCTGATAATTTATCACCAAGCCTAATTAATAAAGATTTCACAACGCCTGCCATAGGCGATGGAATTTCCATAGATGCTTTATCTGATTCTAGTGTTACTAAAGGTGTGTCTTCACTAATTGTGTCACCGACTTTCACCAAAATTTCGATGACATCAACTCCAGTTGCGCCACCAATATCAGGAACCTTAATTTTTTTATCTTCAGCCATATTTGCCTCATTAATTCCTATAATCAAAAATAATTAGTTATTGAGTGATAGGATCAAGTTTATCAGGATCAATCCCATAGCGTTTCATTGCCTCAACTACAGTCTCTTTAGGCACATCGCCTAAATTTGCAAGTGAGCTAAGAGCTGCCAATACAATAAATTTAGCATCAACCTCAAAGAAATGTCTTAAACGCGCCCTTGTATCACTACGACCATATCCATCTGTACCTAAAGTAACATATGGACTTTTAATATAAGGTCTAATCTGATCCGCATAAATTCTCATATAATCAGTCGCCGCAATTACAGGACCATTTCTATCTGCTAATAATTGCTCAACATAACTTTGTTTTGCAGGTTTTTCAGGATGCATAAGATTATAACGCTCAACAGCTAATCCATCACGCCTTAGTTCATTAAAGCTAGTAACAGACCAAATGTCAGCAGTTACACCAAAATCATCAGCTAACATTTTTTGAGCTTTTATAACTTCTAGCAAAATAGTGCCGCTACCTAATAATTGCACATGTTTTTTAGATTTTTTCGGGCATTCTTGTAATAAATACATACCCTTGATAATCCCTTCCTCAACATTTGCCGGCATATCTGGATGCTGATAGTTTTCATTCATCACGGTAATATAATAAAAAACATTTTCTTGTTTAGAAAACATACGCTCTAAACCATTATGAATAATAACCGCTAGTTCATAGGCAAATGTTGGGTCATAAGTAATACAATTAGGGATGGTGCCTGCCATAATATGACTATGACCATCTTGATGTTGTAAACCTTCACCAGCAAGTGTTGTCCTGCCTGCTGTTCCACCTAATAAAAATCCACGAGCCTGCATATCACCTGCAGCCCAAGCTAGATCACCAATCCTTTGAAAACCAAACATAGAATAATAAATATAAAAAGGTATCATTGGTAATTTATTAGAGCTATATGAAGTGGCTGCTGCCATCCAAGAACAAAATGCTCCTGCCTCATTAATTCCTTCTTCTAAGATTTGACCATCTTTTATTTCGCGATAATACATAACTTGACCATGATCAACAGGCGTGTACAATTGACCAACTGGTGAATAAATACCAATTTGGCGAAATAATCCTTCCATACCAAAGGTTCGACACTCATCAGGAACAATAGGTACAATTTTTTTACCTAATTCTTTATCTTTCAAAAGATGTGTCAAAATCCGCACAAAAGCCATAGTAGTTGAAAGTTCGCGCTCACCTAAATTTTTCGTCACAAAAGAAAAATCAGATAACGGAGGAATAGGCAAAGGTTCAAATGCTGAAGTTCTTGCAGGCAAATAACCACCTAAATCTTCACGATGTTTTTGTAAAAACTTAATTTCAGGACTATCATCAGCTGGACGATAAAATGGTACATCAGCGATTTTGTCATCAGAGATTGGAATGCTAAAACGATCCCTAAATGCACGCAAATGCTCAATACTCATTTTCTTTTGCTGATGAGTAATATTCATACCTTCACCGGCAGCCCCCATCCCATAACCTTTAATTGTCTTAGCAAGGATAACCGTAGGTTGGCCTTTATGTGACACAGCTTCAGCATATGCTGCATATACCTTTTGTGGATCATGTCCGCCACGATTTAAGCGCCAAATATCATCATCTGAGAAATTTTCAACCATTTTCTTTAATTCAGGATACTGACCAAAGAACTTCTCGCGAACAAACGCACCATCATTAGCTTTATAAGATTGATAATCACCATCAAC
>Ga0247836_1004010_pt1 | contig 18925 bp, 11 predicted proteins | sample LaCruzMarch2015__4_FD_187116 | JGI IMG/M metagenome (GOLD analysis project Ga0247836, IMG submission 187116) | Freshwater microbial communities from meromictic Lake La Cruz, Castile-La Mancha, Spain - LaCruzMarch2015_14m | ecosystem: Environmental > Aquatic > Freshwater > Lake | place: Spain... | reverse complement strand
ACTCAGCAAGAAGACATCGTTAAAGACGTAGTGGCGGGGCTTGATCTCTTGGTTCTTATGCCGACAGGTGGTGGGAAATCACTTTGCTATCAAATTCCGGCCCTTCTGCGTGATGGTGTTGGAATCGTGGTTTCGCCGCTGATTGCGCTCATGGAAGACCAAGTGACCGCCATGAAATTACAAGGCATTAGAGCCGCCTACTACAACTCATCCCTCAGTGGTAGTGAAGCCCGCAAAGTACTTAAAGAACTTCATAACAATGAGCTTGATCTCCTTTACATCGCCCCAGAACGCTTACTAAGTGAGGCATTTCTTGCACGCCTAGAAGAATGCCCGCTCGCTTTATTTGCAATTGATGAGGCGCATTGTATTTCGCAGTGGGGCCATGATTTTCGCCCTGAATATGCAGCCCTTGGTTTGCTCAAATCGCATTTTCCTCATGTACCTATTATCGCTCTAACTGCCACCGCAGATATTCAAACCCAGCAGGACATTATTCGTCGGCTCAATTATCAGCCCAAACATTACATTACGTCGTTTAATCGCCCTAATATTCATTACCATGTGGTCATTAAAAATAACCCCATTAAACAGTTGGATCAATTTCTTAAATCTCAGCAACAGCAAGCAGGAATTATCTACTGCGGCACGCGAGCAAGCGTTGAGAGGCTCGCGGCAAAACTCCAAGAACTGGGCTATGCTGCCCGAGGTTATCATGCAGGGCTTTCCCATGCTGAGCGTCGTGAGGTACAAACCTTGTTTCGCCATGACAATATCGATATTGTGGTAGCGACCATCGCTTTTGGAATGGGTATTGATAAACCTAACGTGCGCTTTGTCGTCCACCATGATTTACCCAAAACCATCGAAAGTTACTATCAAGAGACAGGTCGAGCAGGACGAGATGGGTTACCTGCTCAAGCGTTATTATTGTACGATCCTGCAGACAGCGGAAGGCTTCGCGCATGGATTGAAGCCACGCCTGAAGACACACAAAAACGTATAGAGCACCATAAACTTAATCACATGGTCGCCTTTGCTGAAGCCACGGATTGCCGCAGAAAACTCCTTTTACGTTATTTTGATGAGGCTTATGAACAAGCCTGCGGTTATTGCGACATTTGTGACCATCCCCCTGAAATTACAGACGCAACGATTGATGCCCAAAAATTACTGTCATGCATATACCGTCTTCGTCAAAATTATGGATTAATGCACGTCATTGATGTTTTAAGAGGCAGTAACTCTGAAAGAATAAAACAGCTAGGCCACCATCTCTTAACAACCTATGGAATTGGCAAAGAAAAACCCGCAAACTATTGGAAGCAATTAGCATGGCAACTCATTCACCGAGAATATTGTTTTCAAGATGTAGAGCGCTACAATATTCTTTGTCTAAAACCTAAAGCCATTCCTGTACTTCGCGGGGAAGAAACGGTAACGCTCGCAGTGCTTCCAATTGAATTACAAAAAGAAGACTCCCCCAAAAGGAAAAAAGACCGCAATACCCTTTCGTTATCGAGCAGTCCTCTTTTTGAAGCGCTACGTGCCTTACGACGACAACTCGCGGATGAAGAAAACAAACCACCCTTCATGATCTTCAGTGACATGACACTGCATGAAATGGTGCGTATAAAACCACAAAATCTAGAACAACTATTGACAGTTTCAGGTGTGGGCCAACACAAGTTGGCCCACTATGGTCATCATTTTTTAAAAGCCCTTCGTCACGCTGAAACAGCGTAGGCATTTAATCTTAGTACCAACCTGTATTGTACGAACTATAACCATAATCATACCCATTGCCACATCTTGAGCACGTTGGGCAACAATTGTTATTAACAACAGGATAACTTATGGTTGGCGTATAGGTAGTGGTCGCTACGTACTTTGTGGTTGGAACATAGGTGGTTTTAGCCACATATGTTGTGGTAGGTACGTAAGCAGTCGTTGTTCCACACCCACCTGAAGCACAGCCGTTATTATAACTACACCCCATAACGGTCAATGCACAAGCTGATAACCCTAATGATATTAGATAACGATTCATGATTTACTTCCTTGTTAGGTTGGTACAATAATTATACACATAGATTTGTATATTATCAAACTTGGGAAGTAAATTTTTTAAAACTCGGGTAGAGTGTTGAAAAAAATTAGGCTCGGTCTATAGCCTGCGGGTCTATAGACCGAAAATATCTATTGTTTAACGCACGTTTCATGGCCTACTTTATTCTTTTCTAAATACACCCAATTGCCTTGTAATTGGTTTTTCGTTGCGGTGTACGTATAATTTTGCATACCCACACTGGACATGTCTAACTTGTTTTGAAATCCGATTGAAAGCACATTGTTATTAAAAAGACCAACACCAATATAAATAAAACTATCGTGAGATTTTTTATCACCTTCGTCATAATCCATGATGGTATGATAAACATTATTGCCTTGTGCCTTAACAACCAACTTGCCAGTGTAAGCTTTATTGTTTAAATAAGGGTCTATTCCGTTGCATTTATAAGTACCCTCAATGGAAGCCTCAGCAAATACCGCAGACGAGCCTAACACCAACAACGCTATTAGTTTTTTATTACTCATGGAAAGTCCCTTTTTAATGAATGATTCGATTTAGTCTAGCCGTTAACTACCTATTGTCAATTGAAGATTTCTTTACATGCAAAGGATAATTTATCACTCAATTTTCTCCTATTGATAGACAGATCTTCATGAAAATTTATCTATTTTAAGCTATGATTGCTTTTTTTGAATTCGGAGTAGCGCCATGAAGGTTGGTAACGATAGTCTTGCAACACAATCCCAATTGAGTGTAGAGGGCAAAACATACCATTATTACAGTATCAAGGAAGCCGAAAAGAAACATTTCAAAGGTATCAGTAGACTCCCTTACTCCTTAAAAGTTCTCTTTGAAAATTTATTACGCTACGAAGATGGCAATACAGTGACTGTACAAGATATTACTGCCATGGCTAATTGGCTTCATACAAAAACCTCACAACATGAAATTGCTTATCGGCCCGCGCGCGTACTGATGCAAGATTTTACAGGGGTGCCGGCGGTGGTTGATCTAGCAGCCATGCGCACGGCTATCGCTAAGATGGGTGGAGACCCTGCAAAAATATCCCCCTTATCGCCTGTTGATCTGGTGATTGATCACTCCATCATGGTTGATAAATTTGCCACAGCGGATTCCATGAAAATCAATACTAAAATTGAAATGGAACGTAACATGGAACGCTATGAGTTCCTGCGCTGGGGCCAAAAAGCGTTTAATAATTTTCAAGTGGTTCCCCCTGGTACCGGAATTTGCCACCAAGTGAATTTAGAGTACCTTGGTAAAACCGTATGGAGCAGTGAGGAAAATGGGATTTGGTATGCGTATCCTGATACCTTGGTCGGTACAGACTCACACACCACCATGATCAATGGTTTAGGCATATTAGGCTGGGGTGTTGGTGGCATTGAAGCGGAAGCCGCCATGCTGGGCCAACCAGTATCAATGCTGATTCCTGAGGTCATTGGCTTTAAATTAACTGGCCATTTAAAAGAAGGCATAACAGCGACTGATCTAGTATTAACCGTCACACAAATGCTCCGTAAAAAAGGCGTGGTGGGTAAATTTGTTGAGTTTTATGGTCCAGGTTTGGCCGAACTTCCGCTTGCGGACAGAGCCACCATTTCCAACATGGCTCCAGAATACGGTGCTACCTGTGGATTTTTCCCTGTCGACAGTGAAACAATACGCTATTTAACCCTCACAGGCCGTGATGAGCATACCATAGCACTCGTTGAAGCTTACAGCAAAGCTCAAGGTCTTTGGTATGATAAAGACGCCGAAGACCCGGTTTTTACAGATACCCTAAGTCTTGATCTAAACACCGTAGAGCCCTCATTAGCAGGCCCCAAACGTCCCCAAGATAAAGTTAACCTAACAACCTTGCCTGAAGCATTTGATACCTTCCTGACTGAAACAGGTAAAGAATTTGAAAAAACCAAAGGCTTTACTGTAAAAAACATGGATTATGAATTGCACCATGGTGACGTCGTCATAGCAGCCATCACCAGCTGCACCAACACATCAAACCCTAGTGTCTTGATGGCTGCAGGCTTGGTTGCTAAAAAAGCGCTTGCAAAGGGCTTGCAAAGAAAGCCGTGGGTAAAATCCTCTCTTGCACCTGGCTCTAAAGTTGTTACTGATTACCTTCATCATGCAGGATTACAAGACTCTCTTGATAAATTAGGCTTTAATTTAGTAGGTTATGGCTGCACGACCTGCATTGGAAACTCAGGCCCCTTACCTGACGCGATTTCTCACAGTATTAGTGAGAATGACCTGGTTGTATGTTCTGTTCTATCCGGAAACCGTAATTTTGAAGGCCGTGTTCATCCTCAAGTGCGTGCAAACTGGTTAGCGTCCCCCCCATTGGTTGTGGCATATGCACTCACAGGCACCACGCAAATCAATTTAAGTAAAGACCCCATTGGCCAAGATGAAATGGGCAATAACGTTTTCTTGAAAGACATTTGGCCTACAAACGCAGAAGTCGCCTTTGAAGTAGCCAAAGTTACAGGCGGCATGTTCCGCAAAGAATACGCTGAGGTCTTCCAAGGCGATGCTGAATGGCAAGCCATTAAAACGGGAAGTGGGACCACCTATGAATGGGACGAACATTCAACGTATATCCAGCACCCTCCCTTTTTCCAAGCTCTCAAAGCCACCCCTGAGTCGATTAAACCCATTAAAAACGCCTATATTCTGGCCTTGCTGGGTGACTCCATCACGACCGATCATATTTCGCCCGCAGGTTCCATTAAAGCAAACTCCCCTGCCGGATTGTATTTAAAATCCAAAGGCGTTAGTGAAGCTGATTTCAACTCCTATGGTTCGAGACGCGGCAATCATGAAATCATGATGCGGGGCACATTTGCAAACATCCGTATTCGAAACGAAATGACGCCTATGGTTGAGGGTGGCGTGACGCGTTACATCCCCACCGATACAACCATGCCTATATATGATGCATCCATGCTTTATCAAGCCAATCATCAAGAGTTAGTGGTCATTGCAGGTAAAGAGTATGGCACAGGATCGTCTCGTGATTGGGCGGCAAAAGGCACTAATCTTTTAGGTGTAAAAGCAGTGATTACAGAAAGTTTTGAGCGCATTCACCGCTCCAACTTGATTGGAATGGGGGTATTGCCCTTGCAATTTCAAGAGGGCACAACGCGAAACACCTTACAACTAACAGGTAGTGAACGCATCAGTATTGATGTGAATGACGCCTTAAAACCCGGTGCTCTCTTGCGTGTAACCATTCAGCATAATGACGGTAGAGAGCAACAAATACAGGCTATTTGTCGTATTGATACCGCAAATGAGCTTGAATACTATCGGCATGGAGGCATTTTGCAGTATGTATTACGTCATTTGAAATAATGATGATAATTCGGTATAACACAGGGTTTTAAATGACTTTCTCACAAAAGTCACAAAAATGTCTGAGAAAGGTCATTACCGCACAACTCACTCGAATGTCATTCCCGCGCAAGTGGGAATCAATTCACGCAGGTGGCACAATGCTTATTTTTGGATGGATTCTCGACTGCACGGTAACGACATTTTAGATGACTTTAATTTGTACATGAGGATGGTAGGTGCGAAATTCTAAACGAGTTTTAAGTGTTTTTTCATTGGTGATGATCAACGTCATTGCTGTAGATAGCTTACGAACATTGCCCATTAGCGCAAAATTAGGTTTACCATTAATTTCCTATTACCTGCTTGCAGCTTTTGCATTTTTTATACCGGTGGCATTGGTTGCCGCTGAGCTAGCTACCGCATACCCAAATACTGGGGGCGTTTACGTGTGGGTGCGCGAAGCCTTTGGTCGTCGAGCTGGGTTCATTACCATATGGCTTCAGTGGATTTACAATATTGTTTGGTACCCCACTATTCTTGCCTTTATTGCAGCGACTATTGCTTATCTTTTTTCACCTGAGCTTGCCAATAACAAATTTTACTTATTGGCCACTATTGTTGGTTTGTTTTGGCTTTTCACGTTTTTAAATTGCTTCGGGATGAAAGTTTCAAGCATTGTGAGTATTATTGGTGCATCCCTAGGGACCCTCGTCCCCATGATAGGCATCATCATTTTAGGTGCTCTTTGGATAGCCCAAGGCCACACTCTTGAAATTAGCCATGAGTCATCGTGGTTACCTGATTTTAGTGCGCTGGGCAACCTCTCACTCTTTTCAGCCGTGCTATTTAGCTTATTGGGCATGGAAATGTCAGCCACGCATGCTGAAGAGGTTAAAAACCCACAACGCGATTATCCGCGTGCGCTGTTCTTATCTACCATTATCATTTTTGCAACGTTGGTGTTTGGGTCGCTTGCCATTGTGATTGTGGTCCCTAACGGTCAGTTGAGTGTGGTTTCTGGTTTAATTGACGCCTACGCATTTTTCTTTGATGCCTACCATCTCCCCTGGATGACCTCTTTAACCGCCATATTGATCATTATAGGTGGCTTAAGCGGGGTTTCAGCCTGGATAATTGGCCCCACCAAAGGCTTGCTTGTCGCGGCTCGCGATGGCTCACTCCCCCACGCCTTTGCAAAAATCAACCGACATGGCGCACCTGTCGCTATATTGATTACCCAGGGCCTTATTTTTACGGCCTTGAGCAGTGTTTTTATTTTATTAGACTCGATAAACGCCGCGTACTGGATTTTAAGTGATTTATGCGCCCAAATGTCTTTAATTGTCTACGTGTTTATGTTTGCAGCGGCCATAAGGCTTCGTTACACAAAGCCTAACCAATACGGCGCATACAAAATTCCTGGCGGAAAATGGGGTATATGGATTGTTGCGGGTACGGGCCTTTTATGTTGCTTTGTTGCTATCTTGATTGGCTTTGTTCCGCCCACACAAATCCTCGTGGGTAATGTGCTGTTCTTCGAAGGCTTTTTGGTGGGTGGTCTCTTGCTATTTGCTCTAGTTCCATGGCTCTTAGCAAAAAAACACGCCGCCCCATAACCCCTGGAAGGCGTGTTTTTTAATAGGGTAAGCCACTGGAAATAGAATGTTCACTGGCTTCTTCTGGTTTATGTTTTTGCCGGCCGCTGAAAAAACTACCCATGCTTAATCCTGCTCCTAGTGCAGCGGAAGTGGCTCCTATGGCTATTGTTGGCGCTAATGGCAGCGCTGCAATACCGCAGGTGCCCAAGATGATGGCTATGAGACCTGCCGTTAGAAGCAGTCCTGCAACAACTTTAAGGGATGTAGAGCACATAACTTTTAGAAAAAACCCTGATGAAATGAGATCCGAATGTAGCTCTTGTTTAGAACCACTCGATGTGTCTGCTGACTCCAAAATTTGATCCAAACCAAGGTATCCAAATTGAGAAGCATGCATGGCAGTTTTATCTTGTTTATTGAGCGAGAATGTTTTCTTTACATAGGATTGGAAGCTTTTGTCATCACTAAATTGGGCGCCATATTTCTTTTCTAATAATTGAATAAATTTGGCCTGTTTTTTTTCTGAAATATTAAGTGTTTTTAAGAGATCTTCTGAATCTTTTGTATTACTTTCGCCGCTAACTACATTGTCCCATGCCTCTATTAAAGCACTACGATTTTTTACGTTGATACACTCCATGAAATGCTGTCGAACAAAGCCACGTAACTCTTCATCAATGCTCTCTTTGGTGAGTATTTTCAAAAGCGGATGTCCAAGGACCGATTGAAACAAGCGTCGTTTAACACCAGAATAACAGCTCGGCCTGTCTGCCTCTAAATCATCATACTCCTCACTGATGGGGTTACCGTCTTCATCTACAATAAGGTTGCCCGCTGCATCAAATTTCATGCGCGTCTTATCCCAATTATGTGCGCGTCCTATTTGAGCGAGTTCAGCAATAAAATGTTCTAAGCGGGTTTCAAGCGTATAACCATCACACGCAGCGGTCTTCTCGTCTGTTGCCGCTAAAAAAAGCATTGCAATAAGAGGTTGGTATTCTTCGAACGTAGACCATCGCTCATCGGGGTTGTTGGGGTTGATTTCTACATAAGATGCTCTGCTATGCATCCAAGGGTTTGGGTGTGATAAATAGCGATAAGCGGTGTGGTCTTTGTGTTGGTAATACGCCCGCAATGCTTGCTCTTTTTCACTAAAGTCTTGATGCTCTAATTTAAGCTCAGAAAGGCCAAGCGCTTGGAAGGCAACCCAATCCATTGGTAAATCAAGTTTGCTGCCATCATTGCGGTCAATTGTTGCAGGATGGGCTATGTAGCGCGCCTGAAGCTCAGCCCTTAGTGAGGTCATTATAGCGGGTATGCCTAAAGACGTTAGTCGCGGTTTATAAAGAGCTGTTGCACCCCCCAATCGTTTTTGCTCGCCCACGCTTAAGGCGTGCATGGATGATTCACGGTCTTGAGCCAATGCTGCTAAATTAATGCCACCACGGGCTTCATCGAGGTAATGCCCATCTTGCTCAGACAACAATCTTACGGCATTAATATTTAACAATAGTGTGGCGGCTGCTCGATTGCCAATAGTGACTGCAAGGCGCAACAGCTCGTTATGGGCAGTCGGGGTTGCCGCTTGATGCGCTAATGCTTTAACAGATGGAATATCTAATAGAAAGCGCATTTCATCAAGCAGTCTTGGGTCGTTGCGGCGAATAATGTTTCTTAGGATATAAAAACAAAGTTTCGCTTCTTCAACATTTTCAATGTTAAACACAGCATGGGGATTTTCAGCTTCAACGTCAGCTTTTATACCATGAAGTGAGGCGAGTTTATCGACAATAAATGGATCGGTGAATCTTGCGTATTCGTGCCGATGCCCTTCGGCATAGGCAAGTACGGTTGGTATGTTAAGAAAATGGTTGATGATGCGTCTATTGCCAGCCCTGGCAACTTTCTCAAAAAACCAGCGTTCATGACGCCAATCTATCTGCGGTAATTGCTCTACTACGGCAGGAATTGTTAGCAATAATTCGGCTGCTTTATAATTGCCAATATCGACTGCTACGTAAAGAAGATCGATGTGACAATATGCAAACTCATTAGGATTACCTGCCGCTTGATGCGCTAAGGCCTTAACAGAAGGAATATCTAATAAAAAGCGTATCTCATCATATAGTTTTTGGTCGTTACGTCGAATAAGGTTTCTTAGGATGTAAAAACAAAGTTTCGCCTCTTCAGCATCTTCTATGTTAAAGACCACATCAGGATGGCGTTCTTTAATCTGGCATTGTGAAGCATGGAGATTCGCTAGTTTGGTTTGAATAAAAGGCTGGGTATATTTGACATAAGTGGTGGAGTCGTGACTCCGGGTAGATTCGGCATGCGCAAGTACTGATGGAAAACCAAGAAGATAGGTGATGACATTTTTATGGCCCCATAAGGCAGCATTACTAATCGCTGAGCGATGATTATTTGAAATCATTTTGTCTAGTTTGTGTGGCGCTACGAGTTTTATTAAGAGCTCCACGACGTCTAGGTGGCCGTTCGATACAGCTGCTGTAAAAGCCCAATAGTCTCCGTTTCCTGCAGCAATCATACTCTGTAAATGGTCTGGCGCGAGAGCTATAAGATATTCCATAAAGGGTAGATGGCCATAACTAGCTGCTGATTGAAAAAGAAAGTAATTATCATATATGGCAATCTCTCTCTGCTCTTGCTCTGTCTTAGTCGCCATTAACCACTCCAGGACGTGCAAATTACCATGTCGGAGAATCATTCGCCATTTTTCGGTACACCGGTCCCAATCATGATTTGAAAAGTATGTTTCAAGAAAGCTAATTCTTCCTAGCGTCAAAGCCGCATAGAGTAATGCATCTTCTATGTTCCTGTTTATCTCTAAGTGTAGGGCAATTTGCATGAGCCGCTCATCACTCATGAGGGGATGACTATATGCAATGGCGAGCCAGCAGCAGATGGGAAGTTTTCGGTGACTCGCATTAATACAGGTTAGCAGCTCTGCATCGGATTTTTGCATGAGTAAAATCACAGCCTTTGAAAAATTAAGACCGTTAGCAAATAATGCATAGTCTTCCCATGCTTTGATAGGTATCAATCGCGCTTCTGGGTGAAGCTGTCTTTGGGCTTCCGAATTAAATTGCATGAGACTCTCCCGCAAAAATATGAGCTGTAATTTTACTTCCTGGCTGCAATGGTACCACCATTACTCTGCTGTCAGTCATTAATATCACGTATCAATTATTTTAAAAACACTTGATCTCTTAACATTAATGTCTAAATAGAGCGTTTTTTTTGACAGGGGTAAGCCACTGAAAAATAGACGCTAACCAAGTGTGCTTACCCTATTGAAAGGACTACAAATCCAAGGCATCCAATTTTATTTTGGAAAATCAATGCTCTGATATAGTCTTGCATCTTCAAGCAACATCTCGACCGCTTTAATGTTTTCATCACCATGTGCAGGTTTAGTCTTTAACAAAGCCCCCCTAAAGAAAGCATGCTCATTTTTTGATACTTCCTTAGCACAAAGCCATTTCTCTGTAGAGGGTCTTTCTCGAGTTTGCTTGCTTTTACTTAAATCATCAAATAACACGACTTGCACCGTCTTAATACCATGCACTTCCAAATACTTAAGGATTTCTAACCGGTGAGAGGGAGTATCTGTTGCGATGATTTTTATATCCTTTCCAAAACTTAACGCCTCTTTACTCCGATACTCTTCATCTGAAAAATTATGGAGTTGAATTTTTTCTTCATTTTCCACACAAAGGATAAGAGGGTATTTTTTCTCTAAAAAATAGCTCTGCATAGGCGTGAACGTAAATTGGCTTTGAGGCGCTTCCACCAGCTTTTCAAAAATAGCTACGCGCTCCTGAAAAGCCTCCAAATGTTGTTTTGCGAGCTTTCCCAATGTTAAAAAGTATGAAGTTGATAGGCGTCTCTGAGAAAATGACACTAATAGGTCGTTAATTCTGTAGCCTGATATATTTTTAGCCAAATTTCCGAACCTGTATTCTGGATCATGTGGCTTATAAAGACCTGCTCCTGGAGCCTCAGTAGACTCCAAACAAAAAAACTGGGTCGTACTTAGCTTAATTTTACACTCGTCTTTCAAACCGCTATTGAAAGTATGTTCTTCAGGAAATTGCAATACCAAAAGCGCTCTATGAAGATTTTCAGGGCTAGGATTTTCAACAATGGCTTTCATATCGATTTTATTTGATATGATTTTATCAACAACACCTCGAAACGTTAAAAAAGTATGCACCATCTTAGGGAGAATGTTTGATATATCTGATGATTCTATTGCCTTAAAATCAGGATGGATATGAGTTCCTAGTAATTGCATAAAATAATAAAATTGTGTCGTGGCATCTAGACTTGTTTTTAATGTTTTGAGCTCCTCTCCGTGAATTACATCATCAAGACAATCATGCGTCTGCCTTGACTGAGTCAAATAAATTAATAGTAAATTAATATTAGAAAAGGCACCATCCAATCCATTTAATGCAGCTTTTTTAAACGCATCCAAACTCAGTTTATCCGAACCTACCTTTAAAGCGGTATAGCTTGATTGTATTCTCTCAAGAGAATATGACCCTTTTGATGACATGATTCCAAAGGATGTTTTACCCATGCTTGTATCTCTCATGGGTTTACCTACTGCGTCATAACCCCCGCACGTTAACTCTCCCGTCATAGGGGCCGTTTGGTAGGTGTCCATCATTTCCAAAGGAGACATCACTGTAAATTTGGTTTTAGGCAACGTGGCTAAAATTGAGGTGTTTGTTCCATGAACAAACAAATCAAACGCTGGCTCCCCCTCATATAATTGTGTTTCAGGCAAGCTAAGACAGGTTATAAGTCCGGCAAATTTTGGGTTTTTTAAGGCGTTAGCAAAAATCGCAGCAAATACATTTCCAGCATGCTCATATTTTACTTTTTTTGTTTTAGAGAAACTACTTTGAAGCGTAACAACATCATTTGCCCGCAAATCTTTCAAGGTACAAGAAAACAACATATCGTTCTGGTCATGTATGAATTGATGAATTTCTTGAATCAAATTCAAAATACCATCGTGGTGCTCTTCTTTAAATCCTGGAATTTTGTTTAATGTATCAAAAATATTTTTAAAATTAAAATGACTCACACAACGCATGATGTCGAGGTTATCACCTAAATTGATTATTTTTCGAATATAATCAAATTCAGAAACTGACCTTACTCCTAATATGAACAACTGATTTTCATACGCTCTACTGTCATCTTTAAACTCAACTGCTGCAGAAAATAGCTTCGCATGCTCTTCCTTTAATCCAAGGTCTTTTAAAACCTCAAGCACAACAAGAGCGCTTTGGGCTTCCCACACATCACGCCCCTCGCCCTTACGAGCAGCATCATGACACCCCATCGTCATTAACATCAGCAGAAGTACTTCTTCGACACTTGCACCACAATGTACCGCTATTTTTTCAAGTGCCGAACTTGTGTAAATGGGTGCTATTTTCTGTAAATGATTGTTCATGAGCAGCGCCCATAAAGTAGCTCGACTTGCATGCTCCGCGCCATGAATGGTTCGTTCGATAGACCCGTCTTTCAAATTTGTTTTTTCGGAACCATCCATGGGTTGAAGGTAGTATTTTTCAAGCATTGCTTGAAACGTGTGAGGAAAGTTATCTTTGTTTAAATTGATCATTCAATTCAGCCTTTATGTACTTAAAGGCTGAATTGTACTTTAATTGATCATGAGGGGTCAATTGAGAAGCGTCATTAGAGCAGTCCAAAGAGGGACCATTAACGATAATGATAAAAAAAATCCAGATGACGTTGTTATCAGTAACGTCATCTGGACATTAGAAAAACACTATCTACTTTAATTTAACCTTTCAAACCATGGCTTCTAAAGCTCGTCTGGTAACGACATCAAACTCGCATTTCCACCAGCGGCAGTAGTATCTACAGTGTATGTTCTTTCAAAACACAAGCGTTGTAGATAATGTGGGCCTCCAGCTTTTGGACCTGTTCCCGACAAACCTTCTCCACCGAAAGGTTGCAATCCCACCACGGCACCTATCATGTTACGGTTTACATAACAATTGCCCACGTGAACCTTTCGACGAATGTACTCAACCGTTTGGGTAATGCGGCTATGAATACCAAGCGTTAAGCCAAAGCCTGTATTGTTTATATCAGAAATCACACGATCCAAATCTTGACGTTTGAAAGAGATAACATGTAACACAGGGCCAAAAATTTCCTTTTCTAAAGCATTGATAGAATCAATAGCGATGGCTGTAGGTGGCATGAAATAACCTGAACCTAGCTCTTGACTCAAATTACATTGGTAAATCAACTCGTATTTTTCAGTCAACTGCTTAACATGCTGTTTTAATCCAGCAAGAGCCTCTTTATCAATAACAGGACCAACATCCGTTGTTAACCAACAAGGATTACCAATGACCAGCTCAGCCATTGCTCCCTTTAAAAGCTCAATCATGCGCGGGTACACGTCCTCTTGAACATACAGGACGCGCAAAGCTGAACAACGTTGCCCAGCACTTCCAAAGGCTGAAGTAATAACATCAGACACCACCTGCTCAAGCAATGCGGAGGAATCAACAATCATTGTATTTTGGCCGCCTGTTTCAGCGATAAGAGGAATAATTTCTCCACCCCGTGTAGCAAGGGTTGTGTTGATAGAAGCTGCGGTTTGTGTTGAGCCTGTGAAAATAACGGCTTTAATTCGTTTGTCTGCCACCAATGCCGCACCAATCGTTTCACCGGGGCCTGGCAACAATTGCACCACACCTGGAGGTATGCCCGCTTTAAGCATGAGATGCACCGCCAACTGTGCAATCAAAGGTGTTTGTTCTGCAGGTTTTGCAATAACGCAATTTCCTGTAACAAGTGCCGCTACAACTTGCCCTGTAAAGATAGCCAATGGGAAATTCCAAGGACTGATGCAAAGCACAACGCCCCGGGCATGCAGGCTCAGTTCATTCAATTCGCCCGTATACCCATGGAGGCGTAAAGGATGGCTCATCATTTTTTTAGCCATGACTGCATAATAACGGCAAAAATCGATGGCTTCCCTGACTTCAGCAACCCCATCCGTCCATGTTTTTCCGGCCTCAAGGCAGGCTAGAACAAGCAGTTCGGGCATGTTTTCTTCTAATAAATCAGCCAACGCATCAAGACACGCAGCACGCTCTGATACGTCTGTCTCACTCCAGCTTGGGAAAGCAAGAGCGGCCTTATCCAATGCTAGATTCACATCATCAAGGGTTGCATCGACCACTGTCCCAATGACACGACCAGGCTCTTGAGGAGAGAAAAGGTCTTGCACTTTCTCATTCGACGACGATTTTTCAGCAAGAACAGGAGCCGCGTTCCATTTGGCAACCTCCATAGATGTCAATTGCTCTTGTAAGTCTTTAAGAAATGCACGATCAGTAAAATCCATGCCCACTGAATTTTTGCGCTCAGGCAAAAAAATTGCAGAAGGCAACGATATATTTTGGTTAAGCTTGGTTAAAAGGTGTTGTGCTTTGCTGACAGGATCCTCAACCAACTCACTGATGGGAGCGCTATCATCAACAATACGATTTACAAACGAGGAATTGGCACCATTTTCAAGCAATCGCCTGACAAGGTAGGGTAATAAATCCTCATGGCTACCCACTGGTGCGTAAATTCGGCAAGGAATGCCTAATTGATTGGCTGGGACAATTTGTTCATAAAGCTCATTGCCCATGCCATGCAAGCATTGGAATTCAAAATCTCGATAATCCCCGACTATGTTTAAAATCATTGCGACAGAATAAGCATTGTGAGTAGCAAATTGTGGGTAAATAGCATCGGTCATGGTCAAAAGCTTCTTCGCACACGCCTGAAAAGATACATCGGTGAACACTTTTCGTGTAAACACTGGGTAGTCAGCCAAGCCTAAAGCTTGTGCTTTTTTAATTTCACTGTCCCAATAAGCCCCTTTTATTAATCGCACCATGATACGACGCTGCTTGCTTCGTGCTAATTGTGCAACCCAATCAAGCAAATAAAAAGCGCGCTTCTGATAGGACTGAATGGCCATACCAAAACCATTCCACCCAGACAAACTATCATCAGTAAACACTCGCTCAATCACATCTAGCGAAAGCTCTAGCCGCTCGGATTCTTCAGCATCTATTGTCAGCCCAATATCATAATGCTTTGCTAATTGTGCTAATGATAATAATTTAGGTGTTAATTCTGCTAAAACACGCGCGTGCTGTGCTTCTTGATAACGAGGATGTAGCGCTGATAATTTAATGGAAATGCCAGGTTTTCCAAAAACATCTAAATGTTGGGGTGACTGCTCACCAATCGCTTTAATGGCCTGGGTGTAGGCTTGAAAATACCGTTCAGCATCAACTGCAGCCAAGGCTGCCTCGCCTAGCATGTCATAGGAATAACGATACCCTATGGCCTCTTTTTTCTTAGCCCGTGACAACGCCTCATTAATGGTACGACCCATTACAAATTGTTTACTCATGATTCGCATTGCTGTATCAACGGCCTTACGAACCACGCCCTCACTGCTGCGATTAACCAACTTCATGAGTGATCTACTTAAGACTGACTCAGCTTTTTCAGGCGTAAGTACTTTTCCTGTCAGCATTAAAGCCCACGTTGTGGCATTTACAAAAAATGAATCACTTTGCCCACGATGAGATTTCCAATCGGCGGCAGAAAGCTTATCTTTGATTAAACGGTCAATGGTAGCATTATCCGGAACACGTAAAAGCGCCTCTGCAAGGCACATGAGGGCGACACCTTCATCACTGGACAGGGCATATTCCGTTAAAAAAGAATCAATACCCGTGGTTTTTTTACGCTCACAGCGTACCTGCTCAACCAAGCGGGTTGCCATGCTTTGAACATCTCTTGTTTGACGCTCATTTAAAACCGCATGTTCGATAAGTGTTGTAACCGTGTTTAATTCACTGGCGTGGTATAAATCATTGATCGCGGCTCGTAAATTTTCCGGGGATTGTAAAGAACGTCTATCAAGCATATTGCCTCCAATCGAACAGTATAATGTCTTGCAAAGGGTCCTTTCACAGTGTTATTTGATGAGTACGTGCGTGAACCCTATTGCGATAGTCGGCGAAGAATAATGCAATTTGCTAATAAATAAAATCAAATTTTCACTTTTACCCTTTTTTTACACTTTTGCACCCAATAAATCGGTGTATTTTATAATCTAATGGTACACATATAGACTAACCATATGGTATGATATTTGCTTTTGAGCAGCCAAAAACACCCTTTAGCACCCCAAATTAGATGCAATTTTAAACTAATTGATTAAATATTTATCTTATTTCACACCGAAAATGCGACACTTTTGCGCAAAAAGTAAACAAAAAGACTATTTTTATCCCAACCACGTCCGGGATGATTTTTTTTAACGTAATGATTTTAAACGTTTTTCTTAAAAAACCGCCCAAGAAACAACCCGCGATTTTACATTTGCCTCATTTGGCAATATAATAACCACTTTTTAGGAGCCTTACTCCTAAGGCCACATAACTAAAAAATGGAGCATTATGAATACGATTGCCACAATAATTTCTTTAGTGATACTTGCAAGCAACATGACATCAAGTGCCACTCTTTTTGCAAAGCCTGCTTTTGACATCAATACTGAAGTTCAGCATTTAGGCAGCAAAGCCCCTCAGCTCAATAAAAATGTCCTTAAGTTAGCGCTTGCTGCTTATCAAAAAGCTGCGGTTAAAGGCACAGTAAAAAAACCTGTTCTTACTGTTATTGATTACTCACTTCCTTCGTCTAAACAACGCATGTGGATTTTCGATGTACGTAAAGAGCGCCTTTTATATAATACGTACGTTGCGCATGGTCAAAATTCAGGCATGACTACTCCTCATCAGTTTTCAAATAGAACCTCTAGCAAGCAAACAAGCTTAGGTACCTACCTAACACGTGATACTTATATTGGCTCTAAAGGATACTCTTTAAATTTGCAGGGGCTAGAAAAAGGATTTAATGACAACGCATATAATCGTCGAGTGGTTATTCATGGCGCATGGTATGTTGAACCTAGCTTTATTAAAAAGGCAGGCAGAGCTGGTCGTAGTTGGGGTTGTCCATCGATTGCTAAAACATTGGCCCGTCCAGTCATCAACATGATCAAAGGCGGCTCCATTGTATTTGCTTACTACCCTGATAGAAACTACTTGTCGCATTCGGGTTATGCTGTTGCGTAATAAATAAAGCCAGGGCAACACCCTGGCTTTTTCACAACCGTCAGTTCAAGACAGTGCCTTGAATTCATCCTTGAGAATCAAATCCTTTTGACCACACGTCCCTGTTCAAGACTTCAGATCCGTTAGAAGTCATGTGCTAAATTTAACAGCACAAATGCTCACATGCAAGTCAGTTTGACAACCCTTCTGGCATTTTAATGGAGTGCCGTAATGTTATTTATTATATTATTCATATAGTTAGTAAATTGTGGTCGCCATTTCCATCCAATGTCTTTGTGAAGTTCAAGACATCTCTTGGGTGCTTTTAAGCAAAACAACGCTAAGCCCTTGGCTTGATATCGATATTCTGGATAATAGGATTCTGCTCAGGATAGCGTGAAATGATCACAATAGTATGATAGTTTAATTAGGATTTAAATTTCCCGCAGAGTATATTCATGGAACAACAACAAAACATTGCAAAAAAAGACAAGCTTAAAACAATCGATTGGTTAACAGAACATTTTCCTGCCGCTTTTCTAAGAAAAGCAAATCAAGTGAAACCACTTAAAATCGGTATTTTTGATGACATCATTGATTTTTATGAACGTCTTGATGCGCCTCCTTTTAGTAAAAAAACACTGCGTGAAGCATTGAACTATTACAGCTCCTCCCCTGCCTATCTCAATTGTCAAAAAGCCAATGTTGCACGTGTTGATTTATATGGAAATGAGGTTGATGTAGTATCTGAAGAACAGGCCAAATATGCCGTTCAACGTTATAAACAAAGGTATACAGATAAAAAAAACCTCATGAGTTCAAATAAACCAACCCAAGCGTCTACACCTTCCGACAAGCCAATAAATAGTTAACGCTGACGGCGTCTTCTAGACTTGCCATACGTGTAAAAGGGTTATATGACATGCCAGACATACCAACCATTTCTAACCCGGCCTTTCTTGCCATGGCAGCAAGCTCACTTGGCTTAATAAATTTGTCGAAATCATGGGTTTGACGAGGTAACAATCGCAAAACGTATTCCGCCGCAACGATAGCTGTCGCATACGCCTTTAGCGTTCTATTAATCGTCGAGAAAAACACATACCCGCCTGGTGTTAATAAACGTGCACAATGCTCAATAACTAAAAGCGGGTCAGCGACGTGCTCTAACATCTCCATGCAGGTAATAATATCGAAAGGGGCTGATTCATACTGTTCAATAGGCTGACACACATAACTTATGTTCTTTTTTGGTGCGTGAGCAATTGCGGCAGCGATAGCATCCTCTTCAACATCAAGGCCTACGACCGTAGCACCCTTTAGTACCATAGCCTCGGATAAAATCCCGCCTCCGCAACCAACATCCAAAATTCGGCGATGATTAAACGTTGTGAATTTTTCGATAAATTGAATGCGAGGCGGATTGATATCGTGCAACGTTTTTAAAGGCCCCTCTTTATTCCACCACTCACTCGCATGTTGAGAAAATTTTGCCACTTCTAGTGCATCAATACTTGTTTTTGGGGTCATAATGAACTCCTATCCATGACATATCGTTATACACAAATTATTTTCCACGAAAACACTCCCAGGCTTGAGTGTAATCATGCATTCGCTGAAGCCCTTTCCACATGGTTTGAATCCCAGGAGATCCATCTCTTTTTCGAGCAAGGAAG